>Ga0137391_10002067_pt1 | contig 14875 bp, 10 predicted proteins | sample 15con2h24BmetaG_FD_101399 | JGI IMG/M metagenome (GOLD analysis project Ga0137391, IMG submission 101399) | Vadose zone soil microbial communities from Angelo Coast Range Reserve, California, USA - 15con2h2.4B metaG | ecosystem: Environmental > Terrestrial > Soil > Vadose zone > Saprolite...
CTGGAAAGATTCCGCCATCGCGGCGGAGAGAAGACTCTGCCGACACCGGCATTTCAGAATGGAATTGCATTGCGGCTGGAAAAGAAGATTCCGAACGTCCCGCAGGCCCAGCACTGAGTCATGCTTTTTTTCGATAGATGCTCGTGTTGCGGAACTCTTCCCCGCTGGGCCTCAACACAAGCTGGGTGATCTTCATCGTCTCCCGATCGGGAAGCAGTTCGCGGGTCCAGCGGTCGACAACTGTGCCTCGACGCTTCAGAGTGCTTTCGATCATATTTTCGCCGAAGCGGGACAGGACGAGCGCGGCGTCTCCGCCGCCTAGCGACTGGTCTCGTCCATCCAGTTCGCCTCCGTAGGTCACTTTGATTGGATTCTTGTCGGCATCCTCTGCATCCAGACGGAATAGAAGGCCGCCGGATATGGCTTCGATGACGTAGGTCGCGCGCCTGCCCGGACGACCGAACTGATAGTCCAACGTATCCGGATCAAGTTCCCAAGTGCCAATAAATGGATCGGAGTTCATCGCCCTTAGTTTAGCTCGCTACTTTCCGCACGGGCGGCCAGTCTTGCGACGCGCCGGGAAACAGGTTCACAGTCTTTTCCAGGCGCCTAGTGCCGTCGTGCACAGCGATCTGGTGGGGCTTACCGAGTTCGTAGCCTTCCCAGAGCGAAACCGCAGCATAGGCTCCATCTTTGCGCAGAATGTAATACGTCATGTCGATGAACTGCAACCGCTCCTTGTCGCTGTTGTAGGTGCGGACGAGGCGGTTGAGGGCGTCCATGCCGGCTTCGAACGGCGACATGCCGTGACGCATATTTTCGATGATGGTGTGAGCGCCCGCGACTTTGACGTTCTCTTCCCCGCTGCCGGTGGCCCCGGCAGAGCCTACGTCCTGGTCGGTGAAGCAACCCGCGCCAATGATGGCGGAGTCTCCAACGCGTCCGGGAATCTTCCATGCCAGGCCGGCGGTGGTGGTGCAGCCCGACATTTCTCCTTTTTCGTTCAGCGTGGAGCAGTGGATGGTGCCCGTCGGGGGAAAGATCACGCTGCGGATTGCTTCCATTCGCAACTCCGGCGGGATACCGATATCAGCCGCGATCTCTTGCATGCGACGAATGCGTTGCTCCCACTCTTCCGCGTGAGCCGGAGGGTGAAAGCGGTTGCGCCAATCGCGACTCGCGATGCCAGGCCCCCACCAATCGGAATGAGTCTCTTTCCAGAGCAACCATTCTTTACGCGATTTTTCGGTGAGCAGGGTTTCGCGCTGAAAACCTTGGGCTACGGCAAAGCGTTCCGCGCCTTCACCGACTAGCATTAGATGTCCAGTGTGGAGGCGGATTGCGTTTGCGACCAGCGAAGCGTTCTTGATGTTGCGCAATCCGCCCACTGATCCCCCGTGCGCGTGAGTCCGTGCATGCAGCAGGCATCGAGTTCGACCATGCCCTCTTCATTGGGATGACCGCCCAGCCCGACGCTTTCGTCATTGGGATCATTTTCCGGACCTTGAACCACTTTCAGGGCGGCGTCGAGCGTATCGGCCCCTCCTGCCAGAAGCGCATAGGCTTCTTCGAGATAGTTGTACCCGTTGCCGGCGCAGATGATGATGGGCAACTTGGCGGCGTGTTTGGATTCCTCCTTACGCGAAGCGGAAGATTGTTGCGAGGTGTCCGCTAACGTTGACGTTCCCAGAGCAACCGATCCGGCCAAACTTGAGGCGAGGAAGTCGCGACGCGAGATGGTCATACTGTTTTTCCTCGCAAGCAAGCTCAAAGGAAAGGATTATTTATATCACCGGTCGCGATGGAGGCGCGAAGCGGCACGTTTACGAAGCGGCTCGCATCTGGTTCCTGTTGCGATCGGCGCGGAAACGAAGCAGCGCCGCAATGTTGCCCACGCGATCCAGAGCGTCATCCTGCGGTATCAGTACCAGACCGATGTTGTTCTTGACTGCAACCGGGACGAGGGCTTCACAAACATCATCTAGGCCGCGCGTGGCGCGTCCACAAACCGGGCAATATGGGACCGAGTGCGCATCGAGATGGCCGCACTTTGTACACTCCACCGCGCGAGCTGTGTAGTCCTGCGCCATAATGATGGTTTCCACTTCCCCCTGTTCGGTCGCTCGCAGCACTCTTCGCAGCCCGGTCACACCTCGCCCATTGCTCTTGGCTTCGCTTAAAGTCTCGGTGACCAAAGCCTGATGGTGTCGCTGCAAGGAGTCCCGCAGAATGCGGCGAGTTTCCTCCGCCGCTTTCTCATTGGTAAGGGTGCCGAAATCGCCAGAAAAACGGCCGAGCAGTTTCTTCTGAATGTAGGGTTGAAGCTGGCTCTGCAAATCGGGCCAGTTGACATCGTTGCAGCAAATGACAAAGGCTTCATACTGTTTCCGATCTGCAGCATCCTTCAGGAATTCAGCGGCTCGAACATAATGGCGGCGAACCTCGTCGTCCGTGTGCCGTTGCAGGTGACCGGCGTCGTAACCCAGGTATCCATCGCTGCGGCCATGACGCGCTACGCGATCTAGTATGGCGCCCTGCTCGCTGATGCGGTCGAATTGCACTTCGAGAAAACGGGCAGTCTGGCGATCAATGATCGCCAGCCAGAGGCGCGGGTGTTCAGAAAAGACCGGGGCCAGTGGTTTGAGATGAAAGCGCCGGTTGACGAACAGCCGGGATGCGACGGCCACTGGAGGCAGATCGAACTCCTGCCACAGCTTGCGTCCGGCGCAGGCGAAAACCGCTTTGGCGCGCGCCTGATTGCCGTGAAGACTCTCGGCCAAATGCTGAATTCTCTCCAGGTCTTCGACCACCTGACGGTTGTGGCCGTTGAGCAGTAATTCCTGAAGCGTCTTGCGTATCAGGTCTTTCGCGATGATCGCTTCTTCGCGATGGGATTTGTCTTGCGGCTTACTGGGCTGGAAATAGAAGCTGACGGCGACTTCATTGGGAAGCTGGCATTCGAACGCTGCCAGTTGTCGCAACTCTTCACGAGAAATCATTTATAGACCCTCGGGTGGTGCTCAGTCGGTTCCGGTTGGTTGAAGGCGCTTACCATCAAACGGATCATTCCCAGGAAAAGCCTGGCGCAACTTGTTTCTGGCATTGCGAATGGATTCCACTACCTGGTCGGGCCGTCGATCGGTAATGGCGACAATTTCATCGGTCGAGAAACCCTCCAGGGCGTGTAACACGAAAGCTTCGCGGTCCTGCGGGGTGGCTCTACGAAGCGCGAACTGAACGAGGGTGATCATTTCGTCGGAGTATGCGATTTCCTCCGGAGTTGAAGTGCGGGTATCGGCAATGCCGCTCTCGGTGGTCATCGCTTCATCAGGCTGATGGAATTGTAGATGCGGTTCGTCGCTGGCACGTTCATTGCGGCGACGGCGGATGCCCTGCAAATGGACATCAGATTCCGCCTCCGTAAGATGCGACTCCAAGTCGTCCATCGCCTGAATTGCCAGCCGATACAGCCATGTCTCCAGACCCATGCGGTCTGGCTTCTCGATTTTTTCGTCCAACGCGCGGGCCACGACTTCATCCACAATCTCTTCCGCGCTAAGTGAATCGGGTTGCAGTTGAGTGGAACTCTCACGAAGAAAGAGTTGCCGCTGCGCAAACACGGTCAAGCGCCGAAAGTTGGCGTTCACATAAGAGCGAACATCGTCAGCGGTCGCGGTCAGCGGGGGAATTGCAGCGAGAGTTTGCTCAAATGGAACCTCGGCGGAAGACCTACCGTTCTCGCCGCGCCTCCCCCTCCATCGGTGAGAGGTGCGGAGAAGTTCTTTGTGCCGACTCACCTGGCTGAGTAAGTCTGCGAAGACCGCCTTAATCGCTGCTGCAGGCGTCGGAGCCGATTCCTGTGCTGCCATCTGCCCGGAAGGCAAGCGCAGATTTAGCGTCATCGTCGTACCTTCGCGGGCGGAGTTTTGTTCCACCAAGCCCTTCAAGTGTACGAGTTCTGGACGGAATACCTGCAACCGCTTCTGGATCTTTGCCGTCCAGTGGTGCATTTCTTTGTCTATGTCGGGAGTCCGTTGAACCTTGTAGCTGATATGAACATTCATGCCTGCCTCGAATCGGGAGAAGGTCCCGTGAAGCTTTGCTGCGACTTGATTCTACACCCGGCAGTCGGAGAGAAAAGCGTGAAAAACACCTTAGAATCTGTGTATTCCGGAGTTGAGTTCAGCCCAGTTTTCGCAGTTCAAGATTGTAAAAAAGTGTAAATCCGCTGTCGTCTAAAACCTTTCAGTTAGAGAATGTCAGGCTGAGGGTGTGTTAGTCTTTGTGACGCCCGCGCCGAGCCTGGAGAATGAGTCCGCTATGTATTCTCGCGAATGTAGCCAGTCGAACCGGTCCCTGGTTCTAGTCAAGAAATATTGCGCGACCCCGTCATCCAGCCATTTTTCTAGTCATCAGAAGCTGAGTAGCTGCCATTGGGTATGCCGGGTTCTGGCACTATGGTTCCTGGTATGTGGCATCGCAGTTATGGCGGTTGCCTCTCCGCAAGCCGGCGCAACAACTGCGGACGCAGCTAAACCCGCGCGGCAGATTGATTTGTCGAAACTCGGCTATCAAGGCTTGTCCGCGGAAAACCGGTTCATGACCACGGCGAACGTTACGGTCAATTTTCTGGACAACAATCACCTGCTGTTCACGTGGAATCCAAAGAAGCTTTTCCAACGCAATCCAGACTGCCCGCCGAACCATCGAGACCGCATCGTTCAGGCGCGGGTAGTCGAAGTGGAGACGGGAAAAGTCATTCGCGAAGCCAGCTGGTACTTGCATGACGAACGCCGATATCTTTGGCTGCTGGGTGAGGGACACTTTCTTCTCCGAAAGCTGAACAGTCTCTACGATCTTGATCCCGACCTTCACGAGAAATTGCTATTGGAATCACCCAAGCAATTGTTGTGGACCGGAGTCACTCCGGATGGCAAGCAGATCATGGTTGAGACGGCGGCGGACGACTCGGGAAAGGCACATGACCCGGCCAAAGCCAAAGTCAAAATCGAGTTTCTCGATGCGAAGTCCCTAAGCGTGCAGCGCAGTATACGGCTGTCCCAGGTCATGCCGCTTGACGCTACCAGCCTGGGATTTGCAGACGCGGTGCGCGGCATGTCGGGCAAAGTCTGGCTGGTGCGTTTTGGCTCGGGGGCCAAAGACCGCAGCTACATCACTCGGGTAAGATCGCGCTGTGTTCCCGATCTTCAATTCCCCACCAACAACACAATTTTCGTCGGGCGGTGCTCGGCGCAGGGTTCCGATTACAGCGTCAGCATCTTCACTCTGACGGGACACTTCTTATGGCGCGAGAAGTGGAACCAGCACCGGTATGAGCCGATTATCGAGCGCAGCGAAGACGGCAGCCGGGTGGCGATCAGCACCATCTCCGGTGCTGTGGCAGCCAATGCGGCGGTGGCTCCCAGTGACGAGGAAGAATGGCCGCAAGTGGAGCAGAACATTCGCGTGATGGATGCCGCTAGCGGCGTCCCGGTGCTTTCGACAAAGGCTGGATCTGCAGTCCTGAAGGGCCAGAATTTCACGATCTCTCCCGACGGAAGCCAGTTCGTGGTGCTTGACGGGTCAGAGCTGGAAGTGTTCGACCTGCCGCCGATGTCCCCCGAAGAACGAACCAAGTATGTTGCCCTGCAGGCCGATGCGCCCACGCTGTCAGCTCCAGCGGCGCGCAATTCGGCTGACTCCTCACGCACCGACAACGAAGAGGTCTTCGACGTAGCCGACCAAAGCAACAGTGAAGAGCCGCCGAAAGCTCCGGTAATAGCCGCTCCCGGCGCAGCCCCATCGGACGCATCCGCATCGGGCGGGATACCGACGGCCACCGCCGTATCTAAGCCGGATCCCGCCGAAACCGGGTCCGCTGACTCCTCTGCGGTTACCTTTAAGGTCGCCTCGAAAACGGTAGTGGTAGACGTTGTGGTCACCGACTCCAAGGGACACCCGGTGAAACAGCTTCCAGCCCAGGAGTTCCAGGTTCAGGAAGATGGCAAACCGCAGAGAGTCAACTATTTTCACGAATTCGCGGGGTACAGTGGCCCGAGCAATTCAGCTGCGACAGCCTTGGCGGCAGCCACACCGGAAGCCAAGTTGCCGCCGAATGTGTTCACCAATAATCAGCTAACGCGGGAAGATGAACCAATCACGGTTTTCCTGCTTGACCTGTTGAACACACCGCAACAAGCGCAGTGGTACGCCAAGGAACAACTGATTCGGTTTCTCAAGAACAAGCCGAAAGGATCTCAGTTTGCTCTTTGCACCCTGACCAACGGGCTGCGTCTGATACAGGGCTTCACCAGCGATGAAACTCTGCTGATCGCGACCGCTAACGGGAAGAAGGGCGCAACCCGCGACAATCCGCTGATGGAAAATGATATCGGCCTGAAAAAAGGATTGCAGATGCAGCAGGACCTGGCAGGCTTGGATCCCAATGCGGAATTCGTAGTCCGGATGTTCCAGCAGGCTCAGGCCGAAGAACGCACCGACGAGTTGGACCGTCGGGTCTCCATCACGGTTGACGCATTTGTCCAGTTGGCACGCTATCTGTCAGGGGTCCCGGGACGAAAAAATGTAGTGTGGCTGTCGGGGTCGTTCCCGCTCGGCATCTTTCCCGATTCCGATTTGACCAGTTCATTTTCTGAAATGCGGAACTACGCGCAGACCATGAAAAAGGCAGCCAACCTTCTGGCGGATGCGCACGTCGCAGTTTACCCGGTGGATGTGCGAGGACTGATGAGCCAGTCCGTGCTCACCGCCTCCAATAATCTCGGACAGCCCCCTCCGATTCCTGGCTCCATGGCTCCCACCGGCGGACAGAACTCAGCAGCGATGCTGCAAAACACTGCGACCAACGTTCCGGCGGCCACTCCTTTCTCTCAGGCAACTCACGAAGATCTGGAGTCGCAAGTCGGCGATCAGAGCACCATGGACCAGATTGCCGCTGACACCGGCGGGAAAGCGTTCTACAACACGAATGGGATCACAGAAGCAATCCATACGGCGGTCGAGCAGGGGTCGGAATACTACATGCTCTCCTACACGCCCGCGAACCGCAATTACGACGGCAAGTTCAGAAAGCTCAAAGTCGCCCTGGCGGCAAAGGGATATCATCTGGCGTATCGGCGCGGCTATTATGCGGATGACCCGCTGGCTCCGATCACGGAGGAGAAAGATGCCCTCTCGCGGGATGTCGGCATGGCGGCCATGCAACCCGGCTCGCCCCAGTCTCACCAGATCGTGTTCGCTACTCGGATTGTTCCGGTGGGTAAACCGGTGAAAGTGGATCCTGCGAAACAAGCGGCAGCGGGCAAGAAACCGAAGAAAAATGCGGTCGTTATCACCGAAGTCCAGCATTACGCGGTTGATTATGCAATTGCCGGACCGCAGCTGCATTTTGTTGACCAAGGCAATATGCATCACGGTGTCCTGGCGTTTATGGCGTCTGCCTTCGATGACGACGGCAAACAGCTATCGCGAGTTGCCAGCCGTACTACCAGCGATCTGAAAGCTTCTTCCTATCGAGACGTAATGGTCGGCGGCTTCCGATTGCACCAAGAGTTCGACGTTCCGGCGAACGCGGTATCTCTGCGCCTGGGAGTCGAGGACGAACTGAATCGGCGCTTAGGTACGGTAGAAATCTCATTGCCGGTTCCCCCACCTCCCGAGGAAGCAGGTTTGCACGCCAAGACCCTGCCGGAGATCGAACCGGATTGATAGTACCGGGGAGCGGGGCGGAGACTAGACTGCGACCGTGACGGAGGTTTCCGTCCGCGTGACAGGGTGATAAAGCGTGTCCCGCTCAACAGGCTCACGACCGGCTTCGCGAATCAAGCGGACCAACTCCTGCCGGCGCATACCTTGCGGCGTAGTGGCCCCGGCGTCGTGGTAAATCTTCTCTTCGATAACCGTGCCATCGAGGTCATCGGCGCCAAAACGCAAAGCAATCTGGGCGATCTTTGGCGTCAGCATCTGCCAGTACGCTTTAATGTGCGGAAAATTATCCAGCACCAGGCGGCTGACGGCGATCTGCTTGATGTCGAGCATGCCACTGGTCTTCGGCAAATGCTCAAGCACCGTATTGTCGGGATGGAAAGCCAGCGGGATGAAGGTCTGGAAGCCGCCGGTTTCGTCCTGGAGCGCGCGCAGCTTCAGCAGGTGGTCTACGCGGTCTTCGTCGTTCTCTACGTGTCCGTAGAGCATGGTGGCATTGGATTTCAGCCCAATCTGATGGGCGGTGCGCGCCGTGTCCAGCCACTGATCGCCATCAATCTTGTGGTCACAGATGACGTGGCGCACGCGATCGGCAAAGATTTCGGCGCCTCCGCCGGGCAGCGAATCCACGCCAGCTGCCTTTAGCCGTTGCAGCGTTTCAGCGATCGAGAGCTTGGCTCGCTTGGCCAAATACGCGACCTCGACCATGGTGAAGGCTTTAAGATGCACTTGCGGAAATCGTTGCTTCAAACCGGAAACGAGATCAAGAAAGTATTGGAACGGCAAATCGGGGTGCAGTCCGCCGACGATGTGAAATTCCGTGACGGCTTCGCAATAGCCCGAGGCGGCGGTCTCAAATGCCTCTTCGAGGGCCATGGTATAAGCGCCGAGGGAGTCTTTCTTGCGGCCGAAAGCGCACAAGCGGCACGCGGCAACACAAACGTTCGTGGGATTGATGTGCCGGTTGACGTTGAAGTACGTCTTGTCGCCATGCATGCGCTCACGAACCTGATTCGCCAGCCAACCTACGGCCAGAATATCGCCGGTGCGATATAAGGCCATAGCGTCGTTGGCACTGAGACGTTCGCGCGCCAGCACCTTCTCGTGGATAGGAACCAGAAGGGGATCGTCAGTTTGGAATGAATGCCCCGGAACCATTGTTTTGATGATACAAGCGGGCGGTGGGCAGTGGCTAGTGGTTAGTGGCTGGCAACTAGGTGAACTTCTAGGCGTGTCAGCAAGCCCGAGAAAGTCCGCCTCCGCAAAAACGCGAAAGGACGAGGTGCTCGCGTTTTAATGCAGGTGCGGTGTGCGCAGCAATAGATCGGCCGCGAGAAAAACCCAAAACACTACAGCGATTATTCCATTCATGGCGAAGAATGCGGCGTTCAGTTTACTCAAATCGTCTTTGGAGACCAAGCTGTGCTCGTAGGTTAGTAGCAGAAAAACGGCGATCAAACCGATGAGCGCAAACTTGCCGAGGCCAAATACGAAGACGAGGACGGCGAGCAGTGCCAGCATCAGCAAGTGAAACATACGCGCGACCCACAGGGCATTGCCGATGCCGAGATAACGGGGGATGGAGTGCAGTCCTGCCTGCCGATCGAACTCCAAGTCCTGGCAGGCATAGAGGACGTCGAACCCCGCCACCCAGAATGTAACCGCCGCAGTCAACAGCAGAATCCGGGGATCGAGCGAACCGCGCACTGCAATCCAGGCAGCGGCAGGTGCGACGCCAAGCGCAAATCCCAGCGCCAAGTGGGACCAGCGAGTCCAGCGTTTGGTGTAGGAGTAGAGGAGCAGGATCGCCAAAGCTACCGGCGACAGCAGGAAAGCGAGGCGGTTCAGCTCCCATGCGGCCAGAATGAATGCGCTCGAAGACAGTATGACAAAATTCCTGACGAAGTCTTCAGTGAGCGCGCCTGTGGGAAGCGCGCGGGTGCGGGTGCGCGGATTGGCGGCATCAATGGAGGCGTCCGCGAGCCGGTTAAACGACATTGCCGCCGAGCGCGCTGCCACCATGGCTACCACGATCCACAAGAGTTGGCGCAGTGAGGGCACCCCCCCGGCAGCCAGCATTGCCCCACACAACGCGAAAGGGAGCGCGAATACCGAATGCTCCCACTTGATCATTTCCAGCGTGACTCGCAAATTTCTCAGGAGCGGCACACCAGCATTGTAAAAGAAAAAGCCGGGCTGATTGGCCCGGTTGGGTTCTGTCAGAACAATTTACTTTGCCACCGTCAGTTTGTCGTCCACACTGAACACATTGGGGACAGAGCGGGCCTGCATTTCTGCAATCTGCTTGTCCATCTGGCGGTCGACTACACCGTAGAGAGTTACGTGTCCGTTATCCACCACAATACGGATCGGCTTCTGCGGATCGAGAGCATATTTTGAGAGGATGCTGTTTCCGTAGATCGCCCGCGCGGTGCGAATACGAATGTCATCGTCCATAATGGAGGTCGGGAGCACCTTAATATTGTCAATCGCTTCCTTCACTCCTGGAGTCGTTCCCACGATCGCCATGGCGGAATCGCGCGCCGGATCGTCGCGGACATCTCCGCTCACCGTTGCCACGCCATTCTGCACCTTCAGAGCAAGTTGGTTAAAGGCAATTCCGTAGCCCACGCGGTCGTAACGCAGCTTGTCTGCCAACTTCTGCTGCAACTGCTGGTCGGGAACGTTACTTGCAACTTCCACCTGATTGCGCGCGCCCTGCACGTGTTCCAGTTTCTTGATTTTCTTGGCGGCATCAAGCTTGTCGATCAACAGATTGGCAGTGCCCTGCAGAGTGACAATACCATCGTCGGTAGAGGCGGTGACGCCTTTCCACTTGTCTTTCGAATCGAGCAGACGCGTAACTTCCTGCTGGATTTGCTGGTCGTAGCGGCCGCTTCCGACCATGGGGGACTCTGCCCACACCGACATCGCGAACCATATCGTCACGAGAAGGAGGTATGCTTTTCTCATCGCCTTAATCTTCCTTTCAATCATTTTTCCTTTTGAGTGTCATAGGTACGCGTCTCAAGGCGATACTCAGTACCCTTCAGCTCCAATCAGCGGAACGAACCGGCATCCGTCGAGCACTTCGACGACGGCTTTGCCTTCCTGCTTGCCTATCAGCTGCAACTCCTGGGCATGCGGGGGCCCGACTGGAATCACCATTCTTCCATTGCTGGACAGTTGATCCAGAAGGCTACGGGGCACGCTGGGAGCGGCTGCCGAAACCACGATGGCATCAAAAGGCGCAAATTCGCGCCAGCCTTGGCTGCCATCGCCAACTACGACCCTCACATTCCTTAAACCCAGGCGGGCGAGAATTGTTTCGGCGTCGGCGGCAAGGGTTGCGTAACGTTCGATCGAGTACACAAACCGCGAAAGCACTGCCAACAGCGCTGTTTGATATCCGGAACCTGTACCTACTTCCAGAACGGATTCGGAACCGTCTAAGCCAAGCGCCTGCAAAGAGCGCGCAATAATGAACGGCTGGGAAATTGTCTGCTTCTCACCGATCGGGATGGGGTGATCGCCGTACGCCTGGGATCTGAGTTCCTGGGGAACGAATTCATGACGCGGAATTCGCAACATGGCATCGAGGACTTGCTCATCAGCAATACCGCGATTCCGAAGCTGGGTTTCTACCATTTGGCTCCGATCGCGTGTTTCTTGCTCTTCTTCAGAAACCGTGCGAAACCATGGCATAGGACCTTCAGAAAGTCTTGCAGGTTGTGCGGAACGCAAGCCGTCTAGCGCCTGCGACGCCGGATTTTCACATCGAAGCTCACTACGCCGTTCTGATCGCGGATCGCGACGATGGAAACGTTCCGCGTGACATTGTATTCCGCGCGAATGATCTGCTGCGAAGTCTGGGCCACATTGGTGGTGTAGGTGATGGTCAAGTTGTCTTTCACCTGCTGCTCAATGGTCACGGCGGGGCCGGTCTGAGTAGGCGAGGTTTCAGTGACTAGTCCCTGAGGGTCGATCTTAATGCGGCTGCCCCCGAATAGACGCTGGGCGCGATTGTTTAGAGTCGCATTCAGCGCCGCGTTCAGCAATGCGCTCGAAGCTTGCTGGCTGAATGCGGACTGGTTGGACTGCTGTAGTGACGCGGACTGTTCGGTGGTCTTTCCAAACGCCAGCAGGCCGATGATGTCCGAGGTGGGCAGCGGCGGTTCGGAACGGTAGTTCGTCTTCAGGCCGTTCGGTTTGCTGACATCGCCACTGAGAGAGAGTGTGATGTCATAGTCGCGCACCCGAGTGATCGCTTCCAAGTCCAGGAAAATGGCTGGATTGCTGAAGGTGACGCCCCCGCGCTCCAGGCGGTATTTGGTGCCGTTCAAGTACACTTCACCTTCGAAAACATCCGCCCGGCCCAGCAGAACCGGTTTTGCGGCGTTGCCTCGCACCCGCAGGTCTGCCTCCCCTTGTACACGCACAACGCTGGTCTGCATTTGTAATTCTGGTGTGGTTACGACGTGCAGGTCCAAACGGATGTTGTTCAGCACCGGATCAGTCTGGGACAATCCGGCCGATTGTGCGCTGCGCCCGAGGTAAGCGCCGAAGTCAAAGCCCGGAGTGAACCCCAACTTGATCACGGTGATGTCGCCGAAGAGGAGCGAGCCCGAGGAACTTCCTCGCCAGTGGAGAGCAGCATTGGCGGTGGAGCTGACTCCGGGTGGATAGCGCAATCGGACGGCATCAGCATTCGCTTCGAGATCGAAGATTATCTGCCGGCCAATCAGATCAGCATGACCGGTGAAAGTTACGGTACCGCCTCCGGTACGAGCGCTTAAGCTTGCGACGGTGATTCGGTTCTGGTTAAAGGCCAGTGTTCCGTTGAGATCGGTGAGAGCGTTCGGCAGATTGATATCGGAGATCGCACCATTCTCCAGTTGCAACTTGCCGCTGACCAGCGGCGCATCCAGGGTGCCGGTCACCGTAACATCCCCGCTCAAAGTCCCGGATCCAGTGAAATCGGGGTCGTAAGTCTGAATCAACTTGAGGTCAAGTTTGCCCTGGCCCTTGAAATCCAGCGCCCGGCCGCCCGCCAACTGCATGGAGCCGCCCCCCGATACGTCTGTATTGTCACCGAGGAGATGAACGGCTTCGATCTTCAGAGCGCGGTTGGAGAGCGCAAAGCGAATCGGTCCCTGGTTGTGCAGCTTAAATTTTTCGACGTCGGCGCTGAAGTCAGTCAGATTACCGACGACAGAGAGTTGTTCCGGCTTCCGGATGGGGCCCTCAAGCAGCAGATTGCCGGCAACTGCAGAGTGGCCGGTGAGATGTCCGTGCACATAACTTTCGAGGAAAGAGTCCACGTCGAGGCCAGTAAAATGAAAGTCAATGCGCGCGGGCCAGTCCTCGCGGAGGCGGATTTTCCCATCCACCAGCAATTCGGCATTCTGGAATTCGGAGTGCCCGGTCACCTGCAAATCGGCGCCGTGCGAAACCGCGGTCAGCATGTAGTCGCCGAGACCCTCTCCATTAAAAGCCACTCCCCGGAGGCGCAGATCGGCACTGACCTGCGGCTCGGCAAGAGCGCCGGAAGCCTGCACCGAGAAGTCGAGCTTGCCGGCAATGCTAACCCGCGAGCGTTCCAGCTGCGAGAACTCTGCCAAATCAAAATTCGTGCCCCGCAGCGTAAGCTGCATGGTGCGGGCCGACAGGTCATAAGCGCCACTTCCGGTAATGCGCGACTCCCCGAGCGCAACGTGCAGGTCTTTGAAGAGGACCCGGCTTCCGTTGAGTTCCAGGAACGCGCTTGCCGCATCAAACGCATGACCTTGAATTGAACTGTGCGATAAGACGACCTTGCCTCGCCCCTGTGGCTCCGCGACCGTTCCTGAGAAGTCACCGCTGGCATCGAGAGTTCCAGACAATTTGTAGTTAAATCCAGCGAGGCTAGCTAGTTCGGCGGTATCCGCATTCTGTATATCCAGGCGGAGATTGAACCGGCTCTGCGGGACAAGCTTCCAGTCCATTAGTCCGGCGCTGCCGTCCAGTTTGAGAGTGGCGTCCCCATGTTGCAGAACCGCATTATGCAGCGTGAGATTGCGGGCCGAGGCTTGAACGTCCGCGTTGAAAGAATCCCATTGAACTGGTTCGGCGTGCGATCCTTTCGCAGTGGTATCGAAATCCTCGACGTGCAGGTTGCCGGCAAGCGTGACCTGGGGAAGAGTGCCGGAAGCAGTTCCGTTGAAAGTGGCTCGCCCATGAATACTGAAAGGCGCACCTGCCGGAAACACTTCGGACATGACAGGCTGCCACTCCCTCAGATCGGTGGTTGTAAAAGAGATTCTAAGAGCGGACGAAGAGGCTAGCGCACCTGAGGCGTGCAACTGGGTTCCTGGGGTAGAGGCCTGGAGGTTGCTGATCTGTAATTCGTTAGTTCTCGCATTGTAAGTTGCGCTCGCGTTCGCGGTCAGCGGAACCTGGCCTGGCAAGAGCCGGGTGGGGCGCTCAACTCCAGCGGTAAAACTGATCTCCGCGTTGGCAATGGACTGGCGCCACTTGATCTCAGAAGCGCCGGACAGACTCCCCGCAAGTTTGAGACGGTTGAAGGAGCGAAACTGCGGTCCCAGACTAGCCAACGCTTCGGATAAGGCCACGTCCCTCACGCGCAGCCTGACTGTCCCACGTTGTTCCGCTCTTAAGTTCGGCCCTCGTTTCTGCGAAACCCTCCAGCCAGAAATTTCCGCATCCGAAGCGAAGCTGCCGCGCAGCAGCTTGCCTTCTACTTTCGAAAGCAAAATCTTCTGGGGATCGACGGAAAAATTCCCGGAAGCGGACGTTTCTTTGGCGGAGAAACTCTTGTTCTGGAAAAAAAGATCGCGCAAACTGAAGGTTCCTGACGAAGCAAAGCTCTGGCTTGACCACGAACCGCTTCCAGTCAAGGAGAGTTTCCCCGCCTTGAGCTGCGGTTGGCGCGCTACCGCGCCAGCCTTGGCCAGATCGAGCACGATCTCGTAGCTTGCTTTGAACACCGGACTGGCGAAGTCCACCATGGTTCCACTGGCTTGAATCTGTGAACCTTCCGACACGGCCTTCAGCGAGTTCACTTGAATTCCTTTGCGGTCGAGGGTAAATCCCGCCTGCCCGGCCCAAACTACCGGTCGATAGCCATCGAACTGGGTTTCGGCCTTGCCAA
>Ga0137391_10002070_pt1 | contig 14872 bp, 12 predicted proteins | sample 15con2h24BmetaG_FD_101399 | JGI IMG/M metagenome (GOLD analysis project Ga0137391, IMG submission 101399) | Vadose zone soil microbial communities from Angelo Coast Range Reserve, California, USA - 15con2h2.4B metaG | ecosystem: Environmental > Terrestrial > Soil > Vadose zone > Saprolite...
AGGCAAGGCGCGCCCCTCGGCTGGAGGAAGCTCTCGCCAGTGCCAGGGTTGGTCAAGGCGTCGTCAGGCTTGTTGGTTCAAATACCCCGCCCGTTCATTGAAAACCAAGACCGCATGGGCGAAAACCGACTGACAGAACATCCTCCGTACGCGCTGCCAGCGCCACTTCAGACACCGCTCTGGGACCCAACGCTGAAGGCTGTCGTTCGCGAGATCACCCGCCATTTATCTAGCCGGCGCATTGATTGTCTCACGTCAAAATATAATCCGACTATGGCGCGATAGCACGACACTCGATCAGCTTCTCTTCACAGACGTATTGAATTGTATGCAGCGTGGAGACGCCTGATCGCTGTCCACAATTGATCTAGAAAACGAAGCGAGTTAGCGAGGCTTCATCTCCAAAACGGTCGTCGACGTAAGCTGCCTGACCGATAAAGCTTCTTCCGCGGGAATCGGCATACCGTTCGGATCAGAGAAGGACTTAACCGTTCCGTCGGAAGATGCCGGGTGACGAGTTCGGTCGACAAGTATGTAGCGATAAGGCCGGTCTACACGCTGATAGGAAGAATAATCCGTTGCCGGCCTGGTTTCGCGCCCATGGACGTAGTCCTGAAGCCCAGCCATTTGCAGGGTGAACTCACTGAAGAACTGCTTGTTTGCGAGGGAATACGTCCATAGACGAGCTTCTCCGGGAGCCAATGGCATGCCGATTATAATCGCTTCATCCACCTTTCCGGCGTTCATCTGCTCGCTCATGGCAAGACGCTCGCTGCGGGTAAGATAAATAGTGCAGCCTCCCGAGACGATCGTCGTCAGAATGCATGCGATAAGAGGTAATTTTTTGTCGATGAGTGGCTTCCAGAGGAACGGCAAGATCGCGCAGGCTGCTGGCAGATACCGCTGAGTATAGTTTCCTGCGACTGCCAAGAACGCAACGGCAAAAACGATAACCGCCGTCGCGCACCACATTCGCGTTGCCCGATTCTCACTGCGTCGCGTGTTCATCAAGACATGGATCGAGAAACCGACGGAAATGATCGCGGGAAGCAAGAAAGGCGTATCCGTCACCATTTTCCGGAAATCGAAGGCATGAGGGTCCGAGGAGTGTCCAGCTAAAGCTATCAGCATCCTGGAGAGGAAAACGAAATGACCTGCCGTCAACTCTTTCACACCGTTAAGTCCTGCGAACAGCAGCACAAACAGGGCGACGGTAGTTAGGAATACCACCGTCAGAATAGCCAGCCGAATTAATGTCCCAATGATCCTAGACCTTGAAACACCGGCATCAACCAAACCAAGCAACGCGACGGCGCAGAATCCGACGAAAGCCCACAAGTAATTTAGTTTCACAAGATATCCCGCGGCAGATACGATTCCCGCAACTGCCCAAAGAGACAAACGATCCTCGCTGAACAGCTTTCGGGTTGCCCAAAAAAATAGTGCAGCCAAGGGAAATGCGAACGTCTCGTTGCTTATGGACGTAAGGCCGTACAGAACAGACCACGGATCGGCGGCAAAAAAAGTTGAGATGGCTAGAAGTCGCTTCCAGGGCGCAAGCGGTGAAAAGGTGGCATACGTCAGTGCTGCAGCTGCCGCGGCGATTGTTGCGGCAGCAATGCGTGTCGCGAGATAGAATGGGCCTGGGTCCGATAGCACCCAGACAATTCGATCGCCGCCGTCGCCGGAAATCAACGACGCCACTCTAAAGCAGAGCCAGCTAACGACATAGAACGGAATGCCAGGGTGGTTTCCAAGTCCGGAATCTGAAAATCGGGCATGCTCGCGAAGCGTCGCCTCGAAATTAATGGCGTGAGAAAGCGAAAGGAAGGCGTATTCGTCGTTCGTGTGCCAGAAGTCCATCGCCCACCAATCGAAGACGACCAAAATCCAGATCAGCGAAAGGGAAGCGACAAATACGACCGAGGAGCCGACAGTAGCCCACGGAGGGTTCTTGGCCTTGCCAAAAATCAGCAGTGACGACCTCATGAGCTGGACAACAGGACGGGAAGGCAATCTCAAAGGCAAACTAGTGAGGTAAGAACTCCACAATCGCAAGAGAAAGCTGCACGAATCCTTCCAAAAAGGCGCACTTCACCCCGACGATCAAAGCGGAATGCGATGCGCACGGATGCAGGATGATTGCCTTCGCACCGGCAGGCCCCTGAGCAGAAAATCCGGAACCGGGCATACCCAAGTTGCATCCATCGAGAGACCTGCTTACAACGTCCACCGGCAATTTGAACCATCGGCCCGATATGAGCGACGTCCTCACTGCTGAAGCACCGGCACAGGAATCGAAGCCGCGAAATCGGCTGATTTCCCTTGTCATGCCGGTCTACAATGAAGAGGCCAATGTCGATCGCGCCTATGCTGCGCTGACTGCGATCTTCGAAAAATTGCCTCAATACGATCTCGAGTTCGTTTTCACCGACAACCACAGCGAAGATCGCACCTTCGAGCACCTGGCGGCGCTGGCCAAAGCGGACCGCAGGGTGAAGGTGATCCGGTTTACCCGCAACTACGGCTTCCAGCGCTCGCTGCTCACGGCCTATCGGAACGCGGCGGGCGATGCCGCCATCCAGGTCGATTGCGACCTGCAGGATCCGCCGGACCTGATCCCGCAATTCATCGCGCTCTGGGAAAAAGGCCACGACGTGGTGGTGGGGCTGCGCCGGCGCCGCGAGGAGCCTGCCCTGCTGACTCTCGGCCGGCGAGTTTTTTACGCTCTTCTCGACCGGATTTCGGACGACCCGTTGACCCGCGACGCCGGCGACTTTCGTCTCGTCGACCGGTCGGTGATCGACCGGCTCAAGGAACTGAACGACTACAATCCCTATGTTCGCGGCGTCGTGTCGTCGTTTGCGGCCCGCGAAACCGGCATTCCCTATGACCGTGCGCCACGGCTGCACGGGCGCAGCAAATTTCCGCTGCGCAAGCTGGTCGGTTTTGCGCTCGACGGCATCATCGGGCATTCCGTGCTGCCGCTGCGGCTTGCCTCCTATGCCGGGCTGTCGATTTCGGTTGTCGTGTTCCTGCTCGCGCTGTTTTATCTGTTTGAAGCCCTGCTGTTTCACCGTTCCTGGCCGAGCGGTTTCGCGACGCTGATCGTGGTGACGCTGTTCGGCATCAGCCTGAATGCCATCTTCCTCGGCATTATCGGAGAATATGTCAGCCGGATCTATCAACAGGTCCGCTTCAGGCCGCTTGTCACGGTCGAAGCCACCGCGAACATGAGCGCTGGCCCATCCAGCCCGCAGAAACCATGATCGGTTCGCCCGCCTCCTCATTGCCGGGCGACGCCCCGAGCCGGGATAGCTTCATATGACCCAAGACTTCCGGCGTGGAGACTTCCGGCGTGGAGACTTCTGGCGTGGACGCCGCGTCCTGCTGACCGGACAAACCGGCTTCAAGGGGGCCTGGGCGAGTGTCATGTTGGCGGATCTCGGCGCTGACGTGACGGCCTTCGCGCTCGAGCCTCAGACCGATCCCAATCTGTGGCAGAGCGTCGGACGAGACGTGGCGATCGAGAGCATTCATGCCGATCTTCGCGACGCCTCGGATGTCGCCCGGATCTGCAGCGCGGCCGAGCCCGAGATCGTCCTGCACATGGCGGCGCAAGCGCAGGTTCGGGAGAGCTATCGCGATCCCGTGGGGACATTCGCAAGCAACATCCTTGGAACCGTGAACCTGCTGCAGGCGCTTCGCGCGAGCGTGAAGCTGCGCACCGTTCTGGTGGTGACCAGCGACAAGGTTTATGCCAATCCGGAAGCCGGAACGGCGTTCGCCGAAAACGCGCCGCTCGGAGGCAGCGACCCCTATAGCGCGTCGAAGGGCGCCACCGAAATCGCCGTCAAAAGCTACGCGGAGAGCTTCTTTTCCCCGGCCGGCGTGCCGCTGGCGACGGCGCGCGGCGGCAACGTGATCGGGGGCGGCGATTTTTCCAGCGACAGGCTCGTTCCGGACCTCTACCGGGCCGCCCGCAACGGCGTCGCTGTCGAATTGCGATATCCCGCGGCGACACGACCCTGGCAGCATGTTCTCGACTGCCTGGCCGGTTACCTCACCTACGCGGAATACCTCGCCACGCGTGGCGTCGCCGATCCGCCGGCGCTGAATTTCGGTCCGTTGACGAATGAGTCGATGACGGTCGCGCAGGTCGCGTCCGCGATCAGCGAACGGCTGGGCAATGCGAACGCGTGGCAGCAGGCCGAAGGGTCGTTCCCTTCGGAAAAGCAGGTGCTGCGCATCAACAGCGAGCTCGCGGCACGTACGCTGCCATGGCGGCCGCGCCTCGACGCGACCGAGACGATCGCCTGGACGGCGCAATGGTATGCCGATTTCGCCAACGGCAAGAATGCGCTGGAATTGATGCGCTCACAGATCGCCCGTTACCTGGCCTGATCCCGTCTCCGACCACAGCGGGCTTCCCGACAGGAACGACCTGAGCGCCACGCTGTCCTTGATCCCGGACCAGGCTGCGGAGACCGTGTCCCCGTCGCCCCGCCCCTCGCCGCTCAACTCCGCGAGCGCATAATGCAGGCTGGAATCCAACGGCGCGCCCAGTCGCTGTTCCAGCCAGCGAACCTGATGTTCGATGTAAGCGCCGCGCATCGCGCCGGCGAGCGACGCGCTCGCGGTCGCCAGCGCTGGCGACAGTCGCGGATCGAGCGGGCCGCCTTCGGCCGCGGCCAGGAACGCTGTCAGCATCATCGCGAGCGGTCGCGGCGCGGTGTCCCACAGGGGATCGCCGTTTCGCCGCTCATGGGAGGTTGCGATCGTGCCCGGCTCATTCGCGAAATCGAGCGTCGCAACGCCGTTGTCGGTGACGATTTCGATCAGGCGCCGGCGGCCATCGTCGTTGCGCGCGACCAGCAACGAGACCGGCCGCGCGCCGGATTGGAGACCGATCTCCAATCGCGCACCGCCGCGCTGAACATCCATGGAACAAAGCGTGCAATCGCGAAACTGCAACCGGCCGATCATCGGCAGGATGTGAGGCAGGACGTCATCGAAGACGGTGACGGCGGCGTCATAGCTCTTGGCCTCGTCGCGAACGACGTCCGCGGTGCCGTCCGTCCAGACGAAGCGCAGGCTTCGCGGCTCGCCCAGCGCCGTCACCGCCTCCGCGTAGGCCTCAAAATAGCGAGCAAAAAGAAAGACGTGGCTGGCCGCCAGCACGCTTGCATGGGCGCTTGCGATACCGCCGAGCTCTTTGACATGGCGGACCCAAGGCGATACTGGCTTTTCAACCAATACTGGCTTACCCGCGCTCAAGGCGCTGGCGGCGGCCGCAAAGTGCTGGTCGACGCGGTTGGCGACAATGACGGCTTCCGGGCGATCCGGGCCGGCTCGAAACGGGGGCCAGACCTCCGCCGCCTGCAACCGCCCGTGGAATCGCGGCTGCGCCACCCACGCTGCGAGACCTGAAAAATTACTCGGCGAATGCAGCGTAATCCGATCGGAGCGATGCGGCAGTCCGCACAGCACCGCGGCAATGGTTCGCGCCCAACGCCCGCCGCCGATAACAGATATCCTCATCGCGACCGTCCCAACATCCGTCAACCGTACTAGCAAATTGCGGGAAGCACTTGTGACTTATCCGCCATCGGAACACGCCATCACCATGAGATGGCGTTTCAGCCTTTGACAAAGCACACCGATGAAGTCAGTAAGGATTTCGCGAAATTGGACTTTGTTCATGGCCCGCGCGGCCGGATGGATGTCGAATGAACTTGAAGACGGTGCAGGCGAACGAAATCGATCATTGCGAGGTCTGCGGCAACCGCACGCTCGCCTCCGTGCTGGACCTCGGCGCGCACCCGATGTGCGACGACCTGGTTGCCATCGGAAGCCCGCGTGTCTGCGCCGAATATCCCATCGAGATCCTTTACTGCGACAACTGCCGCACCGCGCACCAGCGCTTCCAGGTGCCGAAGCGGGAGCTGTTTCCGGAAAGCTATCACTATCGTTCGCGCTTCACGGCCGACGTGCTGTCCGGAATGAAAAGCCTCGTCGATTCCTGCGAGCAACGCTTCGGTTCGCTCGCAGGAAAAAAGGTCGTCGATATCGGCTGCAACGACGGCAGCCTGCTCGACTTCTTCAGAGAGAGGCGAGCCGTCACCATCGGCGTCGAGCCCACCTCCGCCGCGCAGGACTGCGCCGCGAAGGGACATGTGACGATCCATGATTTCTTCACCGAGGCGACCGCGGGCCAGATCGTCGCCGCTCACGGCAAGCCTGACTTCATCACCTTCACCAACGTGTTCGCGCATATCGAGGACCTGGGCGGCGTGATCGCCGCGCTGAAACGCCTGATCGGCGACCATACGGTGCTGGTGATCGAAAACCACTATCTCGGCTCGGTGCTGCTGACCAATCAGTTCGACACCTTCTATCATGAGCATCCGCGAACCTACAGCTACCGTTCGTTCGAGTTCATCGCGCGCGCGCTCGGGCTCAACCTCATCGACGTGCAATTTCCGGCGCGCTACGGCGGCAACATCCGCATCTTCGCCGGCAAGGCGGCCTCGGGTCTAAAGTCCGCCGCAGTCCGCGACGTGGAAGCAAGAGAGGCGCATTTCGGTGAAGACTTCACGGCGCTGCGCAACGACGTCACGCGCTGGCGCGACAAGAAGGGCGGCGAACTGAAGACGCTGGTTCAACAGCACGGCCCGCTGCGCGGCAAGGCGTTCCCCGGTCGCGCCGCGATCCTGATTAAGCTCCTGGCGCTCGACGAGAACGCGATTTCGATCGTCCATGAAAAGCCGGGCTCGATGAAAATCGGGCATTATCTGCCGGGGACCCGCATTCCAATCGGCTCGGACGATGAACTGTTCGCGGCGCCGCGCGGCGATCATCCGCTGCTCAATCTGGCATGGCACATTCCGGCCGAGATACGCAGTTATCTCAAGCAATACAGCTATGATGGACCGGTGATCGACATCCTGAACCCGGACGATTTCCGACCGGGCGGATGAGACGACAGATGAAAACTCCGGGAACATCCAGATGAAGGCGGTCATTCTCGCCGGCGGATTCGGCACGCGTCTTTCGGAGGAGACCGATCTCATCCCGAAGCCCCTGGTCGAGATCGGCGGCCTGCCGATTTTGTGGCACGTGATGAAGCTCTATTCGGCCGCCGGGCTGAATGATTTCGTCATCTGCGCCGGCTACAAGGCGTCGATGATCAAGCGCTACTTCGCCAGCTATTTCCTCGAGACCAACGACATCGAGATCCACACCGCCACGCGCGAGGTGCGTTATCTCACGCCGAAGTCGCTCGACGACTGGACGGTCAAGATCATCGACACCGGCCTGAACACGATGACCGGCGGGCGCATCAAGCGCGTCGGCCCTTATCTTGATGGCACCTTCTGTCTCACCTATGGCGACGGGGTTGCGAACGTCGATATCGCCGAGGTGATCGCGTTCCACCGCAGCCACGGCAAACTGGCGACCGTGACCGCGGTTCCCTCCCCGGGCCGCTTCGGCATTCTCGACATGGACGGCAACGACGCGGTGTCGCGCTTCCACGAAAAGCCGGACGCCGAGATGGGATGGATCAACGGCGGATTTTTCGTGCTCGAACCTGGCGTGATCGACTATATCGAGGCCGACGAAACCACCTGGGAGCGGCAACCGCTGGAGCGGCTCGCTGCCGACGGGCAACTTGTGGCCTACCGGCACTCCGGGTTCTGGAAGGCCATGGACACCCTTCGTGACCGGCGCGACCTTGAGGATCTATGGGCCTCCGGCTCCGCCCCTTGGAAGCTATGGTGAGCGCAGATGGCAAATCCCGACGGCACTAACGCTCCTGAGTTCGACGCCTACAGCGAGAGCTACAGCGAGGAGGTCGATCGAGCCTTGAATTTTTCCGGTTTCAAGGTCGACTTTTTTACACGTGTAAAGAATGACTATTTGATAGACCTTCTCAGCTCCAAATTAGGAGAGGTCGCGAAAGTAGAGCTGCTCGACGTCGGCTGTGGAGTCGGCAATGCCCATGAGCAGTTGTTCCAGCACGTCGGCGCGCTTGCAGGGATCGACATTTCGCCTGCGTGCATAACGACCGCACGCAAGCGGAATGCCGGCGTGCGCTACGAAGTGTTCGATGGGACTCACCTTCCCCTCGCCGACCAATCGATTGATGCCGCGTTCGCGAGCTGCGTGTTTCATCACGTTCCCGTCGCGCAGCGGCCTGCACTTGTCGACGACATCCGCCGCGTGCTTCGTCCCGGCGGATTGTTTGCGATTTTCGAACACAATCCGCTCAATCCGGTGACCCGGCACGTCGTCAACACCTGCGCGTTCGACAAGGACGCGATCCTGCTGCGGCGGCGCGACTCCGAGACGCTGCTGCGGGACGCCGGCTTCGGCGATATCAGCACCCGATATATTTTCTCGATCCCGCCGGCGGGCGCCCTGCTGCGGAAAGTCGACCGCCTGTTCTCGCTGCTGCCATTCGGCGCTCAATATTACACGATCGGCACCGGCCGCTAGGGCTTGTTGCAGTGCGGATTGCAGCCTCAACGCCTTATCCATAACGACTGACGGCGGCACAGCTACCTTGCAGTCCCACGACATCTCAAGTTCGAACTGTGATTCGCGGTCTGAGGGTTACATCTGACTAACGCGGGTTCTGATGGGACGTCACGCAGCTCTGGATGATCGGATCGATTTCTTCAAGAAATTTTGCTGACCATCGCTGCGCACTCGACCATGTCAGGTGGGAGTGATCCGACGTAAAGAGCCCGTCGACTTCCGGCAGATCCACCCTAGCGCCCAAAGCGGCAGCCATCTTGGTTGAATACGCGTCAGCATCCAACTCGGAGTTAGGCGTAACGGTCAGGACGACGCAGTCGCGCCGAATGTGAGTGGAATTGATGAGACGATTTGCCTTTTCGACTTCCGCAACATCCGGCAGCTTCGCGACCACGCGCCGCGACGGGTCGATCGGCAGGTGACCATACTCCTCGTATGTATAGACGCCGCGCCAAATCCAGAATCCGTTATGGACGTCGCGGTAGATGGAAATTGAGCGAGTCTCGCAGAGAAAAGCCATCAAGTTGCATATCTTCCATCTGACCCCGCTCAGGAGCTTCTTCTCGAAATAATCTGAGAACACCCATATCTTTCTGGCGATGGCACGCAGATTGTTCGCAGGCGCAATGATCGGCAGCAGCCTTCGAGGATCGAACCAGCCATAGAATACGAGAGATGCAATTAGCGTCCAGGCAACCGCCAGAGTTCGCAGCCCAAAATGCCCCAGCAGAAAGAACCCCAAAAGGACAAGCGGAAAAAAGCCAAAAATAAATGACGCCGAGTTGAATAACACCGATGCACCGTCGGACTGGACACTAGGTCGCGCCAAATCCTCGTGTCCAAATCCCAGTCGTCAAGCAGTGCGGCGGGCATCGACATATCGAAGGAGACGAACCTCGAACTTGTCCTGATGGAGCATAATTTTATCCGCGAAACAAGCACATCTAAAAGATGCTATATCGGATATTACACAACTTTAACTAGAGTAGACATTCGAGCGGGACGACGGTTACCATTCTCGACAATGCGATTTGCCGGCAGCTTCTCGATACAATCGTTGCCGAGATTCCCAAGACGGTGATTAGCCATCGATAGCTTCGACAAAGCCTGAGTCGTAGAATACGACTTCGGTATCGCAAGCGCATCCCTCGGAACAGTTCCGCGCCATTCTCGCTGCGGTCAGAACGCGCCGCAATGACGTATCGAAGACGTATCGAATTCCGCTTCCTACATCTCGAACCCACCGCTGCAACCCGGCTCCGTGGGACCGTCGAGCCCGATGCTCAGGCAACCCGACTTTGCACGTTCGGCGATGGAGCCGAAGGGGACGAGTTGCCCTCGCCCGCCGTTCTGCTCCCACTGTCTGATGGCCTCACCGAGGCTGATATATTTCGGATCCGTGCTGCCATCCGAATAGAACCTCACGGCAATCGGATTGGCGACCTCATAGTAGTTGTGAAGATAGACCGCCACCGACACAATTTTCTCGTAGGTCCAGGCGCCATTCGCCCGCAGGATGATCGGCTGTTGCGGATCCTTTTTGGCAAGCTCGGTCAGCTCACCCAGCATCTTCTGAAATTTCGCGGTTCGGCCGATATTCTCCGCGACAGCGTTCGATAGCGGGAACGGAATCGCCCTGAGCGAAAGGACGATGATCGCGAGCGCCGCGGCGACGGCGCCCCCCCGGATCGCGCGACCGAGCAAGGGATAAGGTCGCGACACCGCGACCAGGAACATCACGCTGCCGACGACGAACCCCGGAATGGCCAGCAGGCCGGGGAAGTCGTATCGATAGCCGGTGGGCCATTGGCCGTCATAGCCGACATATTGCGAGAGATAGAGGCTCCAGAGCAGAACGACGCCCGCGGAATAGACCAGAGCGGGCCTCAACCAGCTGTCACGAAAGTCGGCTCTTTCTGCCGGCCGCCAGCGCGTGAACGCCGCTGTCAGGGTGAGCAACAGCAGCGCGGGCACGACGAACTTCTCCACGGAGGCCGTCAATGGTGCGACGATCTGCACCACGCGCTCCACCATTCCGACCGGCCGGCCTAAAAAATCCTCGCCGGCGCGCGACAGCGCGAGACCGATGATGGCGGCCGTCATCGCGCTATAGATCAGCATCAGGCCGAGATGGACCTTGGCGGCCAGCGAATCGCGCCGCAAATAGACGGCAATCGCAAACACACAGATCGAGTAGCCGGCGAACGGGAACAAGGTTTCCTTGCTGCCGACCATCATGACGGTGCCCACGGTCACCGCGAGCATGCTCAGGTTGCGGAAACGGTTGTCGGTCGACGCGAACATCCCGTCGAGGCCGACAAGCCATAATCCCAGTCCGGCGGCACCATAGATTTCGCCGGGACCGAGACGAGCCCACACATCGCCCCAATACGACCCCCTCATGACCAGGAGAACGACGCACAGACCGACGATGATGCCGAGGTGCCGTGCGATGGCCGCCCAGATGCCGGCGATGAAGATCGCCAGCAATCCGACACGACAGGCATACCAGAGATGGACATTGTCGCCCCACACGACGGCCTCGCCGAGCAGCGCTGGATAGTAAAACGGGCGAAAGCGGAGGTAGTGGCCGATCATCCCCATCTCGGTCTGCGTGAACATGACATGGAAATATTGGTCGAGTGGAAGATGATGGTTACCGGCGCCAATCATCTTCAGCGTGTCATGGTCGTCGATAATGCCCCAGGAGGCACGGATCACCTGTGGTCCGATGAGCCAGGCCGAAAGTACGATCGATGCCATCACGATAGAGAGCACCTGATTCGTTCGAATTCCAATGCAGCCTTTCATTCCACCGGCATTCAAAATATTTCGCACGAAGTTCCTGCTGACTTTGTTGGCACAAGCCATTCCTGCTCGGAATCTCAGGATCTGCCTCGAAAGATCGCCCGATCATCACCAAGTCCGCGATTGCTAAGCACATAACATATTGGACACCCTGATGATCAATGCTTTCGAAGCCCTTTTGCCGAGATGTCTTAAACCGTCCACATTACGTCGCCTTCGTGCGAAGGTTGCAGTTTCGCGGATACGAATCCTGACGAGCAGACATCGTTTTTGTATTGACAGCTTTTTGAATTCCTTTCTGAAGAATGTCCATAGCGAGCACTCCAGGCAGACTTGATTGGCTCGCCTAGTAACCTAAAGATAGCTTCAACTCTAACGTTTACCAAAACGAGCCGTCGCTCTAGCTGTAAAAAGCGGTCTTGCCAACCGTTCTCCATCCACACAGCAAATAGGCGCGGCCCTCCCCCGAATGAGAAGGGCGGCGCGTTGCTTTCCGGTGTTTCAAGAGTCGACCTTGATCCAACCGATTGCATAGTCATAGAAATACTTTCCTTTGGCAGAAAGAGGAAGAAAGGAACAACGATGGTGACTTTCGCCGAAACGATCAAATTTGCGGTGAGGCAGATTGCGCCGCCATCGCTTTATTCAGCCGTCAGTCTTTGGCGAGCTTCTCGTCGTTCACTACAGGCCGCGGAGAGGCCTCACGTTCCCCAGCCGCTTTCCTGTTCACCGCGCCCTTCATTTCGGGCAGCTCAGGAAGATGCCGGCCGGAGTTACAACGATCCTAATCTGTGTGGGGCGTTCTCCGATCAGGTCCCGTTGGACGATTTGAGAGATTTTGACGCTCCCATACTCGCGGCCGTCGCCTTGGCCGCGCTTAGGAAGAAGGGCGCGGAGATAAACGTGCTCGACTTTGGCGGCGGCGCCGGTCGGATGAAAGCCGTCGTTAGTTCCTACTTTAAGGAATGCGTCGAGGAGAGGTGGACCGTCGTGGAGACAGAAGAGCAAGTCGCTGCAAACGAGGGAGTCAAATCGTCAAAGATACGTTTCTTAAGAGAAATTGAACCGCTTCGATATGATCTCGCGCTCTTTAGTGGATCGCTGCAGTATCTAAGTGACTGGAAGACGCCGCTGGCTGCCGCCTCGCAATCTGACCTGATCATGATTTGCCGGACACCGTTCTCCGACCGGGAGCAACCGTTCGTGCAGAGCGTCGCTCGCGATGGATATATCTACAAGCTAGCCGCGAGAGTAATTGCAAAGGACGAAATAGCCGCCGCACTATCGCCAACGCACAACTTGCTTGCCTCCTGGAAACTAGAGCAGCACTTGTTCGAAATGGGCGTATACGAGAGCCCGTCAATACTATGGCAAAGAAAGATCCTTTGACGCTGCGAGCGCGCCAGCGCCGGAAAGGCGCTGGTAGATCACGTGATGCTGGACCTGAGCGATTGGCTAGGAACAGCCTGTACTGGATAGATGGAGCTTCGGTTAGGGTCGATCAGGCTAGTTCCACGAATCAGCCGATGAAATCGATTTTTCTCGTAAATCCTATCGCGGGACGTGGTCATGCCCAGCAACTTTAGCGCAGGCAGCGACGCGCCATCGAGCGCGGCGCAATGCTTCCTCACCAGATCCCAGGGATGGCCAGCCCTTCGAACCACACGGACCGGTCGATCGCGAGGCGTTAAAAGCGGTGGGCCCTTGCTCGATCGACCGGTACCGCATCAGCGGGATCGGCCGGCTGTTCGATGATGTCTATTTGGCCACCGACTCAGGCGCGATCGCGGCCATGGTGCCGGCCTTCCGCGTATCGGGTTACACGCCCTACCGTGATGCCGCACCATTTCCGGTCCATCCACCGTTCGGCTGATTTTGAATCGCTCTCCTTCCATCGCCCGATGCATGTGACCTCGGAGGTTGTCGCGGCTATAATTTCGAAGGAACCAACAACCGACATGGATGATTCGAAACTGTGCTGGTACACCGGCGTCAGGATTGGGCAGCCGGAACAACTGAACCGTACCGTGCTCGACTGAACCGTTCGATCAGCATCAATCAAGCAAAGTCTCCGTCCAAGAATCAGCCGATGAAATCCATTTTTCTTGTCAATCCGATCTCGGGACGCGGCCATCTGGACGCCTATGCGCGCCTTTATTCCAGGGCCCTTCTAGAACTCGGATATCAAGTGGTTCTTCTAGCCAAAGCCGATGGCGACACGACCGATTATCTCGCGCGCTGCAATCCGGCGTTGGGGCCATCCTTCAAATTCATGTCGTTCGATCAAGCTCGGACATTTGTCCCATCTGATCCTGCATGTCACACGGAGAGATCAACCGGCACTTCCGCGCGATCGAAAATGAGCCTGACGCAACGCTCGCGGCTTGTCTGGCAGGACGAGGGACTGCCGGGCATTCTGACGCAATGCTTGCGTGTGCCTCGCCGCGCATTGTTGGCGCTTATTCCCTCGTCAATTCGGCATCAGCTCGGGCGGATTGAGCGCGCGCTTGGTCGCCGCTTGCTGCAGACCCGGCTCGCGCGGGCCCTGAACCTGCCGTTCTATTTCGACGTCGGCCGAATACGCTTCTCGGACCTGGTCGAATGCGTTCATGGCGCCATTTCGGTCCAAGGAGGGCCGGCGCCTGATCTCGTGTTTTTCCTCTATCTCGACCTGATGGTCGAGCAGCGGCGAAATATCGCCGCACTCGATCGTCCCGGCTCGCGGCCATGGATCGGAATCCTGTTTCATCCGCGGCTGGCCCGCCGCCCGAACGCGGACATCGAGGGCTACTTCAAATCAAGGAATGCGCGAGGCGGCGTCTTCCTGGTGCCTTCGGGCATCGCCGCCTACGCCGACGCAACACCGCAGCTGCATTTCGCGCTCGCTCCGGATGTGGCCGATCTGGAAGCTCCGACCGACCCGTCGAGCCTCGCCCGCGACCTGCGCAAACGCGCAGGCAGCCGGACGATCGTGCTGCAGATCGGCTCCATCGCCGCACATAAGGGCATCTCGACACTGCTCGATGTCGTCGCCGCCGCCGATCCCGACCGCTTCTTCTTCGCGCTGATCGGCGAGGTCCATTGGGAGAGCTTCGGCCAGCACAAAGGCCGCATTCGATCGTTCTATACGCGACCGCCCGAAAACGTCCATCTCTCCCAAGGATACATCGCGAGCGAACGCGACTATAACAGCCTGATCATGGCAAGCGACATCGTCTACGCCGTCTATCAAGGCTTCGGCAGCTCGTCGAATTCACTCACCAAATCGGCCGGCTTTCGCCGCCCGATCCTGGTGTCGGAAAAATCCCTGATAGGTGAGCGCGTCGGCTGCGCCAACATCGGTGCCGTAGCGCCCGAGGGCAGCGCGAAGGCCATTCTGGAAAAGCTATGCTGGCTTGCCGCGCAGCCAAAGGATCGCTTCGCGTTCGACGCTTTCAGCGATCAACATTCGGTCGAAGCGCTCAAACTGGTGCTCGCGAACGCCCTTCCCTCGTGGTTTGACGCTTCCGCAAAGCCGGACTAG
>Ga0137391_10002071_pt1 | contig 14869 bp, 6 predicted proteins | sample 15con2h24BmetaG_FD_101399 | JGI IMG/M metagenome (GOLD analysis project Ga0137391, IMG submission 101399) | Vadose zone soil microbial communities from Angelo Coast Range Reserve, California, USA - 15con2h2.4B metaG | ecosystem: Environmental > Terrestrial > Soil > Vadose zone > Saprolite...
CTTCGGATATTTCCTGAAAAAAGACATCGAGACCGCGCGGCAGCGAATGCAACCCTGTCTTCGCTCTGCCGTGAAGCTGGGCGAAGCGCAGCGGCTCATCATGGCCCACCAGTTCAACGTGTGGGTGCTTGAAGCCGCGGGCAGGCGCGACGAAGCGCAGGAATCCTCCCGGTTTTTATTACAACAGCGGCCCTCCGATCCATGGATGTACGCGCAGATGGCGAATCTGGATTCCCAGGAAGGCCGGTACACGGGCGCCGCCGAGGCGTGGCGTCAGGCCATCCTTCTTCTGGAAGCCGGCCAGGATTTCAAAGGCAGCGCCCAGGCGCATCTTTCGCTTGCCGAAACGCTGACCTCCGCAAATCCCGCCGACTCCGCGGAGATTCGTATCCACCTCGAAGCCGCTCTCGTTCTTTACGAGAAACTTGACGATGCCGAAGATCAGGCCAGGACCTGCGCATTGCTGGGTGCCTGGTTCACCGGCAGAGGTGAGCAAGCCGCGGCGCGCCGGCATTTTGAGACCGCGCTGGATCTCTCGCGCCGGGCCAAAGCGCCAGGCCTCGAAGCCCTCATCTTCGCCCAGACCGGCATGGCATGGCGCAACGAGGGCAGCCACGAAAAGGCGCTCGAAAACTTTCGGAAATCCGCTGAAATCTATCACCGGATCGACGACCAGGCGCAGGAGGCATTCCAGATTTACAACCAGTCCTGGGAACTGGACAGCTTGCGTCGTCCCGAAGCGGCCTTTGAAACTTCGCTGCGTGCGCGGGCCCTGGCCGACCTCTGCGGCGCGTCGCTGCCTCGCTACTGGGTGCGGCGTCAGCTCGCGGGCTTTTACGAAGCGCGCGGCGATTTCGAGAACGCGCTCGCCGTTCTCCGCGAGGCCCGCGATATTGCCATCGCCGCCGGCGAACCTCTGAATTCGGCGTCGGCCTCTCTTCGGCTGGCGAGCGTTCTCGTCACCATCGGCGAAGGCGAACAGGCCTTCGACGCGATCAACCTGGCTCTACCGGTCTTTCGGAAGTTCAAAGACACCACCAACGAGATTTCCGCTCTCAGCTCCCTGATGTTGATTTATGGCGCGCGTGAGTCGGAATTCAAAGACTTCGATAAAGCTTTGCGGTATTACCAGGAGGCCCGTGGACTGGTCCAAAAAAACGACCCAGGGCGCATGGCTTCACTCGACCTCGACGCCGTTGAAATCTACTGGCAGCAAAAACGCTTCCAGGAAGCGTCCGCACTCGCCCGGCAGGCGCTCGATCATTACCAGCGCGCCAAAAATGAAACCGGTCAGGCCAACGCCCTGTTGAGTCTGGCTGAGGTCCGGCGCATGCAAAACGACCTGGCCTCCGCCGACGCCGCACTGCTCCGCGCCGAGCCCCTGATAAAACGCGTCGATGATTTCTATTTCACCGGACGTTTCCACTACATCATGGCCGGCCTTCGGAAGAAGCAGGGCCGATTGAAGGAAGCGGCGCAGGAGTACGAGCGCGTCATATCGCTGCTGGAGCAGGTCAAATCCGGCAGCGATTCGGGGCTGCGCCGCAAAACCTCCGACACCTACGGCTATATATATGATGAACTGGCTGACACCTGGCGTCTGATCGGTGATCAGGAACAATCGCAGCCGGAAAAGCTCGCGGCCGCCGCCCATGCCTTTCGCTACGCCGAGCTCAATAAATCCCGCGTCTTTACCGCTTCGTGGGGACGCACCTTCGTCGACGCGCTGAACCGGCGGCTTCCCGCCGGACTTCAGGAACGCGAGCGCGAGTTGCTCGGCCGCCATTCGCTGTTGCAATCGGAACTCGCCGAAACCATGTCCGGGCAGGGACTGCGAAAACCCAAACCGGTACAGAACGATCTTCAGCGGACCTCCGGCGATCTGGCCGCCCTTCAGAAAGAATTGCGCGAGGTCAGCCCGGCGTATGCCGAAGCCCGGTACCCGCAGCCGGTCTCGCTCAGCGGACTGCCGCTGTACGACGGCGAAACCATGGTCGAATTCAAAATGGCCGACGATTCCCTTCTGGTCTGGATCGTCGCCGGTTCGCCCGCCGGCCCGCGGCTCGCGGCTTTTTACAGAGTCGATCGTCCGCGGGCCTGGTTTGAAGAACGTATCCTTCGCATTCGCAGCGCCTTCAACCGCGGCGCGCCCGATCAGTTCGATCCCGAGGTTTCCGAGCAGCTCTTCAACGCCATCTTTCCCGCATCGGTTGCGCCGAAAATCTCAGCCGCTCAATCGCTGATCCTGATTCCGGACGACATTCTTTTCCTGCTGCCCTTCGAACTTCTTTCACCCCAGGCGAGCCAGTCTGAATTTGTTCTGCTGAAAACGCCCACCACTTATTTCCCTTCGGCGGCCGCGCTGCGTCTCGCGCGAAATCTTGCCCCGGCCAAACGCGAATGGCCCGCCCAATTCTTCAGCCTCGCCGACCCCATCACCACCGCCGACGATGAACGCTATACCGCCGCCACCGTCATTCCGGAAGTCGAAGCGATCGCAACCAAGTCTGTCGGCGTGATTCTGCAGGGCGACCCGTCGGCGACCGATCCGGCTCCGCCCGCGGCCGAAACGCCTTCAGCAGTTCGCGGCACGCTGCCAATCGCCAAACTCAAATCGCGCGGATACTTCTTCGAACGTCTGCCCGAGACCGCCACCGAAGCCCGCAATATCGCGGCGCTTTTTCCCGCAGCCGAAGATGCACCCCAGGTGATCGTCCGCACCGGCATGGATGCCCGTAAGGCCCAGCTTCTCGAAACCGATCTGGGCCGCTTCCGATTCATTCACTTCGCCACCCACGGGTTTCTTCCCGTTGAGCCGGGCGCTCGCGAGCCCGCGCTGATTCTCTCCTATGACGGCAAGTCCGAAGAGCGCATGATGCTGACGCTTTCCGAAGTGCTGCGGCTCAAACTTCGCGCGGAACTGGTCGTGCTTTCCGCCTGCAACACCGGCTCGGGGCGCGTCACCCGCGCCGAAGGCGTCTCCAGCATGGGCAGCGCGTTTCTCGCGGCGGGAGCTTCCAGCGTAACCATGAGCCTCTGGCAGGTCGCCGACAAATCCACCGCGGTGCTCATGCAGGAGTACTACCGCAATCTGCTCAAAGGCATGCCCAAACCCGCGGCCCTGGCCGCCGCCCGTACCGCGCTCTTCGCCCAGGGAAACACCAACCCGTTTTTCTGGGCGCCGTTCATTCTGACCGGAGAGTAAGGCAAATAGCACCTCTTTAAATTTTTCTTATTCGCGTTCATTCGCGTTAATTCGCGTCTGCGCTTTTGGTTTCCCTGTTGTTCTGAAAACCGGAACGCCGCCCGTAACCCCTGCATTCCCTTGCATTTCCGGCGATGGTTATTAACGTAACGTTGACACTCCTCCGGGGTGCCACTAAGGTTCATGCACAGTAATCCGCAAGGAGTAAGTCGCTAACATGAACGATGCTTTTAGGGTTGGGCTCGTAAACCGCTGGGAGCAGTGTGATCCCCGTCGTGGAACGAATTTCGCTAACATTCTGGTGCAATGGCACCTGTTCGAACCGCCTTACCGCGCTTCGGACCAGCCAGGTCAGATCGAGTCCGTTCTGCTGGACTACCCTTTGCAGCCTGAGGGCTCCGAGGATGGATCGGCCATTTATTCCGCGGGCGTGCGCCCGGGAATGTTTTTTTCCGACGGCACCGAAGTTACCTCGGCGCACATCGCCACATCGCTCGACCGGTCTCCGTCGTTTCTGATTCAGGCCAGCGCCCGTGCGCGCGGCAGTCGCGTTTTCTTCAAGGTGCGGCGCCCCAATGCCCGTTTCGAACTGACTCTGTCGCGGCACGAGCACGCCATTGTTCTGGAAAAAGGCGGCGAATTCCTGGGCACCGGCCCTTACGTCCTCTCGCCCGATTCTCAGCCCGATCGCCTGCGCCTCGTCCGCAACCGTTTTTACAAGGGCGCGGTTCAGCTCCCGGAAATCGAATGCGTCGTCTACCCCGTGGACGCCAACGGCTCGCGCCGCAAACTTCTCGAAGCCGTCGATCGCGGGGAAGTGGACTTCACCGAAGACCTGCCCCGCGACGACCTCAACCGCGTTCAGCGCATGAGAAAGTGCATCGACCTGGGATATTGCACCGCCATTCTCTCGTTCAACACCGAACGCCCGATCTTCGCCGACAGCCTGGTGCGCCGCGCCTTTGCCGCCGCCATCGACCGCAAGGCCCTGGCCGCGCAGTCCTATTCGAACGCTCTGGCCTTTACCGCCACCGGCCTGCTTCCGCCGGCTCTGGGCAAAGCGACACCCGACGAGATTACCCACGATCTGGACCAGGCCCGCAGCCTGCTGGCCAGCGCCGGAATTGATCGCCCTTCAAAACCGCTGGTCCTGGCTGTGGTGCCTGTGCCGCGTCCGCATTTGCCGGAACCCCGGGCCACCGCCGACATGATTGCCGGCCAGCTCAGCCAGCTTGGCTTCAGCTTTGAAATCAGGCAGACCAAAAGCATGGACGAATTCTTCGACATCGCCGGCCACGGACAATACGACCTGATCCTCTCCGGCTGGATTCCCGACACACCCGATCCGCTGGACTACCTGGAATCGCTGCTGGCCACGCACAGCATCCCTGCCGTGGGACGCGCCGCCAGCAAAGGCAGCAACCTCAGCCGCTGGCACAACCCCGACATGGACAAAGCCCTTGACATGGAACGGGTTAAATCCGATCCCGCCAACTGGCAGAAGATCACCGACCTGATCCGCGGTGAAGTTCCCTCGTTCCCACTCATGTACGGCCCCCATACGGTCGTCGTGAGCTGGCGCGCAAAGAACTTCCCGCGCAACTTCTGCAATCGCCCCTTCCTGGCGGGCCTCGAACTCGAACCGCGCAGCGCCCTGGTGGACGCAGTCGCCACGTAGAGACGTAGCAAGCTATGTCTCTACAGTGCTAACCATCAAAGTCTTCGCGGCTTGTGACGGTTTCTGCACCGGAATATCTGCCACCCTGCTTTCGCTTTTCCTGCGTATCTCTGCGCCCCCTGCGTCCTCTGCGGTGAGGGTTTTGGGTGCGGCTCGGCTGCGCAGCCTTCCATAAATTTGAGACTTCTAATTTATTTTCCATGAAACGTTTTAGCGATTTTCGTCACTTATCCATTGAAAAAACATTATCATTTGCACCGCAATCCGGATTAAGGTGACGCGTTTAAGTTCGCCCGCGGAAAGCCGCCGGCTTACAAGGAGAGCTGTATGGCCGCAAAAAAGAAGGCTGTGAAAAAGCCAAAAGGTAAAGCAAAAGGCAAGGGCAAGGGCGGATCGGGAGCGCCCGCGCCCGCCCCTTCCGGCGGATTTGTATTTGCCGAACAGAAACAAACGCCCGACGATTTCAGCGGATTCAGTAAACAGGACGTGCTCGCCGACAGCAGTATTCGGGGGCTCACGACTCTGGAGCCCTTCCCGGCTTCGCGCAAGCCGGAAGTGCTGTCGCTGGACCAGGTGCTGGGCGCCGCCGAGATCGCGAAGATCAAGGCGGCCGGCCAGATCGTCTTCCATTCCGTGGGCGACACCGGAGGCATCAAGGAACCCTCGAAACAATTTGCGGTTGCTGACGCCATGGCCAGTGAGACCGGCGGCGGAAAGACATGGCCCAGCGGACGCCCGGCCTTTTTCTACCACCTCGGCGACGTCGTCTACTATCTTGGCCAGGAACGGTATTACTACGACCAGTTCTACGATCCCTACCGTGACTTCGACGGCCCGATCTTCGCTATCCCCGGCAACCACGATGGCATGATCTCCCCGAGCCTGGGCTTGAAAACGCTGGCGGGATTTCTCGCCAATTTCTGCACGCCCAAGCCTGTCAAAAATCCCGAAGCCCAGGGTATACCCCGCACCACGATGATTCAGCCCGGGGTCTACTTCACGCTGGATGCTCCTTTCGTGAAGATCGTCGGCCTGTATTCCAACACCAGTGAAGGCGGAACCCAGGGCGTGATCAGCGGCGGCGTTGCCGGTACGAATCAGCTGACCTTCCTGCAGCAGCAATTGAAGACCGCGGCCCAACAGAGGACCGCGGGAGATCGCCGCGCCCTGATCGTGGCCGTCCATCACCCGCCGTTCACAGCGGGTCAGGACCATGCGCCCAGCCCCAATGTACTCGTCGATCTGGACGACGCATGCAAGGCCGCCGGAATCATGCCCGATCTGGTGCTCTCCGGACACGCTCATCTCTATGAGCGATTCACCCGCGTGGTCGCGGGCAATGACATCCCGTTCGTCGTGGCGGGTATGGGAGGGTACTTCAACCTCTCGGGATTCAAGGGATCGAAAAATCCTCCGCCCAAGCCGGGGACCGTCACCCAGGACCAGCAGGGCAACAAACTCACACTGGAAAAATATGAAGACAAAACTTTCGGATTTCTGCGTCTGACGGCTTCAGCCACGACCATCAAGGGCAAGTTCGTGACCGTGGACCCTGCGACTTACCCCACAAATCACAAAACGGGAGAAAAGGATTCGTTCACGATCGATCTGGTGAAACATAAAGTGAGCACACCGTAGGGCAGCATGAAAGTGAGAGTGAAACTGAGAGTGAAGTGAGATTGAGAGTTGGATTCAACCCTCACCACACCCTCTGTCATTCCGAACGCCTGGCGCGCGGGCCCGGCCCGTGCGCCAGGGGTGAGGAAACTGCTCCGCTGCACAAAGATGTTTTGGCCTGCCCGATGGGCTTTTGATCCCGGAGCACCGGAGGCATTTCGGGATTCGGAGCATCCTGTTGTAAAATAAACCCCGTACTCACCGCGCGCCCTTAGCTCAGCTGGATAGAGCGTCTGACTACGAATCAGAAGGCCGGGAGTTCGAATCTCTCAGGGCGCGCCATTCCAATATTCCAATCAACCAGCTATGGCTCCTCCTTTTCATCCTGCGATGCCGCTGTGGCTGTCACATCAAAGATTTTCTGATCGTTTCTGCGATCGATGATGGACTTTTAACCTCGGGCAGCCTCAATCTGGTGGTTGGTGAATACCGTCAATGGAAGTATCCGCGCCCTTAGCTCAGCTGGATAGAGCGTCTGACTTCGAATCAGAAGGCCGGGAGTTCGAACCTCTCAGGGCGCGCCATAAAATCAATCACTTACGAAGTTGATAAAGAAGCAAAATTTACGGCGTGCCGTAAAGTGTGCCGTAGATTTCAATGGACCGCAATTGGGCTCTGATTGTTAAGAGCTTCCCGTACGATATCCAGTTCAGGATGCTGATACTGCATCGCCGTCCTGACACCCTTGTGCCCCATGGTCTTCATTACAGCCGCCAGATTTCCTGTTCCCCGCAATACGCGGGTGCCATAGTCATGACGTCCTGACGTCCGCAATACAAGACCAGTTCCTTCGGAAGACCTGCTTTGGCTCGCGCCTAGCGAAACAAGCCGGCCACGCTTGTAAGGTGGCCTGAACTCGCACGCTTCGAAGGAAATACCCATCCCTCGCTTTTGCCAGTGCAACGCGCTCGGAGCAGATTCAGAACCCTGTCGCTCATCGAGATCGTTCTTCTTCCGTCCGGAGTCTTGCTGTCGGGCACAAAGACGACCTTATGCGCCCAGTCGATGTTCTCAACGCTCCACACCGGTTTGCACCAAAGTGAGCCCTTTTTGATATTTGTTCAGACGGTTTCCATACAGGCTTGGTTAACAAGTCCAAATCGGCCCTGGCAGACCGACTTGCGATACGGATTCAGCGGCTGAGCAGTTTTGGCCCAGAGCTGTGCTGGCGAAATCCATTTTCCTTTCCCCTATGGGCCTGATCAGCTCAGCGCACTCTCAGAGAACAACATTCGAGCTTATTCTCAACACCGCATCCAGCATCCAGTGCCATCTTGAACTCCCCACCATTACCTGTCCGGACGCACACTGTCAGAGCCGCCGCATTGAAACGCGCGTCCCCAAGAACAGGCATCGGGCACTAATTGGCGACCGTTAACGATGAGGTCGCAGCACATGCCACTATTGAGGACGCCGCAAGCTGTGCCATCTTTATATCCGACTAACACCTTGCCCGACGGACATACGGCGGATTGTCCGCACGAGTTAAGAGTTCAATGCGAAGCAATTGAGATGTTGGGCTTTTCCAAAGTCTCCTGCAGAAATGTTGAACAAATTGCCATTGCCGCAAAGGCACATTGCACGCCGTAGCCGTTCTCTCTCACTCTCTTATTCCGTTCCATTTGGGAAATAGACACCTAAATTCTACGTTTTCTGTGGCTGCTCAATCCGCAGGAAGTGGACCCTGCCCAGGACGTCTCCAGCGATGATCGTCTTTCCGTCAGGAGTCACGACACACGAACTCACAGGCCCGTCCGCGCTGAACGTGGCTAGAAGCTTGCCGGTCGTCAGATCCCAGACTTTTACGGTGTGATCAGACGAAGCGGAGATTGCTTGCGTACCTTCGGGCGTAAGGGTGACGGCCTGAACCGAGTTGCCGTGACCTTCGAGCGAGTGGAGAAGCTTGCCAGTTTCCAAGTCCCAATGTTTGAGGGTGCAGTCCTCGGAAGCTGATACCAGCAGGGTGCCATCAGCCGCAATGCCCAACGCCTGGATCCAGCCGCAGTGGCCTTGGAGTGAGTGGAGGAGTTGGCCGGTTTTTATTTCCCAAATCATCACGTCGTGGTCCCATGAGGCAGCGACTGCGTGCAACCCATTGGGAGTGATGGCGGCGGCGTGGATCAATGTGTCGCCAAAAGAGCAGAGAAGCTCACCAGTTTCCAGGTTCAAGATCCCTATATAACTGGGGCTTCCACCCAAAACGTACATCGCCCGAGTTCCGGCGGCAGTAATGGTCAGGCTCTTGATGTGCGAGCTAGTTTTTAGCGTGTGAATGAGCTTACCGGTTTTCAAGTCCCAGACTCTTAGGGTTTCGTCGAATGAAGTCGAAACTGCTTGCGCTCCATTCGGTGTTATAGTTACCGTGTTGACGAAGCGGTTGTGACCTTCCATGGTCTTCGTGATCTTGCCGGTTTGTAAGTTCCAGATTTTAAGGGTGTGGTCATCGGCCGGAGCCACTGCTTTCGCGCCATCAGGCGTGATCGCCACACGGAACCAATCACAGTGCCCCGTGAATGAGTGGAGGAACTGCCGCGTCTTAACATCCCAGAATTTCAAAATGTTGTTACGCGATGCAGAGACCACCTGTGTGCTGTTGGCAGTAAGAGCTACAGTCTCGACCGACTGGGCAGGATGCTCCGTCTGTCCGTGGTGCTCGCTTTTCAAGTCCCAGACTTTCACGGTGTGATCGCTCGATGCAGAGACCACCTGCGCCCCATCGGGCGTAACTGCCACTGCATTGACAGAGTCACCATGTCCTTCGAATGAGCGGACCATTCTGCCGGTCTTGAACGCCCAAATTTTCAGGGTACGGTCAGCCGAACCGGAGACTACATGAGTTCCATCAGGAGCAATGGCCACGTCCCAAACCGTGTCACTGTGACCTTCGAGCGAGCGGAGAAGACTGCCGGCTTTCAAGTCCCAAACCTTGAGAGTGCGGTCCCCCGAGGCAGAAACCACGTGCGCACCGTCAGGGGTGATGGCCGCAGCCCAGACCGAGTTTCGGTGACCTTGGAGTGAGTGGAGGAGGGTACCGGCCTCCAAGTCCCAGACTTTTAGAGTTGTGTCATGTGACGCAGAGACTGCATGAGAGCCATCGGGCGTGATGGCTACGGCCTCCACCCTATCCCTGTGACCTTCGAGCGAATGGAGCGCGCTACCAGTGCTCAAATCCCACACCCTCAGCGTGCCGTCAGCGGAAGCAGAAACGGCGCGCCTTCCGTCCGGGCTGGTAGCCACGGCCAGGACCGAGTCAGCATGACCATCGAGTGATTGGAGAAGCCTGCCTGTGTTCAGGTCCCAAACCTTTAGGGTTCGGTCATCCGACGCAGAGATTCCGTGCCCAAGGGAAACGATCACGGCTAGAACTGAACGAGTATGGCCTTGAAGTGACCGCAGAAGCTTGCCTTTCGTTAAGTCCCAGACTTTCAACGTGTGGTCGGACGAGGCAGAGATCGCCTGCGCACCATCAGGTGTGATCGCCATCGCTCGGACCGAATTACTGTGACCTTCAAGCGAGTGGAGGAGGAACCCGGTTTTCAGATTCCACACCTTCAAGGTGTGGTCATGGGAACCGGAGACCGCCTGTGCACCGTCTGGTGCAATGGCCACGGCTAGAACAGAGCTACGGTGACCCTCAAGCGTGCGTAACAAAGGGCCTCCCGGGGAGATTAGCGTGGCCTTTAGCGGCCGCAGCCAAAATCTACTCCTCCATTGCCCAGCTTTTTGCACCAGCCCTTGGATCGAAAGAGTGTCGCCGCCTATGAGTCGGCCCAAGAGCTGCCCTGCTAGTTGCACCTTATCAGCGTTCTTGGCCAGCACGTGAGCCGAAAGCCTGAGGGCACCGTGGACCATGGCGCAGTCAGGGTCGCGACCAGCCAGATGATCATAATCGGCAAGCAAGGAGTTGATGTCCGTTATCTCAAGCTTGGCCTGAATCCAGTCAAAATCTAGGAGAAGTCGCCGCAACTGATCCGCCCGATTGCACTGGACTAGATGGTAGGCAAGAAAGCGCCAAGCATAGGTGTCTGGCAGGAGCCGATGATCAACCCATGCGTCGACCAGCTTTGCGTGAATCGTGGCCGCAACGGGCAACCGGCTCTGCAGAAACGTCAATCCACCCTCGAGTTTCCCAAGGCCACTGCTCTCCAAGAATTTCCGCATGACATCATGCAGGCGAATTTGGCGCGTGGTGAGATCGAAACCCAAGAGCAAGGAAAGACCGTGCAAGCGCGAACAAAGCTCCTCTGCGTCAAAATCATCCAAGCCCCCAGTTACGCGCCAGAGCTGGGCGACGGTGGCGAGCGGAACGTCCGTATCTTCAGGGAAAATAGCCAACTCCACGAAGCGCTCGCGCTCGTGGTCTTTCAACAGGTCCAGACTTACGCTCAGGGTCTTGACAACGGCCTGCTCGCGCGCCTCTGCGTCGCGGGCATCAAACGCGGTAAGTCCCCTTTTGTCGAGTGCTTTGTGCGCGTAATCTAAGGCCGCACTAAGTGGCTGCTTCTGATGCTGCACGCGGTCCCGCATCACGCCGTTTACGAGCCGTAGCAACAAAGGCCACTCCCCCAAATTTGCAGCCAGGCTGCGCAGGCGTTCTGCATGTTCCCAGTTGGCTCTCATTCCGGCTGCCAGCAGCTTGACTGCTTCACTCTGCTGCATAGCGTCCACGTCGATTGGCTGGGTGTTGGCTGGAAGGGTCTGCCGGTTGCGCGTGGTAATCAGGCGGGCGCAACGTTTGCCGCCGTTAAGAAAAGGGCGAAGGTGGACGCTGTTCCACACATCGTCAATCACTATCAGGATGTCGCAATCCGCTAACAATTCACTGAGGCGAGCGGAAGCCGCCTCCGTTTCTTTGAAGCCTGGGCGCTCCCCGCTCAGCACCTCGATCAGGTCCACCACTCTACCGGTGAGATCACCGGGATTCTCGCCCAGCGTGACCCAAAGGATGCCATCGTCAAAGACCTCCTGGATTCGTTCATCGTGGCACAATGCCCTCGCTAAAGTAGTTTTCCCGAAGCCACCCGCCCCTTGCAGCGCAGCGGTGATAGCGATCGGCTCTTCCCGTTTTTCATCCCGCAGAAGCTGTACCAATCGTTCAAATTCCCGTGGCCGTTGCACAAAATCCTCGGGTAAGTCCTCGACCATGAAGGGCACGCGCGGAGTCTCACAACGAGAGTTGATCTCATTGATGAACTTCTGCCAATGGCCAGGAGAGATAAATGCGATTCGCTGTTCGTCATAGCCAAGATTTTCAATATGCAAATCTCGGATCCAACGCGGGAGAGCACTGAAGTCAAGATTATTTCTACCCTGCACTGGATACACGCAGACGCCCTTCTGCCGCGCATAGCGCCATTCTTTGCGAACCGTAGTCGACTTCATAGCATCTGGAGTAAGCACTAGCACCATGTATTCAACTTGGTCCAGCGCCTCAGTAATCTGCAGCCACCAGTCGCGCCCACCGCGCTCGGAGATCACATCCTGCCAGAGTGCAATTTCGGGATTTTCCTTTTCCAACTTTTGCCGCAGCGCGGTAGCAAACGCGGTGCCGTCAGAACGGCAGTAGGAAATGAAAACTCGCGGGTTGCTTGGCATTTCTGGTGCCTGTCCTTATCAGGTAACTTGAAGAAATTTATACCACGCCGGCAAGCGTGGTTGTTACTAAAATGAGATTGGCGACGACGAATGTGCCGACATTTGTATTGCTTGCAGATACCAGACATGTGCACAGCACGAACGCACAGTTTTCACGAATATGGTGTTTTCGAGAAAATGAGCTGCGTATCAGGGGAGAGTGCGGAGACCACGAAGCGTTATTGGTTGAATGTCGTTCCATCAGCGGGTCTCCTGTTTTCCTTACGACTAGGCAGATAATGGGACCGAAGAGCGGTATACTTGAGGTTAAATATTTTTCTCATCGTGATTCGATTGTCCCAGAGCAACCAGAACCAATTAAGCCCGAAGACCGTTTGCAGATGCGTTTGGTTGCAGCAGATGGCACATGCGGACCGCGGTCACGTTCCTTTGTGGAAACCCGTCTACTCTTATGATGAACAGACGCAGCTCATAGACCGTGAGACCGAAACCGGGTTCCGAGTCGAGCGATAATACTGGTATCGCCTGTGTCATATTGTTCTTACTCGGGTCATGAGCCATGGCTTGGCCGTGCTCCGTAATACCCCATAGAGTTTGATGTCCACCGACCGCAGGCACTTTGGATTGACGAATTGAGCCTTGCTCTTGCATCGCCATCAGGATTTTATGCAGAGATTGGCTATGGCTCAGGCCCAGCACCAAAGTCAGGACTTCCGGAGAACTATACATCTCCGTCTTCAGCCATTGCAGAACTTTGGTTTCCTTCTGTACGTGAATCTGCAACCGAAGTTGCGGATCGTGGATAAGCGTCTGTGGTGTACCGCCACGATTACCAGGATGTTGGGGTTCAAAGCTAAGAAAGGACATTGAGATTCTCCGTAACGCTTGCACGCAGTTTGAATGCACGATTAGACACACAAAGAAAACCGGGTGTGCAGTAGGTGTGCCATTCACTTTGGGCCGCTATGCGCCAATATGGACTTTTTTGATACCATTCTCTTGTGCTTCCGTGCGGGCTTAGTTAAGGTAAGAGGTTGATTCTGAAAGACAAAATGCCTAGATGAGATGGTTCCGACCTTTGAACTTCGAATCAGAAGGTCGGGAGTTCGAGCCTCTCAGGGCGCGCCATCCGATGAATTGGTTTCGAGATTCCTTGCGCCGCATGATTTTCCGTTGCTCGGCTGCATGACCGTCAATCCTTTCTCCCGGAAATCCGCGTCACTTCGACAGCACCCTCTTGACTCTCACTCGAAGCTCCGTAACACTGGAAACATGATCTCTGTGTCCTCACGGACTTGGAGATTGCAGTACAAGTTTTTTGGCAACCGAAACGAGCAAAGCAGCGATGCTCATGCCAATGTCGTGCCGGCCCGCACCCGGGCTTCCCTCGCGCCGTGCGCCCAGGGATTCCCGTCCGCGTTCATCCGCGCGAACCCCCGGCCGGCATATTTTGTGCTGCCTCGGCGCTCTGTTGCACAACGGATTCCGATCTGCAACGGCTTCTGCAACAGTTTTCCTCGCGATTTACGCGGCTTGTAGCACGTATACGGATTGACCCCCTGTTTTATATAACCGCCGGCGGCAAATATTTCCAGGATTTCGAAATCATGCATCAATGAGCAAAACATTCATGAAAGCCGCCATCCTCACTTCACCGCGAGAGATTTCCAAACGGCCCCTCGAAATCCGCGAAGTCCCGCGACCTGCGATGAAGGAAGGTCATGTTCTCCTTCGCGTCCTCGCCTGCGGTGTCTGCCGCACCGACCTGCACATTGTGGAAGGCGAACTGCCACCGCGTTTTCCGGAAATCATTCCCGGCCATCAGATCGTCGGCGAAATCGTGGACCATGGCACGACCGACCTGTCCCGCGGCACTCGCGTCGGCGTCTCCTGGATCGGCGGTGTGGATGGAACCTGCTGGTATTGCCGCGAGGGCCTTGAAAATCTCTGCGACTCTCCCACGTTCACCGGATACAACGTTCATGGCGGCTACGCCGAATACTCGCTCGCTCGGGCCGACTTCACCTTTCCCCTGCCTCAGAACCTTGACAACCTCCAGGCTGCTCCTCTGCTGTGCGCCGGCATTATCGGCTTTCGCAGCCTGCGTGTCGCGGAGGTAAAGCCCGGGGAGCGAGTGGGCCTGTTCGGCTTCGGGGCCTCCGCGCATCTGGCGATTGCGGTGCTCAAGGCATGGAACTGTGAAGTCTATGTTTCAACGCGGGGCGCGTCGCACCGGCAACTCGCACAGTCGCTGGGCGCGACCTGGGTCGGCGTCAAAACGGAAAAACCTCCGGTGCCTCTGGATCGGGCCGTTACCTTCGCGCCCAGCGGAGACGTAGTGGTGGCCGCGCTGGCCTGCCTGCGCAAAGGCGGCATTGTGGCCATCAACGCGATCCATCTCGATCGCATCCCGGAATTCGACTATGATCGCCTTCTCTGGGGCGAGCGCCAGTTGCGAAGTGTAGCCAACATGACGCGCTCCGACGCCAGGGATTTTCTTCAGCTTGCCGGCGAGATCAATCTGCGTCCCCGGGCCACCGTCTTCCCGCTCGATCGCGCGAATGAGGCTTTAGCGGCCATCAAGGCGGACTCCATCGACGGTGCGGCTGTGATCGTCCCATAGAGACCCAGGTTTATGACTTTGTGTTTTCCCCGGATGTTTTTGGAGCAACTCTTGCATTCATAAGGGGTTAAAGCTCCTGGTATAATTCTGA
>Ga0137391_10002087_pt1 | contig 14824 bp, 12 predicted proteins | sample 15con2h24BmetaG_FD_101399 | JGI IMG/M metagenome (GOLD analysis project Ga0137391, IMG submission 101399) | Vadose zone soil microbial communities from Angelo Coast Range Reserve, California, USA - 15con2h2.4B metaG | ecosystem: Environmental > Terrestrial > Soil > Vadose zone > Saprolite...
CCACGATGGGATCAAGCACCAGCAGCAGTTCGACGCCGAGTGGAACGTCAACACCGAATGGAACGTCGACTCCGAGCAGAACCTCAGCAACGGTAGCGAATCCCTGCCCGCCGGGAGCGGCACCAGGAAGCGCCGACCCGACGTCAACCAGTCCGACTACGACAACTCCAGGAACCACCACAACGAAACCACCACGTGGCTAATCGTAGAATTGGCACAAAGGGCTCGGTCAATGGCCGAGCCCTTTGTTTTTGGCGTTTTTTACAGATCGTGCTGTGGACAGCGACAGTATGAAGTCGAAAAGGTTACTGTGGCGTGACCACTATCGGGGCGACGGTTCCGGTTGATGGAGCGATGGTCAGCGTGCCTCCGACAATCTCTTTGATGTAGCTGACGCCACTGGGATCTGTGAACAGGGCGTTGGCATTATCCAGGTCCACGGGGAATGTGGCACCTGGCGTTGCTCTGGAGTTCACCGGCATAGTCAGTGTGAAGAGCAGGTAGGAAATGTCAGTCCCAAAGGATTATTTTGGTTTTAATATTTAGCTTTATCATAGTCTGCAAGTGCAGCTTCTGCTGCTTGATACCCGCACATACCATGAACCCCAGGTCCGGGCGGAGTGGACGAAGAGCAGAGATAAATACCAGCCATGGGGGTGCGCCAGAGGAGATGCGTTGGACGCAGGAGGAGCTGTTTGAGGGTAGCTGCCCCGCCACCGATATCGCCACCAGTCAAGTTCGGATTGTGTTTTTCGAGTTCCGCCGGTCCCATGACGGAGCGAGCAAGAATGCAGTCTTTGAAGCCGGGCGCAAAACGCTCGACCTGGGCTTCGATCAGGTCCGTGACATTGCCCGAATATCCATATGGAACATGGCAATAACCCCAGGCAGTATGCTGACCGGCAGGCGCACGCGAGGGATCAAACAGGCTGGGTTGGGCGAACAGAACAAATGGCCGCTCGGGCGGCTGCATATGCCAGGCGCGGCGCTCTGATTCCGAGATCTCAGCGAGAGTGGCACCGAGATGCAATGTTCCCGCCTGGAGACACTCCCTGGAACGCCATGGTGTGGGCTGACGCAAAGCCCAATCAACTTTATAACAGGCCATGCCGTGACGAAACCTATTAAGACTTTTCTTGAAGGCTGCGGGCAGGGCGCTGCCTGTGATCCTGATGAACTGTCGGGGCGTCACGTTGAACAAGATGGGCTTTCGTCTGGAAGGATTTCCGGTTGATATCTGACTGAGCGATTCCACGTTGAAGCCGGTAATGACTTTGCCACCGAGCGATTCGAGATAAGAGATCATTGATAAGGTGAGCTGCCGCGAACCTCTGCGTGCAATGGGCCACCCGGCGGCATGGGCGGCAATGGCTAATACCAGGGTCGGAGCAGAGGTGCCTGCCATCTCCAGGGGAAGGATTGAGTGTGCAGCAATGCCGGCAAAGAGTCCGCGAGCACGTTCGGTTTTGAAGAACGAGCGGGCCAGACCGCTCGCAGACCGAATCGCACGAAGTCCGAAGCGCGACATCATAAAAGGGTGATGCGGGATGCGGGGCTGAGAAAGAGCGTCGTCAATGAATTCTTCCCAACGGCGTGCGAATTCGCCGACGAGGTTGCGATAGGCCGGCCCATCCGTGCCAAGGCCCGCAACGGTTTCATCGAGCGAGTTGTAGAGCAGGGCGACGGAACCTTCTCGGGAAGATCCGTCGTCAAATGGATGCGCCAGAGCAACAGGCGGCGTAATCCATTCGAGCCCGTGCTGGTCGAGCGGCAGCGTGCGCAGAAACGGCGAGCAGACTGCCATTGGATAAACGGCCGAGCAGACATCATGAACGAAACCAGGCAGAGTGAGTTCCTCAGATCGAACGCCGCCCCCGGGAGTGTCAGCGGCTTCGAGAACGCAGACCGAGCGTCCCGCCTGGGCGAGGCGGATGGCAGCGGCCAGTCCGTTGGGACCGGAGCCGACAACGATCGCGTCACTTTGGTTTAAATCTGGATGGGACATGGAGCGCCGGCAATGATCTCAAGAGGGCAGATGTTACGATGTTGGCTGCCTAACTCTCATACTTACCAAAGTGGATTACCCAGAACGCTTTAGCACGACTTAGCACGACACGCGAAAACCAGTTCGTTTCTGAAGTCGCGTGATCATCTTTCCAATCATCGCGGTTATGGTTCTTATCGAAGTCAGGCGATCCGCGAAGCGATCAATGCGCCCTTCAGGCCTGAACAGCTCCCTGCCGGGCACGGACGCTGGGTGGATGAGCGAGTTGTTGAGTATCCAGGGCTGTTCGCACATTTGTTGGATGGCAGAGGTGAACTGCTGGATGCATGATCTACGTTGAATCATTTCGACATACTTCAGCACCGGAAGCTGCGGGACAGTGCCTCCGTGGTGCAAAGGTCTTGTGGTTGAGCTAAACTGCCTTCGATGACGAACGCCGAGCCACCAGTGCTGAAACATCCCTCACCGGGCCGGCGGCGATTCCTTAAGCTTTCAGCGGCCCTGTCGCTGGGGCCGTTTCTTCGCATTTCGGGCCGGGCCGCGCCGCCGCCCAAAAGCCTGCGTATTCTCCAGTGGAGCCATTTCGTCCCCGCCTTCGATCAGTGGTTCGACCATGATTTCTGCAAATCCTGGGGTGAAAAGCACGGCGTAGCCGTGACTGTTGACCACATCTCCGTCTCCGATCTGCCCACGCGGGTTGCGGCCGAAGCGAGCGCCGGAAGCGGGCACGATATCGTGTTGATGAACTCCCCGCCCGCGGCCTTCGAGGCCCTGGCCATGGACCATGGCGACATATATAAGGAAGTCCGGAAGCGGCACGGAAAACCCATTGACCTGGCGTTGAAATGCACGCTGAATCCCGTACGGGAAAGCACTTCGCGTTTTCGCCTTCGTATACTCCCGTGCTTGGCAACTTCAGGATCGACCTGTTTCAACAAATCGGTCTGCCGAACGGGCCCGACAACTGGGACGAACTGCGCACCGCGGTGAAGAAGATCCGCGACAAGACGGGCAATCCCTGCGGGCTCGGTCTTTCTCAGGAAGAAGACAGCAACTGCGTGCTGCGCGCGCTGCTTTGGTCCTTCGGCGCTTCGGAATCGGATGAGCATGGCCGCGTGACGATCAATTCTCCAAAGACCATTGAAGCTTTGAAATTCATGCGGGCGCTGCACAAGGAGTCGCAGGTCGCGGAGGTCTTCACCTGGGACTCCGCATCGAACAACCGAGCCATGCTCAGCGGACGGGCATCGTATGTGTTCAACGGTGTCTCGATCGCCAGGACTGCCGAAAAACAAAATTCGCAGATGGCGGCAAAGATCGGTCTTTGCCGTCCTATGGCCGGACCAGCCGCACGCCTCGCGCCGCCGCAGCCGGCGTCGTGCTATGTGATATGGCAGTTCAGCCCCAACAAGGACCAGGCGCAGCAGTTCCTGATCGATTATGCCTCGGCTTCCGGCGCCGCGTTCCGGGCGAGCGAGTTCTATAACCTGCCCTGTTTTCCGGAAAGCGTCCCTGACATGATGTCGCAGCTCGCGAACGACCCGAAGGCGATGCCGCACGATAAGTACAAGGCGCTGGGCTTGGCCGCAGCCTGTACGACCAACGTCGGATATCCCGGTTATGCCACGCCGTGGGCCGACGAGGTGTTTCGCACCTATGTCATTCCCACGATGTTCGCCAAAGTAGCGCGCGACATGGTCACACCCGAGGAAGCGGCACGACTGGCCGAAGCCGAGATTCATCGCATCATGCGCGGGAAGACCTAAAACAAGCACTCAGCAGTCAGCACTCAGCAGTCAGCACTCAGCATTCAGCCACGCAACATTCTGTTGAGGCATAAGAGAGTTTCGTGTATGCCGGTATTTTTTCCTGCATGGCTTTTGCGGGCAAAAACTTTTCCCGCAAAGGAAAATGTTTCATGGCTGAATGCTGATTGCTGAGTGCTGAGTGCTAGTCCCGCCTTTGACTTTCGGTTCTCGTTACAGCTAACCTCGCGTGAGTCCTGAGTTCCGCGCGGAGGCCCTATGCTGTTCATCGACGCACCTCACGTTTCTTTCCCCGACGGTTTTACGCCCACACTTCAGCTTCTGTTGCGCTGGGTGCATTTCATGGCGGGCATCGTCTGGGTCGGGTTGTTGTATTTCTTTATTCTGGTGAACACGCCGTTCCTGCAGGAAGCCGATCCGGCGACGCGGGCGAAGGTGGTGACGCAGCAACTGCCGCGCGCTTTGTGGTGGTTTCGCTGGATGTCGGTGGTTACCGTGCTGGCCGGTATCTGGTACTGGATGATGATCGTCACCGCCGATGCGCACAATGCGCATACCAAAGGAGGCGTGGCCATCGGAACATTTTTCGGCCTGTGGACTCTCGCTTTTGTGATCGAGATGGGATTGCTGATGGCTCCGCCCGAGATATTGCGCAAGGGAGCGGTATTCGGTTCGATCATGACGTTGGTTCTGGCCGCCGCCGCCTGGCTGTACCTGGCGCTCAACGCCCATGGATGGGAGAGCAATCGTCTGCTGGCCATCGGAATCGGCGGCGGCATGGGCTGGTTCATGATGCTCAACGTCTGGGGAATCGTCTGGCGGATGCAGAAGAAGATCATCCGCTTCACCGCTGAGAGCGCGGGCAGCTTGTCTCCCATGCCGCCGGAAACCGCCCGGCTGGCGCGCATCGCCATGCTCGCCTCGCGGACAAACTTTGTGCTGTCGTTCCCCATGCTGCTGCTGATGGCCGTGGCGAGTCACTATCCGGTTTTCGGAGTGTGAGCAGCACTCAGAGGTCAGCACTCAGCAATCAGCAATCAGCATTCAGCGATGAAACCTCTTCGTGGAATCTTCACAAGGCATTCACCCGCAAAGGGCGAGCCGTCGCAAAGGAAATCAGGAAAATTGATGGTCGCGACTCGGTACTTTATTATTCCTTTCTCTCTTTTCTTGCTTTTTCCTTTGCGTCCTTAGCGCCCTTTGCGGTGAATGCTTTTTTCGGACTCTGCGAAAAGGTTGCAATGGCTGAATGCTGAGTGCTGATTACTGAGTGCTGGTTTGCTGCTAAACTAACGAAGGCACCCATGGTCTTCGTCCTCGACAACTACGATTCCTTCACTTACAACCTGGTGCAGTATCTCGGGGAACTGGGGCAGACGGTTGAGGTGCGGCGCAACGATCAGGTGAGCTGCGACGAGGTGGAGCGGCTCGATCCCGGCCATATTTTGATCTCTCCCGGGCCCTGCACTCCCCAAAAGGCGGGAATCAGCATCGATCTGATCCGGCGCTTTACCGGCAAAAAGCCGATTCTCGGTGTATGCCTCGGGCATCAGGCCATCGGAGCGGCCTTCGGCGGGGATGTGATTCGCGCGCAGAAGCTGATGCATGGCAAGGTCAGCCGGGTGGAACACGACGGCAGAACCATCTTCTGCGGCGTGCCCAGCCCTATGACCGCCACCCGCTACCATTCGCTGATTGTTTCCGAAGACAGTCTGCCCAAAGAGCTGGAAGTCAGCGCGCACACGACCGAGGCTGACGGAACGCGCGTCATCATGGGATTGCGGCATAAGCGCTTCCCGGTCGAGGGCGTCCAGTTCCATCCGGAGAGCGTGCTGACCGAATCGGGCCGGTTGCTGCTGAAAAACTTCCTCGCTCTGCAACCATAATGTAACCATAACAAGTTCATTGGTTTCCGGCAGGCAATGCGCTAAAATCCCTCTACGCCCGCAATTGATCCTTGGAGGGAGCTCCGCTCATGGCCCAGCTGGAGAACGAAACGCGCCCGGCTGAACAGCCTGAGGACGAAAAACGCTCGGCCAGACGGTTTTCGCTGGATCTGCCCATTGCGGTGAAATTTCTCGACAACGGTACCTACGAAGTGACCGGGCACACGCGCGATGTCAGCTCGCACGGAGTGTTTTTTTACGTAAACTCAGCCATTGCTCTGGGGACCGAGATCGAGTTTGTGCTGACCCTGCCTTCGGAAATCACGCTGGCCGACCCCATTCGGGTGCGGTGCAAGGGCAAGGTGGTGCGGGTCGACAAGATGGCGCGCGAACAGGGTGTTGCCGTAGCCATTGAGAAATACGATTTTGTGCGCGACGCTTAAGCGATTTGCACGACGGGTCATGTTGCTTTGCTGAATCAAAGACTTTCAAATTCGCGGTTGCTCCTGGCGCTGGTGTTTTCATTTTCGCTGTCATTTTCAATGACCGCCTCAGCCCAGTCTTCCGGAAATCTCGGCGAATTGTTCGCCACCGAAGCCACCGCCAACGGCCCGCTGATGCAGGCCGGCACCGGCATGCCCGTGGCCGGCGGCTCCGAGCTGTCCGCGGGCCGGTCCACGGCGACTTTGCGGCTCGACCGCGGCGGAGAGATCAAGATCTGCCCTTTCAGCCACCTTTCCGTCACCGGCAGTCCGGGCCACGCTCCTTTAATGATGGCCATCGGGGTGAGTTCCGCGGAACTCAGTTACCCCATGAACGATCTCACCGATCTGCTGCTGACTCCCGATTTCAAGCTGTCGCTTGCCGGACCGGGGACCTTTCATTTTGCCGTGGGAGTGAACTCCCGGGGAGACACCTGCATCAAGCCGATGCGCGGCAACAGCGCAGACATTGTCATTTCCGAGCTGATGGGGAGCGGGACCTACACGCTCAAAGCCGATGAGTCGGCGGTGTTTGCGGGCGGCAGGCTCAGCGCCAGGACGCCGCTGGTTTCAGCCTGCGGATGTCCGGCCTTGCCGCCGTCGCAGCGGGCCGAGGCGAAACCGCCGGCGCCGAATCCGGCGGCTCCCCCGACGCCCCAGAAGGGGCCCGCGACCGTCCACATGTCGGTGGAAGCGCCCCTGGTGTTCCGCGGCGACCAGCCGGCCCAGCCTTCCTACACGATTGCCAAAATCAGGTTTTCGGCGCTGCCCAATGTCTTTCTCCTGCAGGAGAAAGTGGAACCGGCGGCGCCGTCCGGAACAGCGAAATCGAAGGAACGTAGGGGGTTTTTCGGCTCGATTCGGGGGTTTTTCTCCTCGATTTTCAAGCACTAGGCAACCATAGCCAAGTTGTTGAGTTCTAAATAATTTAACTAAACATGACCCGAGGGAGAGCAGTTCCGTTGTACATTATTAGGAACTTTTAGCCGGCTCCGGCGTCTATACTGAGAGTTAACTGTGGAACCTAAAAACGACAATAATTCGCGGAAAATTCCTCCGGCCCCCCTCCCCCGGAAAGCGGACGAGACGGCTGTGATTAAGTTTGCCAGGGACTCCAGAATCTCAGCTAACTCGGCCATTATTCCTTCTCTGTTTGGCCCCGGTTATGGCACTTATGAAGTGCGTCCCGAAAGCTTTCTGGTCTCGATTTTGACCCACACCATCGTGATTCTGGCGATCCTGTGGGTTGTGCATCTGGCCGTGCCGACCAAGCCGCTGGAGCATGTCACATTGAACGCAACGCCGCTGGAACCGTATATGCCGATGCATATCGGCCGGGCGGCGGGCGGCGGTGGTGGTGGCGGTGACGCCAGCAAGCTGCAGGTCAGCGCAGGCACTCCGCCCAAGGCGACTCTCAAGCCGCAGATCGTTCCGGTAACCGTCATTCCGACCAGGCAGCAGCCGAAGATTGCCGTGGAGCAGACCATTGTGGCCGACATGAGGGTTGCGCCGAGTTCTCAGATTGGCGATCCCCTGTCGAAAGCCATGGTGCTCTCCAACGGTACCGGCGTGCGCAGCGGCGCGGGCTCGGGTTCCGGTGGCGGCCTCGGTTCCGGTGACGGACGCGGCATCGGCGCCGGTTCAGGCGGCAACTTTGGCGGCGGCGTCTTCCGTGTCGGAAACGGCGTTTCCGCTCCCAAACCGATCTTCACTCCCGACCCCGATTACTCCGACGAAGCGCGCAAGGCGAAATACCAGGGTGTCGTGGTTCTGACCATCATCGTCGGCCCTGACGGCCGCGTGCACGATCCTTCGGTGACCCGCTCGCTGGGCATGGGGCTCGATGAAAAAGCCAAGGAAAAAGTGCTGACCTGGAAGTTCGAGCCGGCCAACAAAGACGGCCGACCGGTTCCGGTGCAGATGCTGGTGGAAGTGAACTTCAATCTTTACTGATTGCGGCTGATGAAATTGAAAAAGCGCGGGCATGATGCCCGCGCTTTTTATTTTGTTTTCCTCAGTGTTCATCCCGTGCTTTTATCAGCGGTAATCAGTGGTAAAGGTTTTTGGTTGCCGCTTCGCCGCGCTGTGTTTCAGGTTTGTTTTTCCTGCGTTCCTCTGCGCATCTCTGCGCCTCTGCGGTGAAAAATAAAAAACGCGGGCCTCATGCCCGCGTTTCTTAGATCCGTATGCCAATCTTATCTGACGTCTTCCAGCAGCCCCTGCTCCAGCTTTTCCTGGCAGTTGATGCAGAACCGGGTCCATGGCACGGCATCCAGACGCTTGGCATTGATTTCCTCGCTGCAGTTCACGCATTCCCCGAACCGGCCTTCGCGGATCCTCTGCAATGCCGTTTCGACCATGGCCAGTAACTGGCGCTCGTTGCTGCTCTGCGAGAACAGAAACTCTTTGGTGTAGGAACTCGCGGCGCGGTCGGCGATGTCCTGAGCGGGATCCTGATCGGCGATGCGACCGTCTTCCTCTGTCCGGCTGACCATCCTGCGCAGGGCCACCTGGCGCTCTTCGAGCTTCTTTTTGAATGTTTCCAGTTTTTTCTTGTCCATGTTCCTGGGTAGTCCGTCAATCTTAGTCGTCATAGTTTTTACCGTCAAATGATGGAAAATGATTACCAATCTAAGATGCGCTCAGCCGCCATATCGTACTGCGTCAATTCCGAAAAAGATTTCATCGGACATTAATTCTTTTGGATTCAATAAAAAACGGCCCCGCGAGGGGCCGCTTTTAAAAGAGGCATAGGGGATGGGAATCTTCAGGGGAGGCGATGCAGGATCAAAGCCGAGGCGAAGTCCATGGAGCTTAATTGGACAGTTCGCCGGATTTGGAGGAGGAAAAATTTCATTGGAGGTTAAACGGCCTCTTTTGCTGTCCTATTCAAAAGCAAGTCTCTACCCATCCCGGGTCATGAGTCTGTGGAAACCATCAACCCTTTTATTTTCATTGCTTTAAGGGATTCTGACGTGGCAGGCCCGCTCTTGCATATTCATTCCGGCCGTGCCGTTATGGTCTCAGATGTGGCATCTGCGTACCACTTGTGGGCTATGCGGGGATGTTCCTGGGGGCCGCTCCGCCACCGGCCTCTTCCATAGCTTTGAGTTTATTAAGAAGGGCTTTGTAGCTGATTTTAAGGATTCTGGCGGCCTGACGCCGGTTCCAGCGAGTCTGGGCCATGACCCGTTCAATGACTTCGCGTTCGGCCTGCATTTGCGCGCGGCGGCCAATTTCCAGCAGCGAGGGCATTTCCTCATCGCTGCCGGGAGAGATGAGTTCCAGCGCGGAGGAAGGCGCGGTTTTCACCGCGGGACTCGGGTCGGCGGGCGCCGCGAATGACGAGACGATCGGCTTGTGGGTCGCCAGCTCGCGGATGATCTGCGCTTCATTGCCCACAATGACGTAGCGCTTCACCATATTTTCCAGCTCGCGGATGTTGCCCGGCCATGGGTATTCCATCATGCGGGCCATCGCGAAATCGCTGAACATGGCGGGGTTCTTTCCGTAATGTTCGCTGTAACGGCTGAGAAAGAATTGCAGGAAGACGGGTATCTCTTCGCGCCGCTCGCGCAGCGGCGGAATGTGGACGGTGACGACATTGAGCCGGTAAAAAAGATCTTCGCGGAAGACGCCCTCTGCCACAGCCCGCTCCAGCGGCTTGTTGGTGGCCGAGAGAACGCGCACATCCACCTGCACGTCGCGTTTGCCGCCCAGGCGCGAAAATTCGTGGTCCTGAAGAACGTGCAGAAGCTTGGCCTGCAGCGAGGGATGCATCTCGCTGATTTCATCCAGAAAAATAGTGCCGCCGTTGGCCTGTTCGAACTTACCCGGCTTCTGCCGGTTGGCCCCGGTGAACGCGCCTGGCTCGTAGCCGAACAGCTCGCTTTCCAGAAGTTCCTGGGGAATGGCGGCGCAGTTGACCTTCACGAACGGCTTATCGTTGCGGGAAGAGGCGGAGTAGATCATGCGCGCCACAACTTCCTTACCCGAGCCGCTTTCGCCGCGAATCAGTACGGTGGCGGTTGTATCCGCCACTTTCTCGATGGTGAGCTTCACGTCCATCATCTTGGGGCTGGTGCCGAACAGCATGGAGAAATCCGCCTGCCGCCGGACTTTCTCGCGCAGTTCGGTGGCCTCGGCGCTGGGCTTTCGGTCGAGCAGCTTCCGGATGCGGGCGTCAAGATCGCGCATTTCCACCGGTTTGGTCAGGTAGTCGTCGGCGCCCAGCTTCGAGGCCTTGAAGATCGCTTCGGCGTCTTTGTTGCCGGAAAGAATCATGACCAGAACGTCCGGACGCATCAGCTTCAGCCGGGTCAGGGTTTCATGTCCATCGCCCGCCGCCATGTAAAGGTCCATAAGAATGAGTGCGGGATTGAAGCTGCGCAGAGCGCCAAAGGCCTCCGGTCCGCCCGTGGCCGCCAATACCTCAAACTGCCTGCTAAGGTGAGCTGCGAGGCTTTTCGCAAGGGCTGCGTCGTCGTCAACTATCAGGACCCTGGTCTTGGGGTTCATTCCTTCATTTCTCCGGTTGGAGTGCGGCTGGGCACTGGTGGAGACAAACGACCGGGTCCGGAACGCGGCCGAGGAGCATTTGCGTCCTGTGATTGTACTCCGATTCCACTTCCCGGTACCTCGTTACCAATTCCAGGGTGTTTCCGGAAATCAGGACACGCCCGCCAAAAAAAAAGCCAGGGCCGGGAATCTATCCCTGCCCTGGCGGACATCGAGTCGCGAGAAAGATGGTCTCTAGGAGGACCTTTTTCCCGAAATGAAATGGTATGGCGGCCAGGGGCCGCTCATGACCACTTCGACACCCGGCAGATGGCGAGTGGCCATCTGATAGCGGTTCTGATATTTCTGAATTTGCTTATTGTCGATGAGGTGGGCGATATCGATGAGCATGCCGCCGGAGTCGACTTTGCGGCAGCAGACATCCTGGTCGAGAGGGCCGAAGATCTTGTGTACCTGAACGGAGAGGGCGCGCGCTTTCGTCTGTCGTTCGCGCTGGCGTACGGCCTTTTCGCGCAACTTGCTCAGATATTCGCTGCCCACGGTGGCCGGCAGTTCGATCTCTTCCAGTGCCTCGCGCAGCGAGCCGTCTTTGATCAACAGCTTCAAATGCATCTCGGCCTTGCCCTTGAGCTTGCTGACGCCTTCCAGAAAGCCCTTGCGATTCAGACGGACGGCGCGGCGCAGGGCATCGTCACTGTCGAATACCGTGCCAAACCGGAAAGGAAGAACGGTGGTGTGCTTAAAGCACTCGCTGACCACATGGGCATGCTGCAGAAGGGCCTTCTGGCCCAGCTCCCCAACGGGTATATATTCACTGACGATGACGGCAAACTCGCCGCTGGGATAGCCAAAAGTCTGGGCATCGCCGATGCCTTTGAGACCTTCAACCGGAAATGGGCGGCGCGTGCGGGTCGTACCTTGAAAAGCCTGCTGCTCGGTAATGCAGTACGCGTACCATGCCATGGGGGGACCTCTCCTCTGCGGAAACGATTGGGCCGGTATTGATTTATATTATTCGGTCGGAATTCTGCGAAGAGGGCGATGGGTCTTCCGGGACACATCACCAGCCGGCGGGTTTTCCGGCATGTCTGTATCCTATTATTTCCGCGCAATATTTGCAACAACTGCTGTGCAGGCATGAAAAAAATCCTCAATCGAAGACGACGCGATCTTACTTTCGACTATAAGTGTCTCTTTTTCAGCCGCTTATATAAATAAGCACGAAATGGAGAACGAGTGGGTGCCGCGCAATTTTTACCCATATTGCCTTCGGGTTCGTGTTGAATGTGTTCTTTTCTATCCTCTTTTTATTCCTCGTAAGGTCTAAGGGCGCAACGAGCATTCCCGTTTTGGGGCTGTACGCCCGCAACGGATTTTGAGTTTAAGAACACCGACTTCAGTCAGCTTGCACGCCGCGCGCATTGCGCATCTGATGGAAGGACGGTGAATCAACCGCGTGCACGCGCGCGCCGGAAAGCGGCACCTATGGCAGCTTGTGAAATCCCCTATCCCGCGTATTGGCCCCCGCAAAAATTTGTGATCGAGACCCATGCGGAATTGAAGCCTGAGATTCTGCAGGGCCGCTGTCGGCACCTGAACGTGGTGCTGCGTCTGGCTATGCTTACGGGACTGCAGATGCAGCTCGACTCCACGCTCAATCTGTTGTGCGACATGGCCTCGGAAATTGTCTCCTTTGATCGGGCCATGATCTGGTTTTCGAGCGACACCGGAGAAGAGGCGCGACGCCGGCTGGTGCGCGGACAGGTCGCGCCCGAAGACCAGGAGACCGCGACCGATATCAACGTCTTTCAGGTATGGGCGGCGCAGTATGCGCGGCCGATGATCGTCGGACGCGAACAAAACCCCGAGGCTGATGCCGTTCTGCATCCTTTTCGCTCGGCGCTGGTGGTGCCGTTGTTTGTAGACAGCCAGGTGGCCGGCTCCATACAATTTTTTTCCATGCAGGACCGGCACTTCACCGAAGAGGACGCCCAGATGCTCTGGGTATTTTCCCTGGTGGCGGAGAACCTGCTCTCCAGAGGGTCGGCCCATGAAGGCCTGCTGCGCTTTGCTTTCACCGATTATCTGACCGGCTTGCGCAGCCGGCGGTTCTTCGAACAGCAGCTCGACCTGGAACTGAAGCGCGCCCAGCGGCATCAGCAGCGCTTCGCTCTGCTGATGATCGACATCGACCACTTCAAAAGGCTGAACGACACCTTCGGCCATCACATCGGCGACCAGGCCCTGCGTGGCGTGGCTTACCTGCTCATGCAGGAGATGCGTGAGGCCGACACCTCCGCAAGGTATGGCGGCGAGGAGTTTGCCATCATTCTGCCCGAAACCGACGAAGCCGGCGCCCGCCTGGTTTCCGAAAGACTGCGGCGCATTATCGAACAGACCGGTTTTTTCGCGGGCCCCGAGGTCGCGCCCCAGCACATCACCATCAGCATCGGTTTCGCCATTTACGGAGTGGACGCCGTGCTCAAGAACGATCTGACCGCTTTCGCCGATTCAGCCCTTTACGCCGCCAAACGCGAAGGCCGCAACCGGGTCGTGTGCTATTCGGAACTGGCGGCCGCGGAGTTGAAGTAGGCGGAGGGATCGGCCTTTGTTTCGATTCGCGTAAATTCGCGTAAATTCGCGGCTGATCTTTGCCTTGTCTGCCGTTTCTAACCAAATTTTCATCAAACGTTCACCATGAATTCCTGGAGTTCGTGTGTAATTCGGCCACGGCAGATTTAAAATTACCGGCTGAACCGTGCACCGTGAAGTGTGCACGACGAAAAAAGGAGAAAGTAAATGCGTTCTATCTGGATGCGTCCCCCGGCGCTGTTGCTCGCGCTAAGCCTGGTTCTTACCACCGGACAGCCGGCTTTCGCGGCAGGCGACCCGCACAAGGTCAAACACATTATCGTCCTCATGCAGGAGAATCATTCCTTCGATAACTATTTCGGAGCGCTGGCCTATGCGCCCGGCAGCCCGTATCATGCGCCCCGCAGGGAAGATGGCGACGACCGTGACGACCGCTCGGGCGGTTGCCGCGCCGGCGATCATGCCTGTGTCGATGGACTTACCTGTCGCCTCACTCCCGCCGGCGACCTGGCCTGCTCCAACGTCAATCGCGACGATGACGGCAGCCTGGTTTTTGCCTTCCACGACTCCCGCCGCTGCGTCGCCCCCGATCTCGATCACGGCTGGGCCAACACCCATCGCGAGGCCAATTTCAACCATCCCAACGACACTCTGTTTCAGTCCCTGCTCGATGGCTTCGTTCTGATCAACGACCAGACCGAGCAGATCGACAAGGGCGGCGAGAACGCCACGGACGATCAGACCATGGCGTTTTACAACCAGAACGAGATTCCGTTCTACTACGATCTGGCGCAGAAGTTCGCCATCAACGACCGCTATTTCGCCTCGGTCCTCGGGCCGACCTTCCCCAACCGTTCGTATCTGTTGGCGGCCACTTCGTTCGGTCACCTGACCACCAGCGACAGCTTTCCGCCTCCGGGCAGCGGCGGCTACAAGCCGATTACCGGAACGATTTTCGATCTGATGGAAAAGCACAACGTCACCTGGGCCGACTACTTTCAGGATGTGCCCCAGGGCGGCAGCTTCCGTCCTTTCCCTTCGCCGATCGATCCGCACTTCCTGCCATTGCCGGTATTCCTGGGACAGATTGCCGGAACGCCCGGACTGCCGCCACTGCCCCAGGTATCCTTCGTCGATCCTAATCTTGGCGTGCTCGGGATCACGAAAGAGAACGACGAACATCCGCCGACCGATATTCAGCGCGGACAGGCGTTTGTTTCACGGGTCGTCAACGCCGTGCGCAACAGCCCCTTCTGGCAGGATACGATCATTCTCTTCACCTATGACGAGCACGGCGGCTTCTACGATCACGTGCAGCCGCCGCGCGCCCGCCAGGGACACGCCCCCAACCCCGATGGCATCAACCCCGGGCAGTGCGCCGATCTTTCCAATCCTCCGTTGAGCCTGCAGCCCGGCCAGGGCGCGGAGTGCTCGGCCAACCTGCTGAGCGCGACCGACACCACGGTGAAAGACGCCGCCGATCTTTGTCCCGCATTCGCGGCCGATCCCACCGGACCGTTCCCGGCGTCGTGCGCCAACTTCGACCAGTACGGAATTCGCGTGCCCTTCGTCGCC
>Ga0137391_10002088_pt1 | contig 14823 bp, 14 predicted proteins | sample 15con2h24BmetaG_FD_101399 | JGI IMG/M metagenome (GOLD analysis project Ga0137391, IMG submission 101399) | Vadose zone soil microbial communities from Angelo Coast Range Reserve, California, USA - 15con2h2.4B metaG | ecosystem: Environmental > Terrestrial > Soil > Vadose zone > Saprolite...
TAGAAGCGATCGTGCTGCAGGTCGGGCGCGTAGCGGGAGAGCATGGCGGTCTCGCTGTGAAGGGAGCCATGCAGTATCCAGCCCATGTGCGACCACCATTTGCCATCGCGAGGCGAGTGCGGATCGCCAGGCTTGTCCGTGTACTGATGGTGCATGCGATGCACGGCCACCCAGTAGATGGGACTGCCTTGGAGGGCCATCGTGCCGCAGACTGCCATGGCATATTCCAGCCACTTGGGCGTAGTAAAACTTCGATGGGTGAGCTGGCGATGATAACTGATGGCAACGCCGACATTCTGGCCGAAGAGCCACATCCCGAGAAACACGACGATTGACGACCAACGGAATGGTGTGAACAGCGCCGCTACGGCTCCTAGATGAAAGGCCGCAATCACGACGAAAAACACCCAGTTGAATTCAGGCGACCTGGCTTGTACCACTTCTGTGATTTCGGCGCAGGCGATTTTTTGCGGTGATGCTACGAGAGTTGCCATGGCATTCCTGCCTCGATTTAAAAGCTAACGCCACGCACGCCGTGGGGCCAGAGGATGCAAGTAAGAGTTAAGTAATACTTGCAGCCGGTCCACGGGGACGTGACGAAATTGAGCAGCCGTTGAACTCTTCTCCTTAAAGAAGGACTAATTCCGGCCGGAATAGGCGAGAGGCGATGTGCCTGGATGACTGCTTGCTCAAGCTAAAAATCTGTCGGTTCTAGATCTCCAGCTTCGTTTTGAACGAGATATGTTTGTGGCCAAAAAAGCTGGCAATCACGTTAAAGCAGGCCAGCGCGGCACCGGCGACATAAGGCGCTTGAGTTTTCAAGTGAGGCGCCAGGCGCAGCAATGAGGTAAGCGGCGCAATCGCTACAGCACTGAGAGCGATGGTAGGTAGATAGACGAGCATGCTGCGGCGGTACTCTCGCAAATAGTTTCCCTGCGTGCGAAAGACGAACCATTTATAACCGAGAAATGAGACGCTGACATTGGTGACGGTGGCAAGTACAGTGGCGATGCTCGCGGTAAGCGCAGGCAGCGCGGGCAATAAGCGAAGCAAAAGTCGCACCAGCAAGAAAAAACAGCCGTAGCCAAAGAGGGTGTTCCACGCGCCAACGACAAGGTAGCGCAGGAGTTGACCGCGCGAATGATCGGGAAAGAGTCGCTTGAGCATTGACTTCGTTTCGGCTGACACTAAAAGTTAATACGTTCCTTTTCAGTAACGAGTGGACGGCCCTGGACAATCGTGTGGATTGATCCGACATACTCACCAATAATCCCAAGCGCGACTAGTTGCACCGATCCGAGAAAGAAAAGTCCGATCATGGTGGGCGCCAGCCCCATTTGAAAACTGTTCCAGAAGATCAACTTGGCGATCAGATAGCCAAATCCGGCGACGAGGCTAAGGAAGGCGAATACAAACCCTCCAAAGATAACGAGGCGGAGCGGAACCTTGGACAGATTCGTAATGCCGAGCATCGCCAGGTCGTACAGGGTGTAAAAGTTGTTTTTGGTGATGCCGCGCATGCGACTCTTCTGATGGTAGTAAAGCGCCTTATGGGGGAGGCCAATCTCCGCGATCTGTCCGCGGAAGTAGGGCTGAGGGTCGTGAAAGTCGCGCCTCATTATATCGACGACCTGACGATCGTAGAGCCCGAAGCCGGTGAAGTGCTCGAGAACCTGTACGTCTGTAAGCCGCGCGACGGTCTTATAGTAGACCGATCGAATATGGTACATGAGGCCGTTTTCGTCGCTTGTGTTCTTGATGCCGACGACGATGGGATATCCTGCCTCCCACTCGCGGAGGAAGTCGAGAATCATCTCGGGCGGGTCCTGCAGATCTGAGGGCAGAACGATTACGGCATCACCCTTGGCCTCAAAAAAAGCATGCTGAGGCGACCGGATGTGACCAAAGTTCCGCGCATTGACGATCACCTTGACATTGGGATCATCCTTGGCAATGCCGCGCAAAATGTCCACCGTGCGATCCGTCGAATGGTTGTCGATGATGATGTGCTCGTAACGGTATTGAGGAAGGTTCGCAAACAGTTCGCGCACCCGTTCTGTCAGAATCTCAATGTTGCCTTCTTCGTTGTAGCAGGGGCTGACGACGCTGATAAGCTTCATATTCCTCCGTTCCCTTCTTCAACGTACCACGCTGCCGTCCGGCGGATGGCTTCCTGCAGATTGACGGTCTCGTTGAGGCCCAATAGACGTCTTGCGCGGCCTACGGATGGAACATACCGTGCTATGTCAGCGCCAGGAATAACCTCTTTCGCAACACGAATGTCGATGGAAGCATTGAGGCTCTGAACGACTGCCCGCGCCAGTTCCAGAATACTCAAATCATGGGCCGACCCAACATTAACTGCGGTGAGATGGGGAGCCTGAAAGAGCATCGTCCAAAGCCAGATGGCGAGGTCTGAAGCATACAGATAGGAGCGCATGGGCGTCCCGTCGCCGTTGATCCGGATCGGCCTGCCCGCAAGAACGTCTCCGATGAAGTTGCCTATGGCGAAGTGAGTGTCCAAGGGAAGGTGGGGACCGACAAAGGCAAAGCAGCGGGCAATTTTGATCTCGATTAAACTATGCATCGACTGAAGCGCACACATCTGTTCGGAGATGCGCTTGCCTTCGGCGTAGACGCTGGCGGGATCGAGTGGGTCCGGTCCACCGAGATAATCCTCTGGAATGTGCGTGAGGCTGGCGGGCTGTTTGCCGTAGACGGCGCCCGAACTGGTGAGAAGAAGCTTGCGGGTCGCGTGGGTCTGGGCAAAGTTGAGCACGCGCGCAGTGCCGTCGATGATGGTAGTGAGCATATCGAGGGGCTTTTCGGCGGCTTGTCTCGCGCTGGCCTCGGTAGCGGCGTGGATGATGTATTGGAAGTCACCCTCAGGAAAAGAGAAGCTGCGAACATCTCCCGCAAGAAAAGCGACGGCAGGATCGGCAGCAAGATGCGGGCATTTCATCGCGAAGGCGGCGGGGTCGCGCGTGAGGACCGTGGCCCGAGCGCTGAGATTGAGCTGCCGATTAATGTAAGAAAAGCTTTCTAGCAACCAGCACCCGAAAAAGCCGGTGCCCCCCGTAATGAAAATGTGCTTGTTCCGCATCTCCTCCCAAAGCGTTTTTGTCTCGCTGAGAATGTGGTCGAGATCGTCTGTGGGCAAAGGCCGTTGTGCCATAAGTTGGGGTCTGACTATTCTCGCAGACGTCGATATAGTATGACTAGGCGGCATGGGCAACCAAAGCCGTGGGCGAAGTCGCAACGTATCGTAGACGAGAGAGTACCTGGGATCGTTTTGCATTTGTAGGCCTCGAGGTCGATTCTCTAAGGCGACACTCGCGACCGAACTACCTTTTTTCCGCGGCTCGCTAAAGGCCGGATGCATTTTCATCCACGACCATTCTGCTGAAGTTAACGACTGCCTCCGTAGTCTCCGCAAAGCGTGGTCTGCTGAAATACGATCAGTCGGTGGGGACCAGAACAACATCGCGGTGCAATGACGAATTGTTCAGAAAGTAAGTCGGTATAATCCGTTCTGTCTCTTCAGACGAAGAACGGTGTTTATAGGAGACGGAGTTCTTCGTGCCTGCCCATTCGCGACTCATGTGGGCTAAGCGGCGGGGACCCCCTGAGATTGATAACGCAACCAATAAAATTATGTACTTCTGGAGGTAGATCCGTTGAGCGAATGCAGGAACTGTGGCAGGAGTGTGCTGCAAGATATTGGACCCATCGGTCGAGTTGAGCCATTTTTTCTCAAGCGAGTTTTCGGCATGGAGCTTCGTGCCGCCACGTCGACAAGCCCGCTGAAGCAGATGATTCGCAACTTGGCTGAGCTTCCCATGCCCTTCCTCTCACGGGTGCACAGTCTGTATTCGTTTGTAGAGCTGCAGGTTTGTTTACATTGTTCCTTCATTCAAACCAAGATCCCCTTCCATGAAGAAGACATCATACGCTTGTACGTCGATTACCGGGAACCTTCCTACGTTCGTGAACGGATTCAGTACGAACCCGCATATGCGACAATCGCGGCGGCTGTCGGTCAGGGTGAAGTCGAGATCCGCACTAGAACCACAGCTCTCAACGCATTTCTGCGTAGTGCGCTGCCTTCGACTGACTCCCTCACAATGCTCGACTATGGAGGGTCCGACGGTAGATTCATGCCGAATCTCCCAGGCGCAAAGTTCATCTATGAGGTCTCGAAGCTTGATCCGCTTCCGGGCATTACCCGGATCAACTCTGAGTCGGAGTTGGGCACATACTCCATGGTTTTGCTTGCGCATGTGACCGAACACGTCGTACATCCCTTGAATCTAGTCCGCAAATTACGTTCGTATGTCGAACCCGGTGGCTATCTCTATATCGAGACGCCGCAAGATATTACAGATCAGCAACGCAACGGCCTACTGCAAGGCACGCTTAAGATGCAGATCGGCATCCATGAGCACATCAACTATTACTGTGTGTCGGCAGTCTCAGGCCTTCTTGAATCCGCCGGATTCGCGGTTGCTGCAATTGAGTGCACGCCTGCAGACCTCGGATGGGCGAAGTCAGCTCATATCCGCGCTCTTGGTCGTAAGGATTCTGCTCAGTAGGTCACGCATCCAACCGATATCATTGGCGGCCCGGGAGGGTCCACTGAATTATGGGTGAGGGCGCTACAATCGGAACCACCTTACTTCCCAAAAGGGCCCGCCCCCCCCAACTTATTGAAGGCGAATGCGGGTTGTACGCCAGTTTTTACAACTCCGAGCGGTTAGGACATTGGTTCGATTTCCGTCTTGATAGAATTGAGAAGATTTGGAGACTGGAACCAAGGAGCGCTTTACCTCTATGAGTGATTTGAAGAAACGGCCACTGTTCGTCTATGAGATGGCCAACAACCACATGGGCGACGTCGAGCACGGGATCCGCATTGTTCGGGAACTCAAGGAGGCTTCTAAAGGTTTTCCTTTCGGCTTCTGCGTAAAGCTGCAGTATCGCGATATCGACAGCTGCATTCATCCGGACTATCAGGGACGGCAGGATCTGAAGTATGTGAAACGTTTCTCGGAAACGCGCCTGAGTTGGGAGCAGTATAAGCAAATCAAAGACGCGATCGTGGATGCTGGATTTCTGTCGATGTGCACGCCGTGGGATGAGACCTCGGTCGACATGATAGTGGAGCATGGTTACGATTTCATGAAGGTGCCGAGTTGCTATATGTCGGACTGGCCACTTCTGGAACGCATTGCAAAGTACGATCTTCCCATCGTCGCTTCGACGGCAGGTGAGCCTTTTGAAGATATCGATCGCGTGGTGAGCTTTTTCAGGCACCGCAATAAGTCTTTGGCGATTATGCATTGCGTGGGTGAGTATCCATCGCCTGACGATCACTTGCATCTTAGCCAAATTTCGCTACTAAAGAAGCGTTATCCCGAACTCGAAGTAGGTTACTCGACGCATGAGCGGCCGGACAATTTTGAAGCAGTGAAGATTGCGATTGCGCTGGGAGCGACATTATTTGAGAAACACACGGCAGTTGCGACAGAGAAATATTCGGTTAACGCGTACAGTGCCACCCCTGACCAGGTGAGAAAGTGGTTGCAGTCCGCGGACAATGCATTGACGATGATCGGCGAGAGGGAAAAGCGGTATCCGGCTCCTGCGGGCGAAGCGCAGGCCTTGCGCGATCTCGCACGAGGTGTTTTTGTGAAAAAGCCTGTTGCGGCGGGCGAAGTAGTGAAGCCAGAAGATCTTTTCTATGCAATGCCGAATATTTCGGGTCAGCTGGTGGCGCAGGACCTTTCCAAGTACACCGAATACGTGGCGATTGACCCGATTGCGAAAAATGGTCCCGTTATGGAAGCAAATGTGAAGAGGAGCGACCGGCGGCAGAAAGTTTTCGACATCGTACGGGACGTGAAGGCGCTAATCAGGAAGAGCAAGGTGCAGGTACCGGGACAGTGTGAGCTTGAGATTTCGCACCACTATGGCATCGACAAGTTCCGCGAGAGTGGACTAACTGCGATCACAGTTGTGAATCGCGACTATTGCAAGCGGCTGATGGTTGTGTTGCCGGGGCAGAAGCACCCAGAGCAGTGGCACAATCGAAAGGATGAGACGTACCATATTCTGCACGGCGATGTAACCGTGGACCTAAACGGCACGAGGACGGCGCATAAATCGAATGACATCGTGACGATTCCGCATGGAATCAAGCACTCGTTCTGGACGACGAACGGGGCGGTGATTGAGGAGGTTTCCTCGGCTTATGCGCAGGCTGATTCCTGGTATACGGATGAGGCGATTATGGCTAATCCGAATCGTAAAACCTTCGTCACGTACTGGATCGAGTAATGCAGACGATCGTCTGGGATGTGGACGATGTGTTGAACGATCTGATGTATCAGTGGTTTTCACAGGGCTGGAAGCAAGAGCGACCCGCTGAACCGTCGGAATACAGCAAATTGACTGAGAATCCTCCACACGTTTCGCTCGGCGTGACGCAGGAGGAGTATCTGGCTTCGATCGATGCTTTCCGCAAGACGCATGCTGGCATCCACCTGAAACCGAATGCGGAGGTACTAGAGTGGTTTTCGGCGCATGGAAGCAAATTTCGTCACGTTGCCCTGACCGCGCGCCCGTTGGAGACCGCTCCCGAGATCGCAGCCTGGGTCATGCGCTACTTCGGGGCGTGGATACGGTGCTTTGGCGTCGTTCCGACACGTACAATGAAAGGTGTTCCCGTGTACGATCGCGGTAAGGGAGACTACCTTCGCTGGCTTGGCAAGGGCGATGTGTTAATAGACGATACGCGGGAGAATCTGAGACAAGCGGCCAAGATCGGCATGAAGACTTTTGCGTGGCCCCAACCCTGGAACGATTCCCAGTTGACTACCACTGAGATTCTGCAAAAACTTACAAATATGGCAGCGGACCTTGATTAAACTATCGGACTACGTCACACAGTTTCTAGCTCAGCGAAACCTTAAGCATGTTTTCATGTTGACCGGGGGCGGTTGCATGCACCTGGTGGATTCTTTCGGCCGCCAGGCAGGTATGGACTATGTTTGCTGCCTGCATGAACAGGCAGTTTCCTTTGCGACGCAGGCTTATGCCGAGTATACGAGTGAGATGAGCGCTGCCCTCGTGACGACAGGGCCCGGTGGCACGAATGCTGTGACTGGTCTGGCAGCGGCTTGGCTGGATTCCTCGGCGTGCCTTTTTCTCTCGGGACAGGTAAAGCGCGCCGACCTTCTGACAGGGCGCGGCGTGCGTTCGATGGGACCGCAGGAGGTCGACATTATTGCCGTTGTCTCTCCCCTGACCAAATATGCAAAGACCCTCATTGAGCCGAATGATGTTCGCTACGAGTTGGAGAAAGCCGTTTACCTGGCGACCACGGGGCGGCGCGGCCCCGTATGGCTGGATTTCCCATTGGATGTCCAGTCGACAATCATAGATGAGACGAAGCTGCGTGGATTTACACCTGAACCGGTCGCGGATGTGAGCGCCGAAATCACGCAAATGGTTGCCGCTGCCATCGAATTGCTAAAGAAGGCTGAGCGTCCGGTGTTATTTGTCGGCAATGGGACTCGGCAAGCCCATCGGAAGGGATTGGTAGAGGAGGTGGTGAACCTTCTAAAATTGCCGACGCTGCTGACATGGAAGTCGATGGACATGTTGCCCGAGGACCATCCGTTTTACGCGGGCCGCCCGGGATCTGTCGCTTCGCGGGGAGCTAATTTCACCCAGCAGAATGCGGACTGGATCATGGTAGTGGGCGCGCGGCTGGACATGCCTCAAATTGCTTTCAGCCATAAGAACTTTGCCCGTGGTGCCAGGAAGGTGCTAGTAGATGTCGATGCGAATGAGATTGCGAAGTTCGATATGACAATCGACGTACCAGTGAATGTCGATGCCGAGCACTTTCTCCAAGAACTTCTTCTGCAATTGAAGAACACGGTATTGCCGGATACGTCGGCGTGGCTGAAGAAGGCAAAGGACTGGTTGGCCAAGTACCCTGTCATTTTGCCGGAGTATCGGCATGAGGACAATGGAGTCGTCAATCTGTATGCTCTGGTCGACGTTTTGTCAGAACAATGTACGCCGGAGGACGTTCTTGCTCCGGGAAGTTCGGGTGCATGCAGCGATATCTTCTTGCAGTGTTTCCGAATGAAGGACGGGCAGCGGGTAGTGAACTCGCCCAGCCTGGGCGCGATGGGAACTGGTCTGCCGGGAACCATCGGCACCTGTCTGGCGAGTGACAACCGCCGGACGATCTGCGTCAACGGCGATGGTGGCTTCCAATTGAATATTCAAGACCTGGAGACGGTGAAGCGCCTGAAGTTGCCGATCAAATATTTCATCCTGTGCAATGGGACATATGCATCCATCATCGGAGCGCAACGCAATCACTTCAAAGGGCATCTCGTGGGGAGCGATCCTTCAAGTCACCTGACCCTACCGGATGTAATGAAGGTCGCGGAGGCATACGGCATAAAGGCGATGGAGATCAAGTGCCATGCGAACCTTTGGGACGGAGTGGCTGCGGTGCTGGCCTATGACGGTCCGGTCGTGTGTGCAGTCAACGTTTCGTCGGATCAACCGACTTTGCCGCGTGCGACTGCTTCGACGCGTGCCGATGGAACGATTGTGAGCCTGCCGATGGAAGATATGGCCCCGCGACTACCTCGGGAGGAGTTCCTCGCGAATATGATAATCCCTCCGCTCGAGGAATAGCCGAGGTTCAGTTGTCCACATTACGCTCTATCCAAGAAAGCCAAATCTCAAAAGAGGGACTTCTATTCAATGCGCCACATCCGACCCTACAAGATATTCACTCTGCTTGAGGCTCCGGCTTCAGAACGGATCGTCAATGTCGCGCTCCCGAGTCGGCGCGGCAATGGCGGTACTTCGCTTCTGGAGACCATGTTGATAATCGCCGCAACTCGTATCGTGAATGCACGTCGAGTCTTCGAGATCGGCACCTTTCTTGGCGGCAATACACTGAACATGGCTCTCAACCTGCCAGACGATGCGAGGATTTTCACTCTCGATCTGGACGAACAGCACGCAGTCGACGTGAAGCAACTACCTGAAGACGCTCCGCTGACGCAGTTGCATCTCGCATCTCAATCGTCTCTGGATTTTGCCGGGACTTCCGTCGCTGGAAAGATCAGCACACTCGTCGGCAATTCGACCACCTTCGATTTTTCGGCGTGGAGGAATTCAGTCGACCTTTCATTCATTGATGGCGGCCATGACTTTGCGACGGTGAAATCAGACACTGAAAACGCCTTTGAGATGGCTTCAATCGAAAGACCGTCGTGCATCTTGTGGCACGACTATCGCAGTTGGGAGTATCCCGCGCTAACCTGTTACCTCGATGACCTAGCGAAGGAACGGAAGATATTTCATGTCGAAGACACTACGCTCTGCGCTTGGTTCAATGATCCCAATGGTTCGATCGTTCCCCGGCTCATGAATTGATTCCTCGCAGAACAGAATGGCTGCGCCGTGGATGATGCGTATTTGCCGCTGAGAGAGTTGTCCCGAGCGGTAATGCATGTGGCGGGCAGTCATCCGCATCGTTCACTTGTCGATCTTGACAGCGAGGCACTGTTGGCCAGAAAGCGGTATGAACGGAGCCTCCTCGTCGGCGAAGAACTCACGGAAGGCGCGCACCACCCCGCTAAGCAATGGATAGTCGTGAGAAATGAGGATGCCGCCGGGGTTCATGCGAGGCCAGAAGAAGCGCAGGGCGTCGAGCGTCCCGTCGTACAAGTCCATATCCAAATGAACGAAAGAGAATCGCAGATGGGCAACCGCCGCCGCCGTATCACGTGGAAACAAGCCCTCGTGAAGCGTGATCCGGTCTGAGTAGCCTTTGAGCGTTCGCTTGACCGATGAGAGCGATCCTGCATACTCCCCCTTCTTCAGGTAGTCTCCTGCATCAGGCAGCCCTGCGAAGGTGTCGAAAAGGTGCAGGTGCTTGCCATTGGAGGCATTCAGGATAACCGCGGCGCTGCCACCAAGAAACACGCCCACTTCGGCCATCTCTCCCGGAACCTTGAGCGTGGCCTGCACCGCGTTGTGGATCTCGATGCATTCCAGCGGTGTGGTTGCTGTAAAAGCGAGTGACCGTGCCCGGGTGATGCTCGTCAAGGCCGCGGCTCGGTCTGGATGCCGGTAGTTAGCCAATCCATAGGAGGCTTTGCTAGCGGCGAAGTGCGCCACCATCTGGAGCCGATGCTTAAAGTGGCTGAGTGTCATCATAGGGCGTGTTACCATCCTTTTTCTTGGTGGGAGTCCTTCTCTCTGCCCAGGCGCAATCGCGACCTGTTGAAGAATCCAGTTTGCTTGTTTTCTCAAATATTTCGTTTTCGGAATCGTGGAATCACAGATCCAGAATGTCTCCAACTCTCACATGGAAATATCAAGAATACCTTAACTAGACGTCCCCAAGCACCATACCATTGGTGCTTTCTCTACGCCGGAATCCATCGCGTAGCTGGCGGCTCCGGATTAGTGAACACCCGCAAGGACGCATCAGTGTTGCCAGCGATTGCGCCGAAAAGTAGTTTATGTGTTCGTGCATCAAGTAGAGGCTGGAGGGCATGGCGAGCTAGGGCCGGGCGCGTCAAAGCCACGATCCCGATTTGCGCGATCCTCCGGAAACACCCTGGCCAAGCCGAATGGTAATTCACGAGGAACTTCCAAAAACACAAGACCTCCATGTGGAGTCGCCTTCACGACCTCTTCCAGCAAGACACGTGGGAAACCGACGTGCTCGAATACATTGCTGTTGATAACGAGGTCAGCTTTGCACTTTGCTGGATCGCTAAGATCGGAACGCTCATCGGAAACTCCGTCACGTTCGATTTTTCAGCGTGGAAGAGATCGATAGATTTTCTGTTCATCGATGGGGGCCATGATTTCCTGACCGTTAAAGCAGATACCGAGAACGCATTGAACATGGTCGTACTCGAAAAGCCAGCCTGCATTATGTGGCACGATACTATCGGAGCTGGGAGTATCCGGCACTGACCTGTTACCTCGACGAACTCTCCTAGGAACGGGAAATCTTTCATATCGAAGACACAACGCTTTGCGCGTGGTTCAATGATCCAAGTGGGATGATTCTTGACCGGCTCATGAACTAGCCCAATTTAATGTTCGCCGGAGAGACAGTATGGCTCTGCCGCGGACGCGCGTTTGGGTTGGAAACTTTCCACGCGCAGGGATGGGCATGGCGCGTGTCAGGTCCAATCGGCTAGCATATCTCGAAGCTGACAGTCACGGCCATGGGTTCATGTTGAAATGCGCAAACTAGATCGCGGGTAAGGTTCGACCACACCACCAACCTTGATCGAAGGCAAACCCGTGCTCGCCGAGATGTACGGTAACCCGTTTGCCATTGCAGCATCGGGAAACTCCCAGCCTGTTGCAAGCACGCCCGCGCCAGTAACGGACCCGACGCTCAAGAATTCGCCTGCTGAAGTCGGAGCCTTGATGTGGGTGCTGTCTAGGGAGTCGAGAACCAGTTGCCCGATTGATCCCCGTCCAATGTTGATCAGGTTTGGCACTGCGGAGTACGACCCGATATCCCGCAAGGCAAACCCGCTAAACGTTAGGTTGTTGATCGTCGAATCGTTTTCGAGGATCACCGCGGCGACCTCAATATCCGCACTCCTGGAGATTATACAATTCTCGAACGAGAGATTCGATCCTACGTAAGTTTCACCGCCATAGAGTGGGGACGGTCGCAAAAAAGCGCAGATGTGATTCACTTGAGGTGCTACCCAGACAACCTTTGATCGGAACGGGATAAAGGTAACGTTTCTGAGCACAATGGTCCCGAAGTTTTCCGCGATTCCGAGTACAGTGGGGGCAGTCAGGTTGCAATCTGAGATCGTCAAAGAGTCGACAGAGTTCGGTCTGCTGCCATTGCTTAGACCGATCAGGAAGCAGGCCTCCGAAAGCGTGCCGCTGCAATTGCTCACGCTTACCTTGTCTATGCTGAATTTGGCAGGACTCCAGTTCGTCGTATAAAGCCGCATCAGGGACAAGCTATTGAACGTGCAGTTGGTAACTACGACCCGCGAGATGTTGCCCGAGTGGCCCTCCGGGCAGTTCAGTGCGATCGAATCGTCGCCCGTCGTGAAGTCGCAGTTTGAAATAGTAATGTCGTTCGCCGGCCCGTCGAAATGCAGGCCGTCCGTGCTCGGACCGTGGCTCTTCATCACGGATCCGGTTACGTTGACGTTGCCGACGTTGGAAAGCCGTATGTGGTACGCGGGTGTATTCACCACAACCACATTTTCAATAAGAATGTTGTCTAAGTTCATCAGGTTAATGCCGCAGTACCAGGCTTTCCCGCCCTCGCCCTGCTGAGTTCCGGTCGTCGAATCTCCGCCCTGGTTGCCGTTCAGCGTGAAGTTGCTGAGCGAGACGTTCATTCCTCGCCCGGGAGCTGGCGGGCCCGGATCAAAAGGCACAGCCGCATCGGGAGGGCCATTGTGGATGCCATCATTGTTGCTGCCCTTCTTTACGAAAAATCCCGTACCGCAGCCCAGTCCTGCGATGTTCCAATAACCGCCCGCCGGTAGGAACAGGCCCGAGATCAGCGCGCTTCCGTCGATGATCAAGGTGATCGGATTGTCCGCTGTCGCGCCGGCCATCGCCGCATTTATACGCGGCCCATCGTCAGTAGCAACGCCGCCGGTGTACTTGTTGCGCCCGTTCTCCAGGCTACAATCGAGGGCGCAGCCGATCTCCGACGCCCGGATGTAAGTCATTCCCGCGACCGGCACGGGCGCCGGGGCGGGGCCCAGGCAGGGTATAACAAATTCGGAATCGCAGCCCATTAGGGAGCAGCCAAAAGCCGAACCAGCCGCCAACAGGCCCGCACTCCGAAGGAAGCAGCGTCTGTCAATCAAAGTTGTGCCTGCGTTGTGATCTCTAGTCACACCGTTCTTGCTCCGCCTTAAAGCCCAATTTGTTCTCGCATATGCTTCTCAAACTGGGCCGCGTCCGCGATCTATGCATTTTTAGTTGGGTACACCGCAGAATAGCCCGCCGCTGGACAATCCACAACTCAAGGCTCGTTTTTGGAATCGCGGAATTACAAATCCCAAGGTCTCTTCAGCGCCCTCGACACGGAATTTCCTAGGTAACGGTCCCCAAGCACCATATCATTGGTGCTTTCTCTACACCGGAATCCATTACGTAGCTGCCAACTTCGGTTACGGCACACCCGCAAGAACGCATAAGGGTTGCCAACGATTGCTCCGAAAAGTAATTTATGTGCTCGTGCATCAAGTATAAGCTGGCAGGGCGAAGCATGTAGCGAGCCAGGGCGGGGCGCGTCAAGGCCACGAATCCGAGTTGCGCGATCCTCCTGAACATCCTGGGCAAGCCGAGTGGTGATTCGCGGGGAACTTCCAGAAACACAGTGCCTCCAGGGGGTGTTGCCTTCACGATATCTTTCAGCAGGAGACGTGGGAAGCTGACATGCTCAAATACATTGCTGTTGATAACAATGTCAGCTTTGCACTCTGCTGGATCACTAGCCGCGGTTACCCCGTCAACAGCGGGAATACCGGAAATGTCGTAGACGAATGCCGCTGCACCATCGACCAGTCCGCGCACCAGATCGCCGCGGTCGCCTCCATAATCAAGGACGCGTTTTATCTCCCGCTTGCCAATGTGCTGGCGAAGTATTGCAGCAACTACGGGGCGGCGACGTTCGTAAGAAGTCTGTGAGCCTAGTTTCCCATTGAAGCTTACGGTATACCAAGGTTCAGAAGCGTGGCGCACTCGCTGATACTCTTCGGAGCGGTATCCGGCGTAAAGGCGGCCCGCTTCCGCGTCGTCAAGGCGTGGATTGTAGAACATGAATCCGCAGTCCTTGCATTCGACAAGTTCCACGCAAAATGGCTGCCGATTCCATATCCGTGCGGCCAGAAACGGCGACACCAATGCTCGTTTTATCCCGCGAATCGCTCCATCGCATATTACGCAGTTAGAAACCTCGATCATCTTGTGTCATCCTCTGTCTCCGCTCCTGTTATGTTGGTTTTTTTGCAAGGTCATAACATTTAGATCGTATGATACCTGCCCAACTCATAAATCCTGCAAATCGATTTAATTTAAATGGCACGCCTCTATTTACGGACGCCCTCTACCATTGTTAATGTCTATCAGAACGAGAATATTCAATTATTGCGGAAGTGCTATCTGAAGAGGCGCAAGAGCTCGAATTCGGATCAATTTGTTTGGTGCCCTTTGAGGGCACCCGTGCTTTTGTCACCCTGGGTCATCGCGTGATATCGGTCGATCTGGGAGATGGTGAGGTGTTGGACAGAGTCTGGTGAGGCCTGCCACGTCCGATACCACTGGACAAGCCACTCCAACGCAGTCTCAAGTCGAAGATGAGGAGTCCAGGCAAGGTCATAGCGAGCGCGGCTGGCGTCGAGCCTCAGATAGCCGGCCTCATGCGGGCCATGATCGTCATCGAGCACCCAGGAGGCTCCGTCGCCCCAAAAGTTGGTCATGCGCTCAGCGATCCATGAGACTGGCCGCGCGTCTTCCTCATTCGGGCCGAAGTTATAGGCTGTGGCAAATCGCGCCGCACCTGGCGCACCGGCAAGAAGCTCTTCCGCAAGCCGCATGTACCCGTGCAGGGGTTCGAGAACATGCTGCCACGGACGTATCGCCTGCGGACGGCGAATGCGTACTGGCTCCCCCGAGAGGAAGCCCCGCACGAGATCAGGAAGAAGCCGGTCGGTCGACCAGTCGCCTCCGCCGATCACATTACCCGCACGGGCAGTCGCAATACCA
>Ga0137391_10002092_pt1 | contig 14817 bp, 7 predicted proteins | sample 15con2h24BmetaG_FD_101399 | JGI IMG/M metagenome (GOLD analysis project Ga0137391, IMG submission 101399) | Vadose zone soil microbial communities from Angelo Coast Range Reserve, California, USA - 15con2h2.4B metaG | ecosystem: Environmental > Terrestrial > Soil > Vadose zone > Saprolite...
CGGCGCGCCACCGGTCCACCGATGCCCTCGAACGAGGTCCGGCCGACGGCCGGCCTCACTGCGAGGTTCATGGCGCCCACGCCACCCGAGAAGGTCCCCGCGGTGCGGTTGAAGAGGACGCCGGTGGTGTGCAGCGGATCGATGATCTCGATGAGCCAGCCGGTGTTGCCGTTCTCTTCGCCGACGATGATGGTCCCCCACGGCGTGCGCTTGGAGGGGTCGCACGAGATGGTCCCGGTCAGGATCGTCTCGACCGTGCCATCGTCGAGGCGCACGCGCTGGACCCCGGGCTGGGCCGCGCCTTCCTCGTTGCAGAAGATGAGGTGGGTCGGGGAGGAGTCATCCGGCCAGAGCGCCATCATGTCGACGTTGGGGCCGAGGTTCGTCGCCGCGGACACCACGTGTGCGCGCAGGCCACCCGCCAACGTGACCAGCGCGGTGGGATCCCTGTTGGCCTCGGCGGCGGTGATGCTTTCCCTCGACGAGGCTGCGAGCGGTCTGTGGACGCCGAAGAGTTGCTCGGCGCGGTCGTTCAGCAACCGTTCCCGGAACAAGCCGAAGTCGTTGTTGGAGTCGGCGCGGGCGTCTGCGCTGGCAGCGAACATGAGCGCAGCCGCGGCGAGCGGGGCGAACATCTTTTGCATGGCGACCCTCCTGACCGATGAGTCGATTCGGGCCGCCGAATCTGGCGGCGCCGGACACGCTGGCTAGAGCAGTCCGGCGGATCGTTCCAGCAACATCTCTGCGACGAAGGTCTGACAGACTGGCGACGATGGCGGGCTTGTTTGTCTTTTCGCGGGCTTCGCTGCCGACGCGCAGCGCGGACTCGGCTTGTAGATAGACTTTGAGCCGTCTGGCTAGCGTCCCCAGAGCGCGGCGGCTCCCCCGGCGGCCAGGATGATCCCAAAGGCGGTCGCGATGCGCCGGCCGTAAACCCAGCCTCCCAGGCTCGCGGCGATGATCGCCTTCACGACCGTGTTCGAAGCCGCGGCGACAAAAACGCTGGTTGCCGCCACCTTCGGCGCAAGTCCGTTGTGCGCGAGGCGCGCCATCGAGAGCGTGATGGCGTCGACGTCCGCCGTGCCGGCGATGGCTCCAGCGGCGTAGGCACCTCCCGCGCCGAGATAGGTCGCGGCAGCCTTGGACCCGACGAGGACCACGGCGAAGAAGAGCGCGAACTTGAGCGCCTGGGAGAGCGCGACCGGGTTGGAGAGCTTGAGCTCGGCCTTGGGCGTCTCCTTCGACCGTCGATACAGCCAGAAGCTCACCAGCAGCCCCGCAGCCGCCATCGCCGCGAGCGGCGGCCAGGCGGCGCGCAGGAGCGGAGCGTTGGTGAGGGCGACGAGGACGCCCATGCGCACGAACATCACCGACGAGGCGAGCACGACCGAGAGCGCGAACGAATCGGTCAGTCTCGGCTCGGCGCGTGCGCGCGCCGACATCGAGAGCGTCACCGCCGTCGACGAGGCGAGCCCTCCGACGAGCCCGGTCAGCCCGAGACCGCGCTGGGGGCCGAGGATGCGGATGGCGGCGTAGCCGAGGAAGCTGATCCCGGCGATGAGCACGACGAGGATCCCGATCTGCCGCGGATTGAGCGCGCCCAGCGGCCCGTAGGCGCGGTCGGGCAGGAGCGGCAGGACCACCACGGCCAGGACGAGGAACTTCAGCGTCGCGGCCAGGTCCTCGCGGGAGAGGCGGCGCACCAGCGGGTTCAAGGTCGGCTTGGCCGAGAGGAGGGCCGTCACCAGGACCGCGACGGCCGCCACGGTGAGGTACTTGTTCGCCGGTGGGCGGATGACGTCCGTGGTGAGCGCCAGCGCGCCCAGGAGGAAGCTCACCAGGAAAGCGGCCTCGGACGTCAGCCCCCGGTCAGCTCCACGCCGGACGTCCTGGGCGTAGTTCACCACGAGGAAGGCGGCCACCGCTGCGAAGGCAACGGCGACCACGGGCCAACTCGTCTCTCGCGAGACCAGCACCGAGAGACCGCCGGCGAGCGCCACCAGCGGATGGGTCCTCGCCCCGCCGATGAACGACTCCACCGACTCGTCCCGAGGCGCGGACTGCTCGCGCTCGATCCCGATGAGCAGCCCGGCCGCGGCGGCCAGGGCCAGGGAAAGGTAGAGCTCGTAGGATTCCAAGGCGGGTTCCGCGGCCCAAGCTACGCTTTCTGCCGTTGGGACGCGCGGTGATTCGAGCCGGGCCTTGCTATGCTCGGGGCCTGCATGGGCCGCCACGCGCATCGGGCAGCCTCTCCTTCGCCTCGCCGGCGGCTGACGGCGCGGGAGATGGAAGCCCAAGCCGCCGCCGCGCAGGCGGTCGCGCCCGCTCCGCTGCTGCCGGCCGGAGAGGCGATGGCCATGCTGGCGCGCCGCGGCTTCCGTCCCGAGGTGGGCCGGCCCGACCTTCCTTTCGCGCGCGACCTGGACGGAGAGGCCGCCGAGCGCCTCGGCGAGCTTCTCGGCCACTACTCGTTCCGCCTTTTCCTGCGCGGGGCCATCCAGCGCCGGGGCGACTTCGCGCCGGGCGAGGCGACGCGCTACCTCACCGCCGCCCAGGAGAAGTCGCTGGCCGACGCGCTGGTTGACCTGGGCATCCTGGTCCGCACCCCGCGCGACCGCTACCGCTTCCTCCGCCGGGCGACCAGCTTTGGCCCGACGCTCGAGTGGTACGTGGCGCGCGAGCTGCGCCGCCGGCTGGGCTGCGACGTCGCCACCGGGGTGAAGTTCCGCGCCCCCGGCCTGGGCGGCGATCTGGACGTGGTCGCCGCGGTCGAGGGGAAGCTCATCTACCTGGAGCTGAAGTCCTCGCCGCCCAAGCACCTCACGCAGGGGGAGGTCGCGGCGTTCTTCGCCCGGGTGCGCCGGCTGCGCCCGGATGTGGCGGTCTTCGCAATGGACACGGCGCTCCGACTCGTGGACAGGGTGCTGCCGCTGCTCGCGGCCGAGCTGGGTGGCGGAGCGGCGGCACCGCGACGTATCGAGCGAGATCTGTGGGCTCTCACGCCGCATCTGTACGCGGTCAGCGCGAAGTCCGACCTCGTGACCAACATCTGCCGGGTCGTGGGGGAAGGGCTGCTTGCGCTGGGGCCGCGGCCACAGTGAATTATGTGCCTTCGAGCAGCCTCCCCACAGCGTACCAGCGCCCCCCGCCGGCCAGGACGGTCGCGAAGGGGCGAGTGATCTGTGGCCGTAAGCGCCCGCCGCTCAGGCTCGTAGGCAGATCGCCTTCACAGCCGACGAGAGCTTCAGGAGGTTCTCCGCCGCCTTCTTCGATCGCCGATAGACCGCAAACTCACCAAGATCCCGCCCGCCGCCATCGCGGAGCAGCAAGCGGCGCGCAGCTGCCGTCGGCTTAGTTCTCGACTCAAGCCGACTGGCTCTGTGATAGGCGTCGCTCCATGGCGACTGACCTAGCGAACTTGGACTTCCTGTGGATCGACCAGGAACTGCGCCCGCTGCGAGTTCTACTCCTCGTAGATCCATCTCGGCCAGAAGAGCTGCTTAATGCTATCCGCGCGAACACGTCCCTCTGGGGAGGCGAAGCGAACTTCATTGTCCCGTTCACAGCATCTCAGTATTTGGACACAGAGCGTCGACCCAGCGAACTCAAACGGCTCCTCGAGCTATCTGAGCCGGATTTCGTGATCGATGTTGCCCGCCGTCAGTCTGACCTTGGACGCGAACCGGCTAAGGGCGACGAACACCTGTTCGGGATCGACGACGTACTGGACGAAAGTGGCCGCGTAGCACATGGTTTGGGCCTTGGGATGCAGGAGATCTACGAACATTTGTATAGGTCGCATCATCAATTCAGCGTGCGTCATCCGCGTACTCTCGTTGGGCTTGCACCAGACGAACATCACGACATATTCGCCTCTGCAATATTCGGATTAGTACCGCGAGGCAAATGGACTCGCTTAGCCGCGTCCTATCAGGAATACTTCGAACCACTTGCAGCCCACTCGACTCCATCAGATATCTATAAGGCTTCCATTTGCGACTTCGACTATCCACTTGCGCTCACGAATACCGCGTTGAAGATCGAGCGCCCCTATCGGCCGGTGCCTCTTCTGCTCGTGCTCGATCCCTCTGACACTCGCGACATCATGACCTACTGGAATCTGCGCGCGATGGGGCATGACCTGATGCCAGTTTCATTCCGCGCTCTCGATGAGAGCATACTTCAATGTCGTGCGTACGTGAATGAACGATCTCGGTACACGACCCACTCGCAATTTCCCTCTGCTCGCATCGTGCCGGCGCGCGATGAACTGCAGTCGTTCGCCGAGGCGCTCGGCTCGCGAATTGAGGTGAGGCAAGGTGGGTCGATTCGGATCGATCGCGTACCCGGCTTCGGAGACAGTAGTGATATCGTCGGCGACGATCATCGGTGTCGTAGGATCGCCAGTTCCCGGTCTTTAACCTCAGCGCTTGAATCGGGAAGAGCACTCATCCGTACACTAGCCCCGGAGTTTAGCCTCTCGCAACGAAACATGGGACACTATGTGTGGGCGAACCAACTCTGGATCAGCGGAAATCGACAAAACGGATCATCAATACTTATTCCAGAAGATATCCCAGGCTCCGAACGCCTGTTTTCTGAACGCCTGAAGCGAGAGCGGAACAGATTGGTGTTTCCCTGTACGGACATGGACGACATAATAGACGTGGACATTCCTAGTGGACGCGATTTCCTTCGGGTGATAGCGACAATGGCGGGCGCGAGGGTAGAAGACTCGGCTGCTGGCCTCATTCTGCGTCGCCTCCTGGCTTCTCTGGGTGACCTTTCGTCGGTGTCTCTGCTTGCGCATAGGCCTGTCATTCGGCTTCTCGATGAAATGGCACATGGAACAGCTGATTTCGACGCTACGGAGGCACGGAAGCCACGAGCCCGCGGGCGCGCTGTGTCCGTCGCACGGTGGTTGGGCCTTGCCAAGGAAACTACGGGTTCGGATGTTCGCGCACGTGAATGGCTACGAGCATTGGTCGAGAAGAATGTTCTCCGGGTCGGCCTGCTTTTCGATTGCGAGGAATGTGGACAGCAGTCGTGGCATCCGCTAGACCAGATCGCGGATGTGGTTCAATGCGAGCGATGTCTAAGTCCGATTCGGTTCCCGGCAGAGGGCCCGCCGAAGAATTGGGCATACCGGACGCGGGGAGTGTTTGCAATTGAAAACTACTCAAACGGCGGTTACACGGCCGCGCTTGTTCTCCGATGGCTGAAAGAGGTCACGCATTACCAGGTTGCCTGGGCAGAAGGAGCGTTGCTCCGGAGCCCTGATTTCGGAGAATTAGAGATCGACCTGATGTTGTTCGTTGAAGGTTACGGATTTCGGCCGCGACAGCGGGTTGTGCGCGTCGCGTGCGAATGCAAGAGCTTCCCGAATGCCGTTGATCCAGCGAGCGCACGTCGAGATATCGCCAGGCTCGTAGAAGTTCGGAAAGCACTGCCTGGCACTCATATTGTGATGGCGTGCATGAGCGAAGAGCCTCCCGGCGAGTACGTTGCCGCTATTCGGGAAATGCCCGCGGACGTTCCGATCAGTATTTTGACTGGTCGGGAGCTGTTCGAGTCATCCTTCCAGCGTCCAGAAGCCTTGAAGGATGCGCATGTCATTGACGCGCTCGAATCCCTCACTGCAGCCCGGTACCGAGGATGAGCCGTCCGTCTAATGGCACGACCTCCTGAAGAAGCAGAACGGCGAACTACCCTGAAGGCGCTCCAGGGCTGGGAGGGCTCAAAAGAAACTCGGTCAGACTTGAACTAGAGCCTAGACAAAAACGGAACCAGCGCCTTTTCCGGATTAACAGCGAGTGCTACTGCTGCGGCGTATGAGTGCTATTCTGCGCCAATGGACGGCCGAATGGCCTAAGATGGGTCGACCCTCCGAAGAGCTGAAGCGCAGGTTGACGATGCGGGCCCTCATGGCGCTTGCATGTATCCTGGGGGCGTTGGGGTCTAGCTCACCGGCGGACGCCCGACCAAGCGGCGGCCCTCGCCCTCAGGATCTGGTGCCCGCCAGCATGGGCATCTTCCAATTGCGGGCCGTCGGAAGCTGGACCGGGGGCGTGTGCTACTCGCCGGAGCTGACTGCCTCGTACAAGTTCGACAGGGAGCGCGGCATTCCAGAGTCCGTGAGCGACACACCGGGGGTCGATTGGCAGCGCGGTACCCAGGTGATTGACCACCACGATGGGACGGTGAGCCTCGTCCAGACAGACGACTTCGGCTTCGGGATCATCCTGCGCGTGGGCAGGGCGATCCCTCACAAGCCCGCCAAGGCGCGTGAGCTAGGCTGCCCGCCGGACATCAAGACGCTCGGATACAGTTACGAAGACGCGAGAACGATGCGTACGAGAAGGGTGCCACCACGCGCCGTGAACGTTCGGGGGCATGAAGCGTTCGTGTTCGGACTGCCGGAACGCTCCGGGCTCGATATGGCGGACGCGATGGGCCTGGCGGTTTGGATCGAGTGGTCTGTTCCCGGCTGGAGCTTCACGGTCTCCATCGGAAACAAGGCGCTCGGCTGGCTAGAGGCGGAGAAGTACGCGCTGGAAGCAGCCACGGAGGCGGCCGAGTGGATCGACCGCGTTCTCGCGAACCGGATCCCGCAGAACGAACGCAAGCGGCAGGCGGCAGCCATGCGCAACGCGCTCGCGCAGGGGCGGATCGAGACCCGGTAGGTTGCGACGCTCGCAGCGGCTGCGTTAGATCGGGCTTCGCAGTCGGAGGGAAAATGGTGCGGCGCGGGCGCCGTCTACTCGGCAAAGGCCGTGTGCGGAAGCTCGTCCGAGTGGGTCTCGCCGCCCTCAGAATAGGCTGTAATCAACAGGACCCGGGATCCTGGTGATCGGCAGAGCTGCGCCGGGCTGCATTGAACTGTAGAATGAAACACTCTTTGCGCTCAACCCTGCGAAAAACGGCTCCGAAATATCTGTACCTGCCCATCCCTTGTGCCGAGCTTCATAGGCCAGGAGCCAGTGAGGCCCGTAGAGTTCAGAGTCGTCGACTCGCTTCTCAACTGAATCGAAAGATGACTGGCGGGGCGTCAAGTGCGCCTGCCGAGCATCGAGGAGAAGAATAGAAGTTATTGGATCGTCCATCTTCACAACGGCCTTCACTACCCGCTTGTCGAGATGCTGGTTAAGCATGATCAGACCGCGCAAGGCCCAAGCAACCTCGCTCGAGTGCCGAGCTGGGGCATGGTCCAATACAATACCCGCGAGCGTCTCTGCAAGCTGTTCTTCATTCAATTCACGGCCGCTCTTTCTAGCCCTCGAAAGTAATAGGACGAATCGATCGACTGCACTGGGTTCGGCATTTACGGCTTGGCATAGGAGTGTTTGGAGTAAAGCCCAATGATTCTTGCTCCATTTCTCTCGCTCAACCCTCTTGATTGCATAAGCGATTATTCCAGAACCGAGATCTTTGTTCTTGTAGGCGAATACGATATCGAAGAATGGTATCAATCTGTGCGTCCTTGAATTCTCGACTCTCAGATCGAAGTCTCGAATTGCGGCGCGCCAAGGCGGCGCCAACGGCTCCGGCAGGGGTACAATACGCGTTTTCGTCGGGCTGAGGTGGAATCCAAAGGCTGCGGCATGTTCGCTTAATGCGGCGAGACATTCTTCGGCTTCTGCTTTACTTGCAAACGTGAATTCGTAATCATCGTAATAGCGGATCCCGTTCAAGCGTTTCATCGTCCTGAGTATCGCGCGGTCCACGCTCGCCAGAACGACCTCGCTGAGAACCAGTGAAGTGTCAGGTCCGATCGGTATGCCATTTGTTTGGCCGTCCTGAGCGTTGCGGGCGAGCTTGTCTAACGCATTGCCGACCAATGTCTCATCCCGCTTTGCAGCCTTGGCGATGCTCTTGCCATGGAGGGCCCAAGCGATCGCGTGCGTATAGGTCGAACGGTAACATTCAGCTATGTCGGCTACGAGTAGGTACTTGCCGCGGGCACGAACCCGCGCTTTTTGCTCGGCTAGACTGCGAAAGGACAGTGATGGACCGATTGCCCTCGAGCGTTTGTCGGCGGAAGGGCGGCTTACTGAGAAGTGCCCCGTGAACGCGATATGCTTGTATAGCTTGGACCAATTCTGGACGACTCCCTTTACGAGGCGAGCGTACATCAAGGGATTGGGAATCCCGATCATTCGGCGAACGGCTCCGACTCGCGCCAGATTATGTACGAGGAGCTGTGCGGTTGCGGGCTTCGATGTCGCAAGGGCAGCGTCGGTCGGCAGAAGAGCGCTGGCGAAAGCCTTGCTAGAAAACTCTGGGGGGAGTTCCTTCGGAAAAAAGCCTCTACTCAAAATGTCTTCGAAACCAGGTACGCGCATGGTGCACCAAGCAGGGATCGGAGAGGTTGCCTCAAAGCGTCGCTTTGTCGAGAGCGCTCCGGACTGCATTCGCGTCCGTGACCAGTGCGTAAAGCCAGCGGCCCTTCGTTCCGTCTGCGTTGACCGCGCTGACCCACCGCTCGGCCGCTTCCTTCTTGACATCCTTGCGCGGGTCGAATCCTTTGGTCTCGAGGACTACATGGAGCCCGTCCTTGAGGCGGATTATGAAATCCGGCACGTAATCATGCGGCTCGCCGTCTTGTAGGTACGGAATTGCGAATCCCAGCCCCGCGTTCTTCACGAATGCGTCGACGCGCGGGTGGTTGTCGATCTCGAACGTCGCGGTCTTCTCCCAGCCGCTGTGCGCGACGATCGCATTCACTTGGCTGCGCTGCACAGGCACTGGCTCGATGCGCGTCCAGTAATCTACCTCGGCCGTCGAGCCGTCCGGACGGGCCTTCTCGTAAACGGGTACCTCGGGTGCGTCGCCTTCGCGCACGTCGGGGCGCAGGGCCTCGCGGAGGCGCTCCACGAGCCAGCCGTACCAGGGTGAGAGCAGCAGGTCGCGCTTGTCGGAGTTGGGCGGCACCTTCACTTTGCTGTGAACGTACCGCCGGACGATCGCGTGCAGCTGCGGGAAGAGTGCATGCGGGGGCAGCATGCAACCTGGCGACGCCGCGTACTCACGCGCCAACTCGGCCGCCAGAGCGAACTCCACTTCCTGCTCCCGCTTCCCCTTACGGAACGATGCAAGATCGATCGACGAGAGCTCCCCGGGACCGTGAATCGAAGGTCGGCCGCTGTTCGTCGGCAGGGTAGCCTTCATTTGGACCTCGACCGGGATGCGTCGGGGGTCCATCTCGAACTCCGGCACTGCGTTCCAGTCCGCTGTCACGGCGGTCCGGACCGACTGCGCATACCGCTCGACGCGCGGAAAGCGAATCTCCAGCTGGGCGCGATCCGGCAACGCGTGGATGCGATGCTGTTTTGGCCTCTCGATGCTGGGCTTCGCGCCCGCTTTGAACGGCACGATCTCGAAGGGCACGCCGAGGACCTGGGCAACTTCCTCAGGCATGAGATCGTTCTCACCCGGCTCATACGAAGCTCGCCGCAGCCCACGTCCCACGACCTGTTCGCAGAGGAGTTGTGACATGAATGGCCGCAGCCCAACGATGTGCGTCACCGTGTTGCAGTCCCAGCCCTCCGTGAGCATCCCCACCGAGACAATGCAGCGCACATCGCGGCCGGGTGGGTGCAGCGGCCGATCCAGCTTCTGGGCCAGCTCTTCAAAGCCTTCTGGATAAATCGGGCCGCCCTGCCGGTCGGTGGGCCACGATGTCTTGCCAACCGTATCGAGCATGAACCGCATCCAGCGCGTGTCGTCGGCTTTCGCCTCGCCGGAGTCCGTCTCGTGGACTACCTTCGTATCGACGCGAATGGTGCGCTGCTCGCCATTGACGTTGCGGAACTCCTCGATGCTGCACTCGGGCAGGCCGCTCGGCTTGGCGATGCCTCCGAGCCATTCGTGGACGTGCTTGGCGATCTTCGTATTCTTGCAGACCACGATGAAGACGGGCGGGCGCTCGCGGCCCGCGTCGCGCCAGCGCTCGAGCTCCTTCTGCCAGCTTCCCGCGAGGATGGTCAGCGGCGTGATCGCGTACTTGAGCACCGCCTCGGGCTTCGGGCTGCCTTTCTTCCCGCCCTTCTGGGCCGCGGTGAGGCTTCGCAGGATCCAGTTCCAGATGTTGAAGTAGCCAGGCTCCGTTTTCCCCGACGCGTCGCGCAGGGCGAGCTGCGGAATCTTTACCAGCCCGGACTCGATCGCGTCGGCCAGCCCGAAGTCGCTCACCACCCATGGGAATGGCTGGTTGGTGCGCTCGCCGGCCGCGTGGACGAAGTAGGGCGTGGCCGAGAGATCAACGCAGAAGTTGATACGGCGAAGCGCGTCGATGCGGTCGAGGCCCTCGACCCACACGGTGGCTTCCTTCTCGTCCTCGGCGAGTTCCTCGGCATCTTCCTCGTCTTCGGCGTCGTCCTCTCCGTTCACGATCCGGTAGGCGTGGTGCGCCTCGTCGTTGAGCACGAGGATGTTCTGCTTCCCGCCCACCTCTCGCCCGAGGACTCGCGTCACCATCGCTGCGTCGCTCTCCACGAACCGGGTCGACTCGATCTGGTACTTGCTGTCGCCCACTCCCTTCAGGACCTTGATCTCTCCTGCGGCCTTCAGCGCCTCGAACGCCTCCGGTGTGAGGTAACGCGAGCCGCGCGCAGTCGTCGTCTTGCCGCCCACGATGATGGTCTCGCGCTTCGTCTCCTGGACGCCGGCGCGCAGGACCCGCGACGATGCTCCCCCTATCTGGACGGACAGTTTCTCGAACACGTGCCAGTTGGTCACCAGGACGCGGCCGCGTCCGAGCGCGGACATCAGATGCGCCGGCACGAGGTCTCGGGTGCGGTAGATGCTCGCCTCGCCGTGCTCTGGCTTCAGCTCGTCCAGGCGGCTGCGGATGGTGACGTTGGGGCACACGACCAGAACGGTGTCGGAGAACCGCGCATCGCCCCTGTCGTTGACCTTGTTGAGGATGCTCCAGGCGCAGAGCATCCCCATGACCGTCGTCTTGCCCGAGCCGGTGGCCATCTTGCTCGAGTATCGGCGGAACCCCTGCGAGCCGTCGGGCCGCATGTCCCAGGGGACGTCGAGGCCCTGGCGGAGGTCCTCGCGGGCCTCCAGCAGAAAGATGATAGTTTCGACCGCTTCGAGCTGGGCGAAGAAGAGGCGGTGCTGACGGCCGTCGCGCCGCCACCACTGCAGGAGCTCGAGCGTGGTCCGCGTGGCGCGCGGGTAGCCAGCTTTGCGCCATTCGGCGAGACGCGGGCGGATAAGATTGACCAGCTCCAGCTCGCGCTCTTCGCCGGCTCCTTCAGCCGCCGCGTCGCGACCCTTGGGCCGGAAGTAGTAGACGGCCTTCCGCCGCCCGGGAATCCGCTCCGCCGGCTCGTGCGCGTGGATGCGCCAGTGCTCCTTCGGCTCCTCGAAGGGCGAGCAGAGGATGGGTGTGGGGACCTCGAACTGCGCCATGGCTAGCGCACCTCCGAGAGCGACTTCACGACCAGGAGCTCGTTGCCACGGTCGTCGATCACCTTGACGGCGATCTGCCTGCGGTCGCCCGGCTCGAACGGCGCCGACACGCTGCCGGCGAGGTGGTCGAAGACGCTCTCGTCGTAGTCGGCGCGCAGGGCCTTCTTGAGCGCGTCCCAGGCGCCAGTGCGTGGGAAGAATGCCTGGCAGACGTGGAAGGAGAGGCCATTGTAGTCCGTGTCGAGAAACCAGCGGGAACGTCGTCGCCCTTGCGCGAGGTCGATTTCATCTCTACCGGGTCGAATACGTCCATGCCCCGCAGTTCGACCAGGTACTTGCCCTTCTCCTTCCGTACCTCGATATCGGGTAGGCCGCAGACGCTGAAGATCTGCGAGGAACGCATGTTCTTGAGCAGGTCGCCCATCAGCAGATCGGGTGAGGCCTGCACGTACGTGCCGCTCACTCCCGCAATGCTGTCCAGCGTCTCGATGAGCCGTCTCGCGTTCGGCTCGATGGCAAAGCCGATCACGTACAGCCACTGATAGTCTTTTGCGTGTGCCTCGCGGGCGGCGTTGAAGACGAGAGTCTCGGAAACGGGACCATTCTCGGGGCCCAACGCGAACGCCACCGGCCGCCCCGTCTCTGCGAGCACTGCCTCCGCGGACAGTGAGAGCGTCTTGGCGGGCACGCGAATGTTCTTGAGCTCGACGGTCTTGTTGCCTTCGAGCCGAAGGACCGGGCTCTTGCGCAACACCTCGAGCATGCGATCCGCAAAGCTGCCATCTGCGGCTTCCGGCTTCTTTTCGTCTGCCATCGGCGTCGGGATGGTCGCCTCGAACGCGAACGGCCCGGTGACGCGTGTAATACTCTTCACCTCTTCAGGCCAATCGACCAGCACCTCTTCGGCGGGTGGCTCGTCGTTAGCGATCGATTTGAGAGTCACGTGCGGGACGATGCCACCCACCTCCTCGGCTCGCGCGTTCTGCCGGCGCTTGTACACGAACCCTCCGGCTGGACCCCGCGATTCCTCCTTCAACTCGTACCATGGAAATGTTGCGGTGAGCAGCCGCTGCCGCGCCAGCGCAAGCGGCACGCGCGAGACGTCGCAGGTAATCCAACGCCGGCCCCAGTGCTCGGCGACGTGCGCGGTCGTTCCGGAGCCGCACGTAGGATCAAAGACGAGATCGCCTGGCTTCGTAGCCATCAGCATGCAGCGCTGGATAACGCGGGTATTCGTCTGGACGACGTACAGTTTGTCCATTGCGGAGCTGGAAACGGTATCGTCCCAAAGCGAGCCGAACGGATTGAACGAGAAATCATCGAAGAACCGCACGTAGTTCACGGTGCTTCCACGTTTTATAAGTCGCCCTTGCTCGATTAAACGCTTAGCTCCCGCCTGATTTGTGGACCAACTCCGACCTGCCGTCGGTAAGTAAGTACTTCCCTGGAATTCCAGCGGGTACACGCACGATTCCGTTCGGCCTGCAGCGAGGAAGATCTGATGCCGGAATAACCGGTGTCCTAGGGGTAGCGTTCCAGATTCTGCCTCGTGGGGCGTGATTCTCCGAACCGCGCGATCCGGGCTCATGACCCAAACGTAATCAGGGTCGTCGCGGAGACTTTTTCTAGTGAATACGAGCGTGGGACGAAACCTGGAGAGGTCCTTGGCATACCAGAGTATGTAATCACTTACAGAAGCGATTCCGCCCGTTCCCAGGCCAGCTGTCTTCTTGAAGGTGATGAGCCGGAAGAAGTTTTCAGCCCCGAAAACCTCATCAAGTAACTCGCGGACGTGGTGGACATTCTCATCGCTGATCTGCACGAAGATACTGCCGCTCGGCGCGAGCAGGTCGCGCGCCAGCAATAGCCTGTCGCGCATGTACGTCAGGTACGAGTGGAGGCCCAGCTCCCACGTGTCGCGATACGCCTGCACCATTTCCGGCTCGCGCGTCATGTCGTCGTCGTCGCCATGGGAGACGTCGCGCTTGCGCACGAAGGGCTGGAAGTTGGACCCGAACTTCACGCCGTAAGGCGGGTCCATGTAGATCATCTGCACTTGACCGCCAAGCCCCTCGTACTGCAGGAGGGAGTTCATCACGACCAGCGAGTCGCCCAGGATCATCCGATTGACCCACTTGTCCTTGTACTCGTACGCCTTGAGCACCTGGTCTGCGATGGGCCGTTGCGGGTCGGCGAACAGGTCGAACATCGACTGCTGCTTCTCGCGGCGGTGGCCGGTCAGCGTCTCCAGGATGGCCTTGGTCGAGAGCCGCTCGTGCACAAAGAGCGGGAGGGTCGGCACCTCGAACGAGAGCCGCTCCGCCTTGCCCGACCAGTTCAGGAACGGCCGCGACATCGCCTTCAACTCGGAAGCGGCCGCCTTTGCCTCCTCCAGCGAGCGCGCGTCCAGCACGCGCGCGATGATTTGCTCGCCCCGCTCGCGCGCGGGGGCGCGATCCCAATCGAGGGCGGGGGAGAGCGACGAGTCGTAGCGATATTCCTTGGGCGGCCGGCGCTTCTTGAATTGCGGCTGCGTACCCACGTCCGGCCGTGCCAGCGCCTCCTCCATGTGCTCGTAGCTCGCGGCGCCATCCTCAGGAGGAGCCGCAGCCTCGCCGTCGCCGTTGTTCGCGCGCCCGACCGCTGCGATGATCCGCTCCACCAGTGACTGCTTGGCGCGTCCGTCGGTGGGGAGGTCCAGCGCGTTGCAGACGTCCTTGAGCCGGTCGATCCCGAGCGTCGGCGCGATCTTGTCGAGCGTCGCTCGCTTGCTCGAAGAAAGTGCGCGGACGAGCTGGTCCACCGCCATCCGAGCGTTGACTTCCAGCTCGAAGTGCTTGCCGAGCGCGAGCAGCTCGTCCTTGGTCAGCACGCGCAACGCGCGTTGCTTCAGCGTCATGCGGGGCCTCGTCAGCCGGGATGCGTTGCCTAGGATCGCACGAATATCGCACGTGGCTGGGTGGCGAACACAGGACGTTGGCCACTGCGGCCGGGAATCAGGCACGGCCGCCGAGCGGTGGCGGAGTTGCTGCAGCTCGGCTGGATGTGACGCGCGCATCGAGCAAGACTGGCGCAAAGCTAGCCAGCGATGTCTCGGCGGCGGAAGGCGAGCAGACCCAGCAGGACGCCCCCCACCGCCACGAAGGCGAGAAGGACGAGGTACCCGGCGGGCGGCGACGAGCCGGCCAGCGCCATGCCGGGCCTGAAGTAGTAGAAGACCGACGCCCTCCGCGCAGGCTCCATAGGCTTCCAGAGCTGCCCGACGAAGTTGACCAGGTAGGAGAGAGCGGCGAAGCCCACCGCCCAGCTCACGGCCGTGCCCCGGGCGGAGGAGAGGCAGGCGGCCACGAAGCCCACCGAGGTGATCGCCGCCCAGAGGAGCAGGTCGTAGGCGAA
>Ga0137391_10002094_pt1 | contig 14813 bp, 14 predicted proteins | sample 15con2h24BmetaG_FD_101399 | JGI IMG/M metagenome (GOLD analysis project Ga0137391, IMG submission 101399) | Vadose zone soil microbial communities from Angelo Coast Range Reserve, California, USA - 15con2h2.4B metaG | ecosystem: Environmental > Terrestrial > Soil > Vadose zone > Saprolite...
TGGTCCCGCGGGCTGCTCCGGAGGACTCAAAGACCCGGCGCAGCGATGCCACAGGGTCCTGGCCATCCATGTAGACCTCGGTGCGCTTGATCGGGCAGGCCTCCAGGTCAAGAAGGTCCGCGTGCATCTGCGTGATGATCATGCCGGGCTCTCCCTCCACTGGCACGAGCACGCCCATCGCCCAGATCGGCCAGCCGCCGGGATGAGGGGTCAGGCCCGAGAACCAGCGGAAGTTCGGACCCGACATGACGTATAGAGCACCGACTCCGTTCTCGCGAGCCAAACGGCGGGCCTTCTGCCACCGAGCTGCATAGTCAGGCATCAGTTCACTCCTACCGGCGCTCGCTGACCACGGCGGGTCCGTGCCGCCGAAACCGCGACCATCACGGCGACCTGCGCGGGATCGATGACCGGGGCGCCGAGGTCTGCGCGCAAGCCGTTAAGCATCTCCCCGGTCCACAGCGTGCAGCCCGCATAGATGACGCCGGCTCCGCGATCGAGGGCGCCACGCGCAAGCTTGAGGGCGCCGTCCGCAAGCACGGCGCGATGGCACTCGAGGACCATCTGGCAACCCCGCGCGGGATCAGTCTCCATGAGCCTCGCCAGGAGGGCAGGATCCGGATACTCCATCGGCACCGTGAGAATCTCGCTTATGAGGTGGTCGAGGCCATAGTGGCGAGCAAGGTCTCGATAGAGCACGTGAGCTTCCCACCCGTCGGCCACGAGGATGGCAACTCGAGGGTGGAGCGTAGCGGCGACATGGAGCGCAGCCTCCAGCGGAGCGGTGACAGGGATGTGGAGCATCCGCCTCGCCTCGAATAGACCTGGATCCCCGCTGCAACCGATCACGGCAGCGTCGTAACCGCGCTCTTCTGCCTCCTTCAGCTGCTCAAACAGAATTCCCTGATAAAAGGGAAGCCTGGGTAGAAAAGGGCCCTCAGATGCGGAACCGAGCGGGAGGTGGCTGACGTCGATCGTCACCTCGGGACCGGCGCAGCCGCTGAGCCGTTCGGCGAAGTACTCGTCGAGCTCGCCCGTGCCTACTGGATTCACGTACTTAACTCGAAACACCAGCCATACCTCCTGAAATCTCACCTGCCACGGCACGCCAGCATCGAACCGAGTGGTCCGGTGCCACGACCACGAGCTCCTGGGGCTCCTTGCATTTTTCCACTGCGAACGGGCACCTCCCGACGAGGCGGCATCCCGTGAAACCGGCCGCGGGATAACTGAGCGCCCCTCGGATGCGGTACTTTCGGTCGCTTGCCTCACTGCGACCGGCCAGATCGCTCGCGTAGATGAGGCCGAGCGTGTACGGATGCCGCGGCTGGGCGAACAGCTCCCCCGTCGGCGCCGTCTCCATCACCTGTCCCAGGTACATGACCTCGACGCGATGCGACACCATACGCACCACGCGCAGGTCGTGCGTGGCAAGCAGATAGCTGAGTCCCCGCTCCCGCTGCAAGTTACGAAGCAGCGACAGGACCTGGCCCTGGATCGACATGTCGAGTGCCGACGTAGGCTCGTCCAGCACCACCAGCTCGGGGTAAGGGGCGAGCGCTCGCGCGAGAGCCGCACGTTGGAGCTCACCACCACTGACGTTTCGCGGACGCAGCTGTGCGAATCGAGAGGTGAGCCCCACTTCGTCGAGAAGCTCCGCCAGCGGCGCGTCACCGTTTCCACCGCCGCGGCGCAGTCGCATCGTCTCGCGGATCGATGCCCCGATCGTGTAAAACGGATCGAAAGACATCAGCGGGTTTTGAAAAACCATCTGGACGTGCCGCCGCAGCGGTCGAAATGCACTGTCGGACAGGCTCTGGATCTCTTGCCCGACCAAAGTGATACGCCCTGAGTCGGGCCGCAGCAGCCTCAGGACCAACCTCCCCAGGGTTGACTTGCCGCTGCCGCTTTCCCCCACAACGGCCACGGTCTCGGCCCGGCCGACGCTGAGGCTTACGCCATCGACGGCCGGTATTCGCCTGACGTTCAACGGATTGAGCATCGATCGGGCCGAGAATGACTTGACGAGAGCGTCGATCTGCAGAACCGGCTGTGCGGTGCTCATACGTTGTGGCATGCGACCCACTGGCCCGGCCGAAGCTCGCGGAGCAGGGGTTTCTCTACCCGACATCGTTCGCTTGCCAGGGGACAGCGGCTCGCAAACGGACATTGATCGCCAATCGTGTGTGGCTCCGGCACGCGACCCGGGATGTATTCAATGGTGCCGTCGTTCTTCGGTGTCAGCGACCTGACGAGGCCCTGGGTATAAGGGTTGAGAGGCGAAGAGATCACGTCCTGCGTGCGACCAATTTCCATCACGAGACCGGCGTAAAGCACCACCACAGAGTCAGTGGTTGCCTGGATGACGCCCAGGTCATGAGAGATGAGGAGCAGCGCGGCGCCGGTGCGCCGGACGCTCTCGGTGATCACATCGAGAACCTGCACTTGAATGGTGGCGTCGAGCCCTGTTGTGGGCTCATCGGCGATCAGCAGCTTGGGACCGCATATCAAAGCCGCGCCGATCGCAACGCGTTGAGCCATGCCGCCGCTGAACTGATGCGGGTAGTCGCGAGCACGGTGCGTCGCATCGGCGATGCCAAGCGACGCAAGCATCTCGACTGCGCGCGTCCACGATTCGGAACGCGACACCCCGGTATGGGCACGACAAACCCGCGCGATCTGGTCGCCGACCGATGTCAACGGATTCAGTGACGTGACGGCGTTCTGATAGACGATGCTGATCTGCCGGCCCCGGATGCTCTGCATCTCCGACTCGGGCAGGCCAAGCAGCTCGCGGCCCGCGAAACGAATCGATCCTTTCGTCGGCCTGATACCCGGCGGCAGGAGGCCGAGGATTGCGGCGGCGGTCATGCTTTTTCCCGAGCCGCTCTCGCCGACCACGCCGAGCCGGTTGTTGTCCAGCCACAGTTCGACGCCACGCAGCAGCTTCACCGCCTCTCGCGGCGTTTGCGCGATGACTTCCAGATCGCTTATCTCAAGGAGTCGCGCGGCTGTTCCCTCAATGTGACCGGGCGGGGCCTCCACGAGTGGCTCAGGACGCATACATCTTGTGGATCTGGCGGCCGACACCGCCGAAGCCGAGCACGGCGATCAGCACGGCCAGTCCAGGGAACACGGATGTCCACCACTCGCCGTAGATGATGCGGCTGGCCCCTTCCTGGATCATGGATCCCCACTCCGGATAGGGGATAGGCACCCCGAAGCCGAGGAAACTGAGGCCCGCCGTGATCTGGATCGCGTAGGCGCAGCTGATCGAGAATTGAGATGAGACCGGCGCCAGGGCGTTGGGAAGGATGTGCCTGATCACGACCTGGATGGGACTCAATCCAGCGCATCGCGCCGCCGCGATGAAGTCGGCGCCCCTGAGCGGTAGGACCACGGATCGCGTCAGCTTCAAGAAAATCGGAGCATTGACCAGGGCCACGACGCCGACCAGGACCCGGCTCGAGTTTCCGAGCGCGGCGAAGACCATGAGCGCAAACAGGAACAGCGGGATGGCCTGGATCATCTCGGAGAGCCGTGAGAGGGCGTCGTCGGCGAACCCGCCCAGGTACCCGCTGAGCGCGCCGAGAGGCACCCCGACGGCCACCGCGATGAGCACGCCGATCAGCGCGATCGTGAAGTCCGTCCGCGTCGCCCAGAGGATCCGCGAATAGATGTCCATTCCGTAGATGTCGGTCCCGAACCAGTGCTGCCACGATGGCGGGAGCAGCTGGTGGGCCAGGTCGCTCCGCACCGGGTCGTAGGGCGCCAGGACCGGCGCCAGGAGAGCGACCAGAACGAATACCCCAAGCACCAGCCAGTAGCCGTTGAAGAACTGGCGCCTGTAGGACCATAGCTGGCCGACCTGACCGAGCGGCCGCACCGGCGGCAATTCGGGCGGCAGCTGAGCGACGCTGACGATGTCAGCTTGCATCTCTGACCCTGGGATCGATGAACAGCGCGGCCAGGTCTGCGGCCAGGTAGACCAGTATGTAGATGGTCGACGCGAGCAGCACAACGCCCAGGATCGGGTCGTAGTCGGCGCGCTGCATGCTTTGAACCGCGTACAGGCCGATCCCCGGCCACGAGAAGACCGTCTCGACCAGCACCGTGCCTCCCAACAGGTAGCCAAATGTCATGGCTGTCATCGTTGTGACTGGCAGCAAGGTGTTCTGGAGTGCGTAACGCCAGTAGATGGTCCGCAGGGGCAGGCCAAGAGCGCGAGCGCCACGGATGAAGTCACTGCGCAGAACCTGGATCATCGTGTTGCGAGTCAGCTGCAGGATTGGGGGACAGCTCGTTAGTGAAAGAGTGAGCGCGGGCAGCAAAAGATGGCTGAGGGCGGAGGTGAGGGCAATCGTGTCGCCCGCAAGGATGCTGTCGACGACGATGAGACCAGTCACGTGTGGCGGGGCGTCGATCTGAAGGTCGAGCTGTCCGATCGGGGCCGGCGCGATCTTCAACTTGTAGTAAAGAAAGAAGACCAGGAGAAGTCCCAGCCAGAAGCTCGGAATGGCCACGCCAAACTCAACGATCGCCTGACTGATCCGATCCACGAGCCCGCCAGGGCGGGTCGCTGAAATCACTCCAAGTGGGACAGTCCAGAGCAGGCCCAGGATCATCGCCGAGACCGAGAGCTCAAAGGTGGCCGGAAACCGCTGCGCGATCTCACCGGCGACGGGCTGGAACGTGAATCGCGAAGTGCCGAAGTCACCATGCAGCAGAGCACCGAGATACCTCAGGTACTGGACCCAGAGCGGCTGGTCGTAACCCAGACTGTGCCTCATCGAGTTGATCATCGCCGGCGTCCCTCGCTGCCCGATCAGCAGATAGACCGGGTCGGCCAGGAGATGCGTGACGACGAACACCAGGATCGTGACGCCCAGCAATGCAATCCCCGCGGACCCCAGGCGGCGCGCCACGAACAAGCTCCAGCGCGCCGCCGGGGCCGCCAGGGATCGCAATTGATTCACGGTGTGGTTTCTGGGCTCAGCTCCGCTTGAAGAACCTGTAGGCCACGATGCCGTCGGGTTCGTAAAAGAAGCCGCTTATGTTGCTGCGGGCGGGAAGCAGGAAGTTGGGCTCGCCGAGGCTGATGTATGGAACGTCCTGGTTGAGCTGCTTCTGGAGCTGCGAACCAAGCGACTTTCGCTTCGTGACGTCGAGCTCGCTCTGGAGCTGGTCGTTGACCTTGTCCACGACCGGGCTGCTGTATTTGAACCAATTGATGACCGCCTTGGTCGCGTACCAAAGGAAACACTGGTAGAAAGGATCGTCTACATAGGCGCCCAGGCCTGACTGAATCCATGCCTGTGCCGCTCCCTGGCCAAGGTGCTGCTGGAACTCGGCGCTCGCGAGCTTGCTGATGTTCATGGTCACGCCGATCTGCTGGAGCGCGGACTGGACCGGCACGGCGAGGGCCTGCGCGTCCGCGTCCGAGTCGCGAATCTCGACCGTGAAGGTGAGGTTGGAGTGCCCCGCCGCCGCCAGCATCGCCTTCGCCTTGGCCGGATCGGTCGTGTACGGATAGTCCTCGTTCGTAAACCAGATGGAGTTCTGCGGGAAGACACCCTTGGCGACCTTCGCTTCGCCACGAAGGATATTGCTGACCAGCTGGTCGTAAGGGATCGCGTAGGCGATCGCCTGTCGCACCTGCACGTTGTTAAAAGGCGCCCGGTTGCACACGAAGCCGAACATGTCCTGGGCGATCGTCGGAGCTGAAATCACGTTGACCCCTGACACACCCTTCAGGCGGGTCGCCGCGTCCGAGCTCAGGTCGGCCGCGATGTCGATGGTTCCGTTCGTGAGCAGAAGCACGCGGTCGTCGGAGGACGGAATCTCCTGCAGCACCACCGTGTCGAAATAAGGCTTCGGGCCCCAGTAGTTCGGGTTGGCCTTCAAGACCATCTTCGTGCCGGGCGTCCAGCTCGAGACGGTGTACGCACCGCCACCCGCCGAGTTCTTGGCAAGCCACTTCTGGCCCCAAGGGTCGTCCGAGGTGACGTGCGGCTTCAGCAGGGCGGTATCGATGATCCCTGCGTCCTGGTCACGCAGCATTGGTCCGAGGATGGGGCTTGGGTGGGCGAGCTTGAACGTCAGGTCGTAGGTCCCGCCCTTGGTGACCTGGTCGGGCTTGGTGATGCCGATGATGTTGAAGTCGAAAGCGGTGCCCGCATTCGGAACCCCCAGCGCTCGCTGCACCTTGTAGACGAAGTCATCGGCTGTCATGTTGTTCCCGCTCGCGAACTTGGCCGGCCGCACCTTCAGATGCACGGTAACGCCGTCCGGGTCGACCGAAAACGACTCGAGCGCTTCGCCCACGACGTTGCCGAGATCGGCTTTAAAGTTGCCGCCGCCCGCGTCGATCGCCGCATAGCGAGACCACTGCGCGTAGCGGTTCTTGATCAGCTCGTTGGTCCGGCTCGACTGCCCGAACTCAGGATCAAGCGTGTCTGGATCGCCGGCGACGCCGATGGTCAACGTGTTTGTCGAAGGGCCTGTCGGCGTGCCGCTGGCGCAGGCGTCGAGCAGCTCCATCAGCAGGCCGGTCGAACCGAGTGAGGCGGCCGTGCCGCCTGTTAACTTCAGAAACTCGCGGCGGCTCATTCCAGGGATCGGCAGAATCTTCATGCGCGAACTCCTTTGGTGCTTCCTTTTGGCCGGCGAATGGTCGCTTCCACGCTGGGGCTCGAATTGCGAGACACGAGTCCTACGCGCTCGTCCTCACGACGGGCTATGTCAGACCGAGACGTGGGATCGCCCCAGCCGCCACCTCCTCCCGTAAACACATCGATGCGAGTCCCCGCCGAGACCGGCAGCGCGTTCACCTTCAGGATTCGCTGCGGTTCAGAGCCGGGAATGTGAACCCAAACGTCAGGCGCGGCGCCTGCATGGCCGCCGCCAATTCCCCAGGAAGGCGTCTTGCTGCGCTCGAACCACAGATTGATGCGGGCGTCTTCAAGCAGTTCGTAGATGCGCACGATGCCGAGACCTCCGCGCCACTCGCCGTCTCCTCCCGAACCCTCACGCAGCGAATGACGCTGAATCCGGAGCGGGAAGCGGTGCTCCATCGTCTCGACGGGGAAATTCTTGAAATCCCCGGCCGCCGAATGGATCAGCGCGCTTTCGCCGTCGCCGCCGGGGTAGGCGCCCCAGCCTCCAACCAGCGATTCACCCGATACAAAGGGAGAGTGGCCGCGTTCGTTGACGATGCTGACGTTCCAGGAGTCGCCGACATGCCCTGCCGCTGCGCGGTCGGGAGCAACATCGCTGATCGCGCGGACCATGAGGTCCATCGCGAGCATCAGGTGCGGGCCATAGTGGAGGCAAGCCGCGGTCGGCGAAGGGTCGAAGCAGCTGCCTTTTGGCACGACGATCTTGAGGTTGCGGAAGTTGCCGCCGCAAACAGGCGCGTTGGGATTGACGAGGAACTTGAAGGCCTGCTGAATCGCGGATCTCGTCTGGACGATTCCACTGTTGATGCTGCCTTCGCACTCAGGATTCGAGCCGGTCAGATCCACCGTCATGTGGTCGTGCTCGATTCGAACGGTCACGACAACCTTTACCGGCCGGTCGGACACACCATCGCCGTCGAGCCAACCCTCGGCGTGATAGCTGCCATCCGGAATTGTCTTCACGGAGGCGCGGTCTTCGCGCTCGGCCTGGTGGAAAAAGTGCTGGATCGCTGATTCCACCGTTGACCAGCCATAGCGCCGCACGATCGCCTCGAATCGCTCGACTCCTGTGTGGCAGGCGGTGATCTCGGCCTTGAGGTCGCCGGCGAGCGAAGAGGGAAAGCGGGAATTCAACATCACGAGCTCGAGCAGCTGCTGGTCTAAGACTCCATCCGTCACAAGGCGCATCGGAGGGATGCGCAAGCCCTCCTGGAAGATATTCGTGGAGTCGGAAATGTATCCAGCCTCTTTTCCGCCGACATCGTTCCAGTGCGCCTTCGCGCCGCTGAAACCTCGCAGCTTCGCGTCAATGAATATGGGCTGGAAAACGGTGACGTCGTTGAGGTGGCTGCCGCAGATGGCCGAGTCATTCACGAACCAGACGTCGTTGGGTTGGAAGCTCTCGGGTCCTTGTTGCTCAAGCACGGACTTGATCGTGCCGCCAAGGCTGCCGAGGAAGAAGGGAAGGCCCGGTGCCTGGCCCAAGAGGTCGCCGTTGGAGTCGTACATGCCGACTGAGCAGTCCTTCATCTCATAGATGACGGGGCTGTAAGCCGAGCGGTACAGGTTGCGCCTCATCTGCTCGGCGCCCGAAAGGAAGGCGTGGCGGACAACTTCGATGGTGGCCTGGGTCGGAACCGACGTGGCCGTTTTCACTGAATCCGCTCCAGCAGAAGCTGCCCGCCTGCGACCCGGTTGGCGGTCCATCCGCCGGGAATGAGGGTCGTTGCCGTCTCCTCCATCACGATCGCCGGCCCCGCGAATCTGTCCGGTGCGGAATCGCGCTCGTAGAGGGCGAGATCTGCGTTCTGGCCGCCGAGCCTCGCCTGGGCCCGCGGGGCAGCCTTCGAAGAGCCTCCACCTCGGCCGTTTGCAGTGGCCGGGCGGCCAAGCTCGGCGATGCCGGCGACACGGAGAGCCACGAACTCGATGGGCTCGCCCGGGCTGGCGTGACCATACCTCTGCCGGTAGGCGTCGTGGAACTTGTCATCGAGACCGCGGACGTGGGATGACGAAAGCGGGAGTGTCAGCGTGTACTCCTGGCCAACATAGCGAAGGTCCGCGGCGGCTTCGAACTTCATCTCGCCGGCGGCGACCCCGTCCGCTTGCAGAAGTCTGGTCACCTTCGAGGTCAGAGCCTCGATGTTCTTCTCGAGGTCATCGCCGGCGTGTTCGAAAGACCGATAAAACGTCTGCACGGAGTCATGCCGGATGTTGCCCTGCAGCATGCCCCAGGCCGAGAACGCGCCCGGCATTGCCGGGATCAGGATGCGATCGATCTCGAGCTCGTCCGCGAGCGCGGTAGCGTGCATGCCACCCGCTCCACCAAAGGCGCAGAGCACGAAATCCTTGGGAAGCAGGCCGCGCTCGACGGTCAACTCACGTATGGCCTCCGCCATCTTGAAATGGGCGATTTCCAGCGCCTGCTCCGCCGTTTCGATCGCGTCCAGCCCGAACTCCTTGCCGACCGATTCCAAGGCAGTGATCGCCGCGCCGCGATCCAACGCCATCCGGCCCGCGAGTCGCGTCTCGCTGGGCAAGCGACCCAGCGCGACATTTGCGTCCGTGAGGGTCGGCTGCGTACCGCCACGGCCGTAGCAGGCGGGGCCCGGCTCAGCGCCGGCCGACTGGGGACCGACATTGAGCCTTCCTCCAGCCTCGTAGATCAAGCTGCCTCCGCCGGCCCCGATGGTGTGGACCTCGATTGCGGAAGCCAGCACGGGGAGCCCCTGCAGCTCGTACTCCGGCTGAAGCGACGTATCGCCGTCGCGCACCAGGCTGACGTCAAACGACGTTCCTCCGACATCGATCGAGATGAGGTTGCCCTCCCCGATCAATGCACCCGCCGCGCGGCCGCCGACCACCCCGCCGACCGGGCCTGAAAACAGCGTGGCTATGGCGCGATCGCCCGCGACATCGGAGCTCATCACGCCACCGTTGGACTGCGTGATGTACAGCGGCACTGCCATGCCTCGTTCTTCCAGCCGGGCATGGAGCTCGGTGAGGTAGCGCTTCATGATCGGCGTCACGTAGGCGGACATCACGGTGGTCGACGTGCGCTCGAACTCGCGCCACTCAGGAGCAACCTCGTGGCTTACCACTATCGGCGCCCCCCGCAACGATGACTGGAGCAGACGCCGGACCTCCAGCTCGTGTACGGGGTTGGCGTAGCTATGGAGCAGGCAGACAGCGATGGCCTCGTAGTCCCCGGCCTTGAGGGCGTTGGAGACCGCATCGACCGATTCCCGTGACACCGGGACTAAAACCGATCCGTCGGCTGCCAGGCGCTCACGCACCTCGAAGATCGAGGCGCGATCCAGAAGCCGCGGCGGCTTTCTGTAGCGAAGGTCGTACATCGAAGCCCGATGGCCCCGGCCGATCAGGTATGTGTCGCGAAATCCCTCTGTCGTGACAAGGGCGACCCGGGCGCCTCGGCGCTCGAGCAGCGCATTCAGCCCAGCCGTTGTGCCATGGATGAACAGCGACAGCTGATCGGCGGGAGTGCCCGACAGCTCCAGCGCAGCGATGACGCCGTCGACGAGATGTGGCGGTGTGGAAAGCACCTTCGATGTGGCCAGGTGGCCGTTGTCGTCTTCGACGACGAGGTCGGTGAACGTGCCGCCAATGTCGACCGCGACCTTATACATGAAGCCCTGTCTGAGTCTCCCTCCGCGGCCCGGTGTCTACGGTATACGTGCGAACGCTCGTTCATATTGTAGGCCCGCGCTGGTTCGTTGACGAGCGGGCCGGGCACTCCCATAATCCAACCTCGTGGAGCTTGCGGCTGCATTGGCAAAGCGCCGCACATGCCGCGACTTTTCGCCTGAGCCGGTAAGCCCTGAGGCGATCGAACGCCTTCTTTATGCGGCGCGGCGGGCCCCGACCGCATCAAATGTGCCCTACCGCGAGGTCATCGTCGTCGACGATCCGCGCGTCATCCGCGCGATCAAGCAGATCCATCCTGCGATGCTGGGATCGCCGCCACTTGTACTTGTGATAGCAACCAACCTGTCGCTGGCCGAAAGACGTGTTGGAAGGGTCGGCCGTCTCAGCTCACTCATTGACAGCGGCGCGGCCGGCGAGAACGTGCTGCTGGCGGCGACGGAGCTCGGACTCGGTTCTCAATTCACGATGATCAGCGCGATGGCAGGAATCCGGCGCGTCCTCCGCCTGCCGGACGATTACCGGGTCGACCTCATCATCCCGGTCGGAGTTCCAGCGACGCGGACGGTGACGACGAGATCAGCGAAGCCGACATGGCCAGTCCATCACAACCAGCACGGGGATCCGTATGAGCCAACCGGGGTCTGACCGCCTGTTCGAGCTGGCCGCGATGCTGGTGAGCAGCGCTCGGGGTGCTCCCGAAGAAGGCGCGCTCACCGCCAGCTTGCGGCTGGTCGATGCAGCGGGGCGTTTGGCGGATCTGCCAGGCGCGTCGGTCGATGACGGTGACCGACGATTCCTTCTGTCTCTTCAGACTGCCATCCATAAAGGTATGACCGGCAGCTACCTGGAATCGGAAGAGGCGTACCTGGGCTTCCTAGATCACTTGATAGAACTGGTCGCGGACGAGGCGCGGCGGCGAAACGGCCTCGGGTGATTTAACGCCTGTCATGCCATTGCCCTAAGAGCCGGAAGCACCTTCGCTCCGAGGGCCTTGACCGCCTGCTCCGGATCCGGGCCCAGTGGCGGGCCAAAGGAAATGTGGCGAGCCCCGGCGGCGACCATGCCCGCGCCTGCTTCTACGACCTCGTCGACGCTGCCGGCAACGCCAAGGCTCAGCATCGTCGGAGTCACCAGGTCGGTCGCCCGCTCGATGTCTCCGTCCGACATGGCCTGCTGAATCGAAACGAAGTCGTTCAGCGTGAGGGAGACATCCTTGAGCAGATCGGGCGAGAAGCTCGCGCCGAAGTAGGCGATCTTGGAGGCGAGGGCACGCCTTGCTCTGGCCCGATCAGGGTCGATGGAGCACCAGATGCAGGCCGCCACGTCGAGTGATACGGGATGGCGTGCGGCCTGGCGAGCACCCTCGGAGATCTGCGCGGCCGCGAATTGGTAGCGCGAGGGCGGAAGCAGCAAGGGCAGCGCGCCGTCGGCCAGCCGGCCCGCAAGCTGCAGCATGCGAGGGCCCATCGCGCCCACGTAGATCGGCACGGACGCCGGTCCGGTGCGCAGCCGGCCCTCGTTCGGCCAGCCCTCGGGAGCGTCGCCTGACAGCAAAGCGCGCAGCTCTTTGATCGCGCGCTCGGTCCGCGATACCGGCGGACCAGCCGCCAGGCCCGCCCACGCCAGGAACTCGTCCGCGCCCGCGCCGATGCCGAGGTGGAAGCGGCCGCCCGAGACCTCCTGGAGGGTGGACGCCGCCATCGCGATCTCGGCCGGGTGCATGGAGACCGGGTTGAAGACGCCCACGCCCAGGGCGATCCGGCTGGTGACCCGGGCGGCCGCGGCCACCAGGACGGGCGCGGAGCGCCATAACAGGTCGTTGGAGACCCAGATCTGGTCAAAGCCCGCCTCCTCGGCGAGCGCGGCCATGCGAATGAAGCGCTCGGCGGGTAGATCGTTGTTGAACCTGACGCTGAACTTCATCGTCGCCATCCGTTGATAGTGTTGCCTAGTGGCCGGCGGGACCAGGCGGCATCGGGACGGTGGAGGCTGGGAAGAGAAAGCCGGGTACTCACGAGCGGTGCGGCGCGGGGGCCACATCGCGGTGAGCGGCACCACCGCGACCGCCGCCGATGGCGGCGCCCTCCACCCCGGGGACACTTATGGCCAAACGTTGGTCGCGCTCGAGCGGGCGGTCGCCGCCCTGAAGGCGCTTGGCGGCGGGCTGGCGGATGTGGTCCGAACGCGGGTCTACCTTGCGCCCGGCGCTGATTGGGAGGAGGCGGCTCGAGCTCACGCGGCTGTGTTGGGCTCGGTGGCTCCGGCCAACACGATGCTTTACGTTGCGGCGCTCATAGGCGACGGGTTCCTGGTCGAGGTCGAGCTGGAGGCGGAAACCCTGGTCGAGCAGCCTTAGAAACGGTCAAACGATAGGAGAGTTATGAATCAATTCTTTGAAGAGCTTGGCAACCGTTGGGTGGCGGCAGCCCACCGTCGACAGGCGGTGATTGAAGCGCCTTCGATCGATCCAAAGGTTGCGCTGGAGCTGCTTGAGCTGGCCCGGGTTGCGGCACACACCCGTGAGCGACGATTCGCTCCACTCTCATGCTTCATGGCCGGGGTCGCGGCGGAGCGCCTGCGAATCGCCAAGCCGGGTCTGGATGAAGGAGGAGTGGCTGACTACATAAACGAAATTCGCATGGAGCTGGAGGCGCAAACCCCGGAAACTCCGAACGTTCCTAACGAACGTTGATCACCGGGAGCTGGCGGAAGCTCTGCACCGAAATCCGAGCGGCGACCGCTGACGCCACGTCGCGAAATGCCTTGGCGCCGGCCGTGTCAGGTCGCGACACCACCACCGGGGCGCCGGCGTCGGCCTCTTCACGTATCGACTTCTCCAGCGGAATGCCGCCGAGGTAAGGGACGCCCAGGCGCTTGGCCGCGCGCTCTGCTCCGCCGTGGTCGAAGATGAAGTGCTCCTCGCTGCAGCGCCCGCAGACAAACCAGCTCATGTTCTCGACGAGACCAAGCGGGTTCACGTTGAGCCCGCGGAACATCTGCAGCGCTTTCACGGCGATATTGAGCGCCGCGGTCTGCGGGGTGCACACGATCGCTACGCCGGTCAGCGCGACCGCCTGTGCCAGGGTGAGCGAAGCGTCTCCTGTGCCTGGGGGGAGGTCGATCACGAGGTAGTCGAGCTCGCCCCAGCGGACGTCCGTCAACATCTGTTCGATCGCCCGCGAAACCATAGGTCCGCGCCAGACCATCGCCTTGTCGGCGCCGGCGAGAAAGCCGATGGACATCAACTTGACACCGAAGGCCTCGAGCGGAATCAGCTTCTGGTCCACGACCCTGGGCGTGTCCTGCACGCCGAGCATTCCCGGTATCGACGGGCCGTAGATGTCCGCGTCCAGCAGCCCGACCCTGGCACCGCTGAGGCTCAATGCGCAGGCGAGGTTGATAGCGACGGTCGACTTGCCCACGCCACCCTTTCCCGAGGCGACCGCTATCGCCTGTCTGACGCCGGGAATGACCTGGTTCGGCTGCGGGCGGTTGAAGGCCGATCGCACGTTGGCGGTCATCTTCAGGTCGACCGCCGTCACGCCAGGCAAATCGGCGACCAGCTTGGTCGCCATGGTCTGGAAGCGGTCTCGGACCGGGCAGGCCGGAGTTGTGAGCTCGAAGGTGAAGCTCACGCGCCCATCGCCTCCGATGACCAGGTCTTTGATCATGCCCAGGCTCACGACGTCGCGGCCGAGGTCGGGATCCTGGATCGCGGACAGCACTGACAGGACCTGGTCCCGGCTTGGAAGACCTCCGTTACTGGGCACTGAAGATCACCGCCGCCCGCAGGGCGAGCACCCCGAGCAGCACGAGGAGGGACACGACAAACGTGTCGGTGCCCGCGCGGGCGACGACCGCCGCGCCTCCCGTGGGACGGATGCGCATCTGACCCCTCGCCGCCACCAGAGACGAGCCGATGCCCACCAGCGCGAGCAGCCACAGCGGAAGCAGCTGCACTGTCATTCCGGCCGTGCCCGCCGCGATGATCGTGATGAAGAAGGCGACCAGGAGAACGAGCTCGAGGATCGAGAAGTACCCGTCCGACTCGTGGAGGCGGCCAAGGCTGAACGCAGCATTGGGACGGTATCGGGTCATCAAGGCGATCAGCGCCGCCGAGCCGCTGAGGCCGGAGGCGAGAAACAATCCGCCGAGCATCCACGTGTCGCTCCAGATCGGCTGGTTGCTGACGCTGAGGAGCACACCCGTATAGGACGCGAACAGCAGGGCGAGGATGCCACCGACGATGTTGAAGGCTCGGCCCAGGATCCCGCCCATCGGACGGCCGGGATCGCCCACGGTGCCGCGGTCTCGCCGGTCGAGCACGAACGACTCGAACGCGGACATGAACGAAAAAATGCCAAACACCAGCAGCACCCACACGCCCACCGACATCGGCGACCAGTACTTGAAGTTCAGGCCCTGATCGCCGGGGGTGACGTTGATGAGCATGTGCCAGAACTTCCACCA
>Ga0137391_10002096_pt1 | contig 14807 bp, 29 predicted proteins | sample 15con2h24BmetaG_FD_101399 | JGI IMG/M metagenome (GOLD analysis project Ga0137391, IMG submission 101399) | Vadose zone soil microbial communities from Angelo Coast Range Reserve, California, USA - 15con2h2.4B metaG | ecosystem: Environmental > Terrestrial > Soil > Vadose zone > Saprolite...
ACGCGAGGCGCTCGCGGGTTGGTGTTATGTACTGCGTTTTAAGTGCTCCCAAAGGATTTTTGCAACCCGGTCTTTACTGTACAGATGTTGCCGGCATATACTGTACAGGTGTACAGAAAGTACGATCGTAGAATCTGTACAGAAAGAGGGTCCATGCCACGAGGAATAAAGCACGAGCAATCCATGACTGGTGCTCTGCGGAGTGTTCTGTCAAAAAGCAAGCCAGCGACTTCGATCACCGAAACATTGGAGGATGGCGGCGCACTGTGCCTGACGCTCCAGCAAGTGCGCGCTAACTTGACCCGCGTCTGCAATGGGAAACGGCCCGTAGTTGTCGGCAATCGGTACAAACCGCGCGCCATAATCCTGCCATTCGGACAGGTAAGCTACATTAGCAAGAAAGAGACTGCGGAATTGCTGGTGTCGATCAGGGCCATGCTTGCGGACGCGGCCAAGCTACTTTAGCGGGACCTTGGGGAGCGTACCGGCGTGGCTCGAGAGGATTGTGAAGTTTGCTTGCACAAGGTCGATGGTGACGTTGCTGGCGCGCGTGGCTGGCAGGATGGTGCTGGCGTATTCCGTGCAGACGACTACTAGGCGTGGGGCGGGCTGGTTGGGCCACTCTTCAAGCCATGCGTGGTTGTACCCCATGATCTCGCCGTACGCGGCCAAAGTGGCCCTGCGTTTGACCTCGAATATGGTCACCACGGCGGACGGAAAAACGTCGTAGATTTGTTGCGGGGAAGTCACGTCGGCGGTCACTAGGGATGGGTCGATTTCCTGCCAGCCGACACTATCAATTCGCATTTGGGAATTGAGAAACTCCGCGCGGCGGACTGCGGGCAGGAAGGCCGGGCCGGGGTCTTTCCCCGGACCCAAGCGGATGTTGTGCTCGAAGCGGTCATACTCGCCTTGATGGAGCAAGGCCCATGCGCGCCACACCACGGTTTCATCAACCAACATTCCGGGGTAAGTTTGCAGGTCAGCTTCCAAGCGTTGCGATGGGTTTGGCACAGACCTCCTCTGACTTTCTTCGCTCAATTTCGGCGTCACATCCACACGTACAAACTTGCTTTGAGTCTAGGTGACGCCATGCGTCCAAGAGTGCTTTCTTATCGGCGATTGTGGTACGTGCTTCGGGCGGCGTGTTCGCAAGCTCGTCAACGGCTTGCGAAAACATTACCAGGCCGAGAGAGCCTAGCGGACAATCAAAATCGTGTTGCACAACAATCCGCATCTCGAAGGACCCTAATCGGCTAGAGATTCATAATCGGCGCGGCGTATTTTCAGGCCTACGTTGCGTGCCCATCCGAAGAGCAATTCCTTGCGCTCTTCGCCAGCTATCGACGTGCTCCGAAGGAACGCGAGCACGGCGGGCAAGTCGCTCGGCGCGTTCAGTTCCGCCGGTATAATGCCAGTGGGCGAGCGGGTCATCCTACTCCGTTACCTTTCGGCGGGCGTATCCGATTGCCACGCACTCATCCGCGAATGCAGCTAGAATCAACTGCCGTTCCAAGTGGTAACGGCGTATCACTCGCCAACGGGGCGTAGCATCAAGGTATCGTGAAACTATTGGGCCGAGTGCAGGTTTCCCTGGCTCGCATAGCTGGTTCAGCATCCCGACCCATAATGGCGGGAGTTTATAAAGTTTGTCCATCTACGCGGCGACGGCGGATGGCTCGCGCTCCTTGACGAAGCGGATGCCGTCGATTTTGCTTTCCGCGATGCCGGGCGCGTACTTGTTCATTCCGCCGGGCAGCGCGGATAGTTTCGCGCCTAGCTTCTTTATGTCCGCGAGCGTTGTTATGTCGATCGCCACGGGCAGAACCATGCCGTCTTTCAGCTTGATTTCGAGAGTGACTTTCATGCGCTGGTTTTCTCCTGATTTAGAATGGCCGACGCGGCGGCGGTCCATTGCTTTTCCTTCATGCGGCAGTACTGCTCAAGGCGTCCGACGAGGTGCCGCATATTCTGGACTGCCTCAAGCATCGCGGGCGTGCTTTTCTGGCGCTCGGCGGCTGCCATTTGCAGCAAGAAAATCGGGAAATCGTACGAGGCGTAACGCACGGCCTCGGCTATCGAAGTATCTTCGGCCCAAGTAACCGGCTCGGTGGGTGTAGGCTCAGTCATGCGCGGCGCTCCGTGATCCGTGATTCGTGATTCGTGATTCGTGGCTTCATCGGACGTGCGCCCCGTAGCGCGTGGCTTCGGCGCGACTCATGATTTCGATTACGTCGCGCAGTATGCTTTCGGCGGCAGCCATGAGCACGCAAAACTCCTTCGCATCGGCTGTTCCTACGGCGCCGCGGCGGATGTTTACGCACGTCTCGGCTAGGTTGTTTATCGTGCCCTTGAGGATGCGCAAATCGTATTCCATTTTCTACCCCGCAACTTCGACGTGTACGTGACCGGCTCCGGGCACGTTCGATTCATCAAAAAGCGCGAGCTTGAACCTAGCACACAGCACGCGCAGACACAAGATAAAAACCGGCTGATCGGCAAGGCTTACGTCGCTCATGCGCAGATCGACGGCGCACCCGGCGGCGTGCTTGCTGCCCGGCGAGTGCGCGCCGTCGCGGCCCGACGTGACGGTGAGCATTTCATCAAACAAGTGCAGGTGTACCAAGCCAGCCACGGTTAGGAACGCTTGCAGGGCTAAGTCAACGTCGGCAATGTTCACCGTTGCGTCTTTCAATCGCACCCCGGCGGGGGGAAGAAACAAAGGCTTAGGCTTGCCCGGAATTGTGCTCATGTTTTATCCTTACCGTGACCGCTTGCGGGGCACGGTTACTCGCTAGCGTTTTCGGGTGAATTGTGGTACGGAAAATAAGTCCACAGTCGCGGCACCTTGGGCGCACCCGGAAGTTTATCGCGTGACAGCGTGGACACTCCCAGTCGCGCAACAGCCAATACATTTCGCGGGCGTGATTCATTTCTTCGCGGCTCCGGGCGGCGGCGCGGACGGCGCCGCTGACGTTGCGCGCATATCTTGCAACGGGACCAAGTAGACGCGGCCCTCGCGGTAATTGCCGTACGGAATGCTCTTCACGAAGTGACGATTGCCCCACAAGATGACTTCGGGCAAGCCCGTGGCGACCGGGACGCGCACGCGCGCCACCAGCACGGCCCGTTCGTCGAACAAGGCAACCATGTCGAACCTCTCCGCAACGCTCACAATAACCCCCGATGTTGCGGCCCTGGAATCATGCGCCGGAAGTGTACCTCAACGGCCTCTATAAAAACAAGCGGCAAGGGCACGTGCAGCGCGGGCGTTTCGCAGATATACACGCCCGTACCCCAAGTGGTGTAGATGATGCCGCATTTCGGGCAAGCCTTGTGCACGGAATAGAGATTGTGCGCCAGGATTTTCTTAAGGCAGAAACCGTCGCGCGGGCACCAATGTTTCAATGGCGCACCCCCGGCGCGGGCGCGAACCTGCCCGGCTCGATAATTTGCTTTTGCTTGAACTCGAAATAGTGCGGCGCGCCGCAATCCGGGCAGCGCGCAAAGCGCGGCTCGGGCGGCTCCAAAACTTCGACCCTGAAAGGCTTCTTGCAGGCAAGGCAGGGATGCTCGAATGTAATCATTTCGCGGCCTCTTGTTTCTTGCGCTCTTCGATGGCCCGGATAAACAATTCCTTGACGGCGGCGCGGTCGGCGGGAGTCACCCCGCGAGTGGCGCGCGTCCCTGTGCCTCCGCGCGCAACCCACAGCAGCCCGCCGACAATCCAGCAAAACGCAGCCGCGAGACAGGCGAGCGCGGCTGCCTCTCGCCAATAGCCGAGGCGGTCTATGGCGTAGAGGATTCCAGCCGTGCCCGCAAGCCAGATCAGGAAGCGAATCAGACGTCCACCTTGAACGCTAATTCATCGGCGGTAACAGACAAACCAAAGATTTCGGCAATCGCGGAATTAAGCAGTGCGCAACGACGGTAGCCAATGCGCTCCGTTAGAGAAGCCGATATCCCTACGTGAATCTGACCGTCTGGCGTGACGCTGATAATTATGGCAACATGAGCGGGCCGTTTGGGCAGCATCCCCGGCTCTCTCTTTCCAACGGGAATCATCGCGCTCATGGGCAAGCCCTCAAGAAATACCCGAGAATCGAGCCTGCAAGAAAGGCCAGCACGGCTACAAACCAAAGGTCCACGGAGTGCCAATCCCAATCTTCCATATCGTTCATCGGGAGCCCCTTGCCACTAGCCACTAGCCACTAGGATTTGACTTGGTGCAACGGCTTCCAACTCAAGGTCTGCCACTCCCACCGATACCCCGGCGCTATCAGTTTCCACCACGTGACGATGCCGCGCGCATCCGTGTGTTTTTCCCATCCGTGACCGAACCTAGTGGCCCACTTTTCCACCTTTACTCCGTGGTTCAATTCCGGCGGAATGGTGAAGTACAATTTTACGTCGGCGGATGGCGCGGGGGAAAGCACTAAGCGAAATTCTGGCGGCGCAGAGAGTGGCGAGTGGCTAGTGGCGAGTGGCGAGCCTGAATCTATCGGCATTATGTCACCGGCTTTTTCTGTGCGACTTGGACCGTCACCCAACGGTTGACCCACTTTTCCAAGCGATACCATCGCACGTCCGTTTCGCTTAAAATCCAACGCTCCAGAACATTGCCGTGTTCGTCGTGGTAGGCGTTGACTTGGACCTTGACCCCCATCGGCAAAACGGGATGCGGAACAGGCCACTCCGGGTACGGCTCAACCTTGCCCGGCTCGGGGATTAGTAATCGTTGCAAATCGGAACGCAACGGCGCGTAAGCGTCGTAGTGCAAAGGTCGCGGCTCTTTTGCTGGCTCAGGCATGTTGAAGTGTCCCCAAAAGTCCGGCGCAAACCGCACCGATAAGCACCAAGAAAACAATGATGGCGCAGATGATGATTACGCCCAGTGCAACAGCCTCTTCCACTTGGTACTCTGGCCCACTATAACGGCTCATGCACCCCACTCTAGTCCCTAGTCACTAGTCACTAGTCACGGAGTAGGCCCGGCCTCAGCGGCTTCGCCTTGCGCCTTGAGTGCCTCAATGCGGGCGCGGCACGCGGTGCACAAAAGCGCGGTGGTCAGATTGTAACTTTGCGTATCGTCGCAGACGAGACAAGCAACCTTTTGGAAAACTGGCGCGTGAATGGCCGCGCCGGGCGGCGGCGCTGGCCCGGCGGGTTGCGCGAGCGCGAGCAAAGATTTCCTTTCGTCAATCCAGCCTTGGACGATCTTTCCCGTCGCGCCTTGATCGACGGCCATGTTGAGCCAGTGCTGCACGAATTCCGGCTCTTTCCAGCGATTCAACCGGCGGGCCACGGCGTAGCTTATTTTCCGCTCGTGCAGGGCCATCGCCACGTTTTCATAACCCTCGAGCAGTTGGGCGCGGTCGTAGATGAACGGGAGAGACTTTCCGGCGCGGCGGGCCAGTTCCTTTTCCGTCATGCCCGGCTCTTTAATCCACTTGGCATAGAGCACGGCCAGATCGTAGTCCGTGGGGTCCGCGCGGTGGGCGTTTTCCGCGTGCATGATTTGCTCTTCGGGCAGCGCGAGGTCGCAGAAGATTTCGCAGCGCACAGGATCGTAGCGCACGAGGCGGCAGGCCAGCAAGCGGCAATGCCCGGCAGCTATACGGAAACGGCCCCCACGCGCAATGTGATTGTCCATCCATTCGTTACAGACAAGGTTAGGAAACCGGCGCTCGCCGTTATGTGTCGGCACGACGCACAAATTTTGCAGGAGCCCGGACTCACGAATATCGTGCCCCAATTCGATGATGTACTCATCGTCTATGTGATGCCGCATCGGGTCTAGCGGCTCGTCCAATAGCGCGAGAGGAATGTCTCGCGTGATCGACGTTGCGGGCCGGGCTTCGGGCGCAAATTTACTTTGCGTCACGCTGGCCGGAATTTCGCTTGCTGGCATCATCGTCCGCCTTATCTGGAAAAAGGTGGTCGAATACTTTGGCAATGTCCTCGCGGTTGAACGCGACGGCTTTGGTGACTTGTTTCAGCCAGATCATTCCGTACTCGAAATTCATAAGCATGGTGCTGCCCGGAACGAGCCCGGCCTTGTCCATCAAATCGGGCGGGACAACGATCACGTGGGACTTCCCGCTGCGAAAGAAACGGCCCGTGTAAACGTCGCGGCTCTTGATGCGCATTTGATTGAGGCGGCCACGGTCAAAGTGTTGCGTAGCACGCGAGTGGTAAACTCGGCCACTAATCCCTCTGCCAGCCACCGCGCCAAGTTTGTACCACACCAAAGACTACGGCGTCTACTATTTTTCCTCCCCTAATTCAAAATAAAAGAGAAGAGATAAACCGTAGTAGTAGGCGCTGTGCAAAAGTGCGGCAGAAGTGGCGAGTGGCGAGTGGCGAGTTAAACCCTTGAGCGGGCTAGCCACTAGCCACTAGCCACTAGCCACTTTGCCGACACGCGCGCGAGAGGATATACCTTATGGCAGGCTGTTAATTTCCTGTGCACGACCTGTTGACGGCGGTGCAAAACGGTTTAGGCTGGCTCGTGGGCGCAAGAATTTTGCACAGGCGTCCACAGGAAATTATCAACATTTCCACAGGTTTTCCACTACGGCCCTCCAAGGCCGAAATTCAGGAAGGGATGGTGCAGAAATGACAGTCAAAGACCCATCGGTTTCGGCCCAAAAATGGAGCTCGCGGGCCAATGGCGCGTCGCTGGATTACGGGACCGGCGTTGCCAACACCCAAAAAGACCAAGCGGCGCTTGGCGCGGCGGCTGCCGATACGTGGGCGCAAGCGACGGCGCAAGCGGCTGCCAACGGACGCTTCGCCAAGCGGCTAATCGCGGCCACTACGGCGAAGTGGAAAGCGGGCGTTGCCAAGCTCGGCGTGTCACGCTACGGGACGGGTGTGCAAGGCGCGACCGGAAAGTATACGGCTGGCGTGACGCCCTTCTTCCAAGCCCTCGCGGGACTCTCTCTTCCGGCCCGGCAAACCAAGGGCAACAATGCCGCGCGGTCGAACGCGGTGGTTCAGCTGCTCATGACGACCAAGGCCAATATGTAATTTTGTGAGTTTGCGCGCTTGATCGTGCGTCGGGCGCGCAATCCCCAGACCATGCCGCGCGCGCTCTCAGGGTTGACGTGTGCGGCATCGGCCCAAAACGAAAGGACGAACACATGGGCGAACAAGATTTGCGGATCGATCCCGAAACAGGGTTTCCATTCTCCGACCGGCGCAGCCGGGATGCCAAGCAAAACAAGAACTACACGCGGCACTCAGACCCGGCCGAAACCGCGCGAGATTTTTCGCGCCCGCACACCATTCCTCCCGAGGAATTCGAGCACGTCACCGGCCTCGATCACGGCGAGGCTGTCGTGGAGTACAAAGCGAATCAAGAATCGGCCCGGCGCGCGGCGGAAGAAATTGAGCGCGCGGCAGAGCAAGTAGCGAAGTAAAAATCTTACTCGTCCGCCAACGTCGGACAAGAAAGCGAGCACAACATGGGCAAGGGTTTAGAGGTAGTTACGGGGTTTACCACGGCCCCCGGCGTGGCGGCTTTTGTGGCCGAAGTGGCGGCTACCGGGAACTCGTTTCAAGTACGTTCGGCGGACGTGAAGAGCAAGGTGTGGCTGATCGACGCTTGGAGCTTCAATCAAGTGGCCGGGCAACTGCGCATCCGTTCGCCGCGTTTGCATGACGCGGTAAACGGCATGAGGTACCGCATTCCGGCGGCGCTCTCCCTGCCACGGCTCGGCTCCGCGATAGCGGGCGGATTCCCGCAATTTCTGATCCCGCAAGACACGCTCATCGTGGAGAACCAAGGGTCCGCCGTGGCCGGTCAAATCGAGTCCAGCACGCTGCTGATTTATTACGAGAATTTGCCGGGCGTTGCGGCGCGCCTGATCAGCAACGAACAGCTACAGCAATACGGCGTCAACCGGACCACGATTCAGGCTTCGATTACGGCGGTGGCCACCGGGCAGTACGGCGGCGGCGTGCTGGTCAACGCGGCCACGCAAAACCTCAAGGCCAACACGGATTACGCGCTGCTGGGCGGCGAGACGGACACGCGCGCTACCGTGATCCGGGCGACGGGCGTGGACTTCGGCTCATTGGGCGTAGGATTCCCTGCGGAACCGAGCATCGCGGACGTGACCGAAACTTTCTTCCAAAACATCGCCGTCAATCTCAAGATTCCCGTGATCCCCGTGTTCAACTCCGCGAACTTCGGCGGAATTACCGTGGACCTGCAAACGAATCAGGCTGGCGGGACGTTCATTGTGGACCTAAACTTGGTCGAATTGCAGGGCGGAACGGTGCCCCCGGCGGGGAGCGGACCTAGTGCGTAGTGGCTAGTGGCTAGTGGCTAGTGGCGAGCGAGGGGCGGGCGATGCGCGGCCCGCCCCTCGTACCAGTACCATAGAGGAAACCCCATGCCGGAAGACGTAAATGACAAGAAAAACGTGAGCGGCGCGCAGTTCGTTCAGCCGCCCGAATCGTTCCATGTGGCGAACCCTCCCACACTCGTAAAATTCAACACGGAGTCACCGTCACCAGCCTTCCCGAAATACATCGGTGTGGACGATTCTATTTTCATTCAAGTAATTCAAACAGCCTTCGCGGGACAAATCCAAGTCAACGTGCGAATCTTGCGACCTGATAACACGGTATTGTCGATGCCGTTTCAGGTCTTCGCTACATCCATCAATACGGTGGTGAATTTCACCTTTCCACTGGTCGAAGGATGGCTGTTATCTTGCGCGGTCGAAGTGCCCGGCAACCTGCTGCCGGCTACAAACTATTTTGCGACCGTTTCGATTGTCAGGAACCCGAAGGGTGTGGCCGGGCAGTACGATTTGCTGTGCAGCGGGTACTTGAATCAGAACTTGCCCATCGGCTACCCGCAGTCGATTCCGATGCACCCCAGGGACGGCCAAGGCGCGCTCCGAAGTACGCAGATTGCTACCCCGGCGGCGGGCGTGGATTTTACGTTCACGCTGCCCGCAATCACACGCATGAGGATTATTGCCGTGAGCGGGCTGTTGACGACGGCGGTAGCGGTGGCAAACCGGCTGCCCAGTTTAATTCTTGACGATGGCGCGAACATACTCGCCGCTATCCCTTCGGGCAATACGGAAGTGGCTTCCCTTGCGGCGCAATACACGTGGGCGGATTCCTGCCAGCAAGTAGCGGCCTTCGATAACAAGGTGATTGCCCCTCTGCCGGGCCAAACGTACTTGCAGGCTGGATTCCGCATTCGCTCCACTACCACCGGGATACAGGCGGCGGACACTTGGACTAACATTTTCTTCCTCAGTCAAGTATGGTTTGACCCGTAGAAACCATGCCCGAAAACATTCCAGTCGCGCGTCTAGGCGACCCTCCCTCGGCCAGTGAAGAATTTAAGGTTTATACGGCCCGGCCCGAGGTGCGTTTCCTCTCGCGCGGCGTGCAACCTCCCTCGCAAGTTTATGTGGGCGTCAACGATGATATTCAGGTCGGCGTGGCATCGTCCGTGGCGAATGAGACGGTGGTATTCAGCTACCGGCTCTTGAAAACCAACGGGGAGCTAACTTACGGGCAGTTTCAAGTGAGTCCAGCAAGTGACAGGAGCCTGAAAATCTATAAGGAAGATTTGACCGAAGGGTTTCTGCTTTCGGTATCCTGCAGGGCCACGGCGGCAACCACGCGCGGACAAACTTTCGCGCGCGTTTTCTTAACCAATCCGTCGCTTGGCGCGGGCCAGCCGTCGTACATGCTCATGGCCGATTACGTGACGACGGCGATGGCCCCGGCGCATCCGAACGGCAGAGTCCTTGCGCCAAGCGAAGGGCCGGGCCGGGTGTACTCGTTTGAAGTGACGGCCCCTGGTGCGGGTTTGAATTGGCAAGCAAATCTTCCGACGAATGCGCGCTGGCGCATCATCTCCGGGTTTATTCAATTCGTGACCGTTGCAGGGGGAGTCAACCGCGAGGTAGGCGTAGATATTATATCCGCCGGGAATCTGGTGTACGAGTGGTTTTCACCCCAAACGGTCATCCCCGCGACGGCTGCGGCCCTTACTTATGCGCCCGTGTTTCTAGCTCCGTTTGCGGACCCCGTGCGCGTACTGATTTGCATTCCCAAAGATGTGTTTCTTGTGGGTGTCGCGTTCATCGGCTCAAACACTATAAGCATGGCGGGCGGGGATGCCTACCAGGGCGTGAATTTATTAGTCGAAGAGTGGCTCGACAACGTGTAGAGTTTTGGCGCGAGAAAGCGCGCCCGAAACGCGGCGCAACTTCAAACGAAAAGAGGCAAATCACATGAGGCATTGGCTGGCAAAAATCACGGGCTGGACGCAATTCGCACTAGTGGCCGGGAACCAAGCTTTCGGGCAACCGATACACGGCTGGCAAGGCTGGCTCACCACCATCGCATCGCTTGCGGCGGGGGTCGGCATTCATGCGGCCTCGTCCACCGATGGCACCAAGTAGTTTTCCGGGCGGTGCGTGGCGATGCTATGGCGCGATTGGCTCACGGCGGCAGTGCTGGCCGTGGTATTCTCCGCGGGCGGCTACGTGGCGGTGCTCACGTACGCGGTGCGGCACTTGAACGGCCTCGGGCGCAAATACGGGCGTGTTACTGCGCTCTTGGTACGGTGGGCCGACACCCCCGAAAAGCGCGAGCAAGTCGCGGACTTCATCGAAGGGAAGTGAAGCGATGTATCCGTTCACGTGGTGGGCCATGTTCCGCAAATTCTTCATGCGCCGGGCGCACAACGGCGAACCGGATTTCGATGCCGCGCATGAAGAGGAATTGCTGGACGAAGAAGAGGACGACGAGGATGATGAAGAGGCACCGAATCCTTAGTGGCTAGTGGCTAGTGGCTAGTGGCTAGCAAGTGCGGCCCGGAGCGCGATGCAATGTTGGAACTCCCGAAGCCTGTTTCCGTGGTTCCGTTTATCGTGCCAGTGGACGAGAAAACGTACTCGCAGATTCTTGCGGACACCCTCGGGAATGCGGGCACTCCGTCAGACGGATTTGATGGCGCGTTTGTGGAGCTCGCGGCGCTCACTTCCGCCGTCGCTCCCATTGCTGATTTCGACCCGGCAGACGTGCAGGGCGTGAGTGACGGCGCTGCGGCGTTCGGCGCGGCGGACGAAGGCGACCTTGCGCTGGCTTTGCAGCCCGCATCGGACGCGACCGACGCGGCATTGTCGGACTATGGCACGGTGGTACCGCCAACGGCGAATCCAACGGACCCCGTGGGCGGACCAACAAAGACGCCACCGACGCCACCGGGACCGGCAAGATGTACCCCTCCAACGGCGGCGGACTTTCCGGGGCAGACGTTGACGTACTTCGATTGCTTTCAGGACGTGGCGCTCGGCAGCAAGGCGGTGGTTAAGTGGCTGGCGAACATCCTCACGGGCTTGCCCCCAGTTTCAAACGGAATTACGGGGCGGCTGGTATCCGGCGACCGGGCGGTATGGAGCGTGGACGCGCTGCTCACTACCACTCTTCCGAACTCGGCCCCGGACACACTCTATGTGACCGTGCATCCCGTCAAGAGAGGTACTTTTTTGGCTGTTGTGCGGATACACTGGGGACTGGGCCAGACAGACTCCGTGATCGGCTACAGCGTGCGCGTTGTTTGACCCACAAAACGGCGCGCGGAAAGGTGCGGCATGGACATACCCGGGAACGTGACGATTGGCAGGATTTCGCAGAGCATACGATTCGATGATTACGGGCACGCGCTACGCATCAAACTGATCGACTACAAGGTAGGCGCGGACGGCCCGTTCACGCTCGAGGTACCCCCCGAAAACGATAACCCCGGATGGATAGGCGAGCAACTGCTGCGGGCGGCGCAAGCGATAGGCCAGATTAGAGGACAATCCTAGTGTCGTTCGGGGACATAATCGGGTACGTCATTTCGGCAATCGAGAACGTGGTCAACTTTGTAGTGTCGATTATCCTTGATTTGGTCAAGGCTATCAACGCTGTGTTCGGCTTCATTTGGAACACACTCAAGGCGTTCGCGGGCGCTATCGTGGACGTGTTCCAGCGTGCCGGCAAATTCTTCGTGAACCTCTGGACGGCTTACCTCAAGCCAGCGGTCCGCGGACTCATAAACCTGTACGGAAAAATCCGCGCGCGGCTGTATGCCATCTTCGGCCCCGTGCTGAAAATTATCGCGCGGGTGCGGGCGTGGTTTTACCATTACATCTACCCGTGGATTAAGCGGGCAGAGGACTTGCTCTCGCGCATCCGGGTTGTGCTGGCGCTCTTCCGGCTATTGGGCGCGAAGTGGGCGGCGAAACTGGACGCGGATATTGCCCGGATTCAAGGCTACTTGACTACCGCGTTGCAAGGCATTGTGCGGGCACTTAACACGGCTACGACGTGGATTACTTTAGCGGTGGACCCGGCGGGTGTGATTCGCGGCGGATTCTTCCGCAACACACTGTTCAGTTCCGTGCTGGACGTGAGGAAGGCGGCGACGTTCGCGGACGATAGGGCGTTGACGGCCAGCGAGGCGCAAAACACGGCGGACGATCGGGCGATGGCGAACGGCGGGGCTGCTGTCCTGACGCGCAAGGCGGACGGGTCGATTACCTACTCGGAGGCGTCCACGCGGATTAACAACGCGGGCAACGCGGCGTGGGACGTGTACGGCCCGCCCGCCGTGACGCACTAGCGGCCAAAGGCGGATGTGCTAATCCCGCGCATCCGGTCTTTGTAGAGATCGTCCTCGCGCATTACTTCAAGGCCGTGCGCCGTGGCAGGGTACTTGTAGCGGAACTCTGTAGCGTCGGCAATGCGGCGCAGATCGCGGCGCATGGACAAAACAATCCACAAGCCGACGCACGGGCCGACCAGTATCGCGGCAAGGAAAGCAAGGGCCAGAATCGACGCGAGCAGTTGGTTGAAAGCGGATAGCATTTTTGCGGCCTCTCCGTGGGCCGTAACGAGAGCATAACACATATGGGTTGCATACCCCCCGGAATTAGTCCGATTGATGGCGGGCCGACGTGCCCGCCGGGGTACTATTTCGACCCCGTACAACAGTTGTGCTGCCCCGTTTCCACGGCCCCGATAGATACAACGGACCCTACAATCCGCAAGGTGGTAACGGAGTCGTTCGAGCGGCAATTCGACCCCGCGCAGGCGTACAAAGTGGGGATGCAAGGCGTCAAGGATTCCGGCATCATCGAACGCTTCGTGGTGGCGCTTTTGCGTCTGCCGTTAAAATTGCTCGCGCCACTGATCGAAGAGGCGGCGTCTTTGGTGGACGACGCGCTCACCGTCCTAGCAGAAGCATTTCAAGCCGCGCAAGGGCAACACGCTTCCGGGTACTACCGGCTCGCGGCGGCGCTGTACACGGACTTGCTCGGCATCGAAATGGACGGTGACAAACTTTGGAGAGACTTTACAAGCGGCGGGCGTCAAGCCGCGATGGTGGCGCTCGGCTCGGGAATTTTCGATGTGCTGGCAGCGGAGTTTGCAGGCGTGGCGCAAACGGGCGCGACTGGGGCGTTTAGTGTGACGAAAGGCGCGGGCATCGGCGGCTTGCCCGACGTGTTGCTTTCACCCGCGCAAGGATTGGACGGTGCAAGGGCGTTTCTCGGGTTTGCTTCCGCGTTCGCCATACGCGAGGGGAACACGGATTTGCTGGCGTCCCTGATACCAAACGGGTACGGCGAGATATTCAAGGATTTCGCGGAGGACTTCGCCAAGAATCTAGGCATCGGGCGCATCGCGCGGCTGGTGTATAAACCACTCGTCACCACGCTGGTCGCCACGCCCGCGCAGTGGGCGTTGAACGAGCAGTACAGGCCGACGCGGTTTGACGTGGGGCAGGCGTACCGGGCATGGGCGGCGAGCCAGTTCACGGACGTCGAGCTTGACCGGGAATTGACGCAACACGGCTGGCTCGACCGGCGCAAGGACGGCTTGAAGTGGCAACACCTAAAAGGGCCAGATCGGACCACGCTCCGCGCGTTGCACGCGGTCGGCGCGATTGATGACGCGGACTATGCGTTGTGGGAAGGGCGCGACGGGCGCGTTGCGGAAGTGACGGCGCTACTCGACCAACACGACGATGTGCTGCCCGCGCGCAATGCTGTCCTGTTGACCGCGCACACGTACGCGACGAGCTACCTCCACGGACGCCTTACAACGGCGAATTTTCACACGGCGATTGATGCGCTCGCGTCGACGTCTACCGGGCAGAAGTTTTTGACCGACGGAGAAGTGGCGAACCTCAAGGCGCTGACTGCGGGCGCGGTCGCAGGCACGCGGACACATATGCGCGTCACGCAGCTTATGCGCGAGTACGAGGACGGCATCTTGACGCTCGGGGAATTTGAGCAACGGGTGACGGACCTCGGGTACTCCCCGGATGACGTGCAGTTGCTGGTACAAGAACTCCTGATCGCTGCCAAGCGGGCGGCGGATCGAGCGGCGCAAGCTACGACGCGGGCGCGTCGCGGCAGATTGGCCCATCTCAGTATTGCCCAACTCAAAACGGCTTTTGTCGACGGGTTGCTGAACATCGCGGAGATTAGGGCAGAGTTAGCACTCAGGCAGTACTCCCCAGACGCTATCGACACCGTAGTGAACGAATTCCTCATTGCTGCCAAGTTACGCCCCCCAACACCCCCACAAGCCTAGAATTTGCCACTTTGCCGGGCCGTAGGCGCATTTCTAGCACCGGCATGGTGGGGTAGGCTGTGCCAGATCATGCGTTCGGCAAATCGACCTGTAGGGTACCTGCCACCGTGGCATCAAATATTGAATTTCGGCCGTTTTTCAATCAAGGGGGACCGCGAACGCGAGGCGCTCGCGGG
>Ga0137391_10002100_pt1 | contig 14799 bp, 11 predicted proteins | sample 15con2h24BmetaG_FD_101399 | JGI IMG/M metagenome (GOLD analysis project Ga0137391, IMG submission 101399) | Vadose zone soil microbial communities from Angelo Coast Range Reserve, California, USA - 15con2h2.4B metaG | ecosystem: Environmental > Terrestrial > Soil > Vadose zone > Saprolite...
GAAATACCCGCATGCTCGGCTTGCGCGCGAACATCACGAGCCAGCAGTTTCAGTCCGCGCGCCTGCACACCTTGCTTCATGAGCACGCCGGCGTGCTGTTTCGATCCGGAAGAGAGAGCCGCGCGCAGGCTCGAGGTCTCCAGCGAAACGCGAATCGCGCCGATGCCATGCCGTTTCGCGAGCCGCACTGCAATCTCAAACAGCCCCGGGAGCATGTGCACATGTTTATGCCCGTCGAGGTGCGTCGGCGTGATCCCCGCGTCGATGATTTTTTGAATTTGCGCATCCCACTCGTCTTCCACTTCCGCCAGCAAGAGCCCGCGCCGCGCGCGCCGCAGAAGCAGGCTCTGGGGTCCGCCCGCGAATTCGGCGTTGTCATTCAGAAGGCTGGTAACAGCTTCCGGGTCAGCCACCGGCGGGCCGTCGCTCAAGTTCAAATGCACACCGACCCCTAACCCGGGCGCCGAGCGCGCGGCTTCCACACCGCTAGCAAACGCGGCGCCGTTGGCCAGCAGCGAAGTGCTGGTCACAATCCCGTGATGAAACGCCTCGACAATGCCTCGGTTTACGCCGTCCGTCCATCCCAGGTCATCCGCATTGACGATCAGATTCTTCACAACCTGTCCCACTCCATGGTTTTCACCTGTCCATTAGGACAGCTACTTGTTTGCGCGACCGCCGGAACTCGTACCATTGACCCCTTTCATCCTCAACTTTAGCATGACGAGGTAGAGGCGAAAATGCAGGCAAAGGTGCGTGAAAACAAGCGTCTCGGCTCGCGGCACCACGAGAAGCGCCGCGGCCGCCGGATGAATTCCCGTGTTCCCGTGCGTCTCGAATGGGACGATGAGAACGGCAAACGCATCAGCGTCGAGGCGCATACGCGGATCGTCAACCCATACGGGTGCATGGTGGTTCTGCCGCATCCGCTCGAGCTGGAGCGTCGGCTGGCGCTTACCAATCTGATCTCCCATACCAGCAACGCCGCGATTATCGTGTGGAAGGGCAACCAGCGCCCCGACGGCTGGGAATACGGTGTCGAACTGGTCGCGCCAGAAATGGATTTCTGGGGACTCGATCTGTGAAACCTGGTTCTAATTTCAAGCCCTCACCATACGCGAAATCCGGTTATATGGCTGGCGTGCGCCCCGCCTTGACGCGGCAACCGACCGCTGAAGAACGCCGCCGCGCGCAGCGCGTTCTCCTCAAGATGCCCGTGCTCGTGCATGTCGCCGATAGTCCCAAAGCTATCGAGGGATTTACTCACACAGTGAGCGCTTCCGGCGCCATGATCATTCTTCGCGAAGGCATTCCACAAGGTACCAAGTTCATCCTCGAAAATCCCAAAACGCAGCAGCGCGTCGAGGTGAATGTTGTTCGTCCGCCACAGATGAATCAGGGAGGCTCACTCGTCCCTGTGGAGTTCCTCTCGCCCGCGCCGCAGTTCTGGAATATTGTTTTTCCCTCCGAATAGCAACTGACGATCTGACAAGAGCGGCCATTGAGCGGCCCGGAACTTCAGGGCCGCTCCAGCCATCTCTGGGTGTGGTTCTATTGGACTGTAATGGTAATCGCGGACGAGGTTGACCCGGCGTAGGTGGCATCCCCGCTGTACACCGCCGTGATGCTATCGTAATGCACGCCACCACCGCCTCCATAGCCGCCGCAACCCACAAGACCAGCTACCAGGCCGGCAAGAAATAACAAGGCCGCGCACGCATATCCTCGCCGGTAAGCCGCTGGGATGCGCCTCAAAGTAAAGAGAAAGAGAAGCAGAAGCAAGAATGCCACAAGCACTACCGGTTGAAAGCGAATGTTTGGCACGCGATGCGGTACTGAGGGCGGCGGCGCCAAGAAAGCCAAGGTCGTAGTCAAAGTGGCCGTGCAAAACGCCGTGGCTGTGGTTGTGCCTGCAGTCGGCGTGCACGTCGCTGCGGCAGAAAGCGCGCTGGTTCCATTCTTAAACTGCACTGTTCCTGTCGGGCCTGCGCCATGACTCGTTGTCGCGACGGTGGCGGTTAGTGTAACGCTCCCACCGGCGGCGATACTCATAGCCGAGCTCGTCACGCTGGTCGTGGTTACCTGTCCTACGGTAACGGTGACTCCCGCTGATGTGGATGTCGCGTAATTCGTGTCTCCGTTATATGTCGCGGTAATAGAGTCCGTACCCGCCGAAGGAAACGAAGTCGTCAGCACGGCGGTGCCGCCTGCCCCGGCGCTCGCCGACGCCGCCGTTTGCGTTACCGTGACGGGACTGCCGATTTGCGTTCCTCCGTTAAAGAAAGTCACAGTACCGGTTGCGCCAACGGCGCTGTTGCTCGCGGATGAAATTGTTGCGGTCAGGATGACGTTTGAGCCAGGGTTTACTGTAGAAGGGCTGGCGCTGAGCGCTGTGGCTGTAGTCGCCCGCGAAACGGTCACAGTATCCAGGACGGGCGTGGTGACAGGGTTATAGCTGATGTCACCAGAATAGGTCGCCGAGAGCGCATGAGGTCCACCCGAAAGTTGGATGGGCTGATCTTCTGCATGTCCCGCGCTGTTTATAACAAAGGTTCCCGTGTCGAGCGAACCTCCATTGTCCGTAATAGTGACCGTTCCTGTTGCATCGAACGCGCAGCCCGTGGTCACGCCGTTCGCCACAAGGGGCTGGCACGCATTACTCGTGCTGTTCAAGATGTCGATTCGCAAAATGTAGGGCGAGCCATACGCGGCGGAGGTCGCATTGGTGCTCAAGATATTCCCTGCGGCATCGAATGTGACGATGCCGTATTGTAGGCGGCTATTTTCCTTGTTCACCACTACCGGCACCCCGGGGGTTGAGGTGCTGGATGCAAACGTGGTGTCGCCGGCATAGCGGGCGTTTAGGTTATAAGTGCCTCCCGGCAACGACGTAGTGGTGATCGTCGCGCTGCCGCCCGAGAGTGTTGCATCGCCGATGCCGCCATTCACCGCGGTGGGCGCGACGAGCCCGACGTCGCCTGTGATCGTGCCGGCGGTTGTCGAAGTTACCGTCGCCTTTACTGTGACGGAAGCACCGTGTGCGATGGGGGCCGGGGAGGTTGTGCCGTTCACGGTGAGGCTGGTGGTTGTAGCATGGAAGTTGCCCACGGCGAGGGGCCATTGTGTGGCCAGGTTGGTAACGTTTACGGAGCCCAGTCCTGTAGCCAAGTCATATCCGGTCGCCGTGGTCCATGCCGGAGTTGTGGCGGATGCAGGGCTTATAAGGACGCCGTTGGTGCCCGCGGTGGTGCTGCTGCAATTGGGGGAGGTTCCCGCACAAGGAACCGAGTTATTCCCTTTAGTGACATCGTTGAACGCACACGTGGAGCCGGTAAGAGCCTCGGCCGAAGAGTTGCAGCTTTGGCCAGAGGTAGCAGCGATCCTATATAACACGGGATTAGCATTGCCCTGACGACCGTTGTTTTGATTGATCAAGGCTATGATACCTGCGAAGGCAGGAGAAGAGGCTGAGGTGCCTCCCGCTCCCAAAAAACTGAAATGCCCGCTAGAATCCGGCGCGCAGGATGGCGCACTTCCGGCCGAAAATGGGAAATCGGCTTGGCACAGCGGATAAAAGCTCTTGGACTGCAGCCCATTGCTCGCGAATAGGGAAACATCCGGCGTGTAGCGATGATTGTCGCCAGCGGCAATTCCGTTCGGGATGATTCCACTTTGAAACAGCGGCTTTGCATAAATGCTGCTAGGTCCGCCGCTGCCACCTACGATGTTCGTCGCCGCTGAACCCGCGCAAACAGTATTAAGTGTGGAGCTGGTGGCGGTCGCGGCGCAGGAATTATTCCAGGGTATCTCATGGATATAGCCCAGTGCAGACTCTCGAGTCACCGCGGCATTGGTTGTGCTCCAGAAACTGGTTTGAGTTGTGAAGTCGTCGAAATCGGTTCCGCCGACAGCCACATTGAAAGGCGTAGAAGCAATGCCACTCACAGCAAGGCCGAGAGTGGCTACGGTTGCGGTGTTGAAATCGTCGCAACCGGCGGAACCCGGGTCTCCCGCAGAGATCATCACGGTGATTCCTTGGGCGGCTGCCTGTTCCCATATTGCGTTGAAGAATGTGTTGCCCGCTGCGCCCAATCCGGCTTCACATTCGCCGAAACTCTCGCTCATCACATCGGCACTGTTGTTGTCGACGATGTATACCGCGGAGAGATCAATTCCGGCCGCCGTCAGCGTGTCTTCCGACACCACTAAATTAATCGTGGCGTTCGGGGCGACCATGCCCGAGACTTGAACGTCCAGGTCCGCTTCCCCTTCGCTGCCGCCCAAACCGGGGTCCGGCCCATTGAGAATGATGTTGGGAGGATTGGTGGGCAGGCCAAAGAGCGTCCGGAAATCCGTCACATCCTGGGGATTAATGTTGGAATCGGCGACGATGCCAATTTTCACGCCTGATCCATTAAGCGTAGAAGGGATGTTGTAGATTTTGGCGAAGTCCGCCGGGCCCACGACGTAGGAGCCGCCGCTAGTGGTGAACTGAGGGACGATGCGGCCGTCCGCAGTTCGCGTGAAAGCGCCGGCATCGCGCTTCATCGATTTTCTGGGGAAATTGTGAAGCGACACGATACCTGCCACGACGGGCGTTAAGGCGGCGGGAATTTGCGGATCGTTCAAGTTGGCCTGGCGGGATTCGCCGTTCACATTAAAACGATGGATTTCCGTGTGAAACGCGTTCCGTACCTGGCCCACGTTGCCGGAAAACTCAATCACCGTGCGTCCGGCGGCTATTTTAAGGTCGTGAAAACCTTGGCGAGTGAGCCAGTCGGTGACGGTCTGAATATCCGCATCGGCTGGGCCGTATAGGTTTCCAAATTCCTGGGGGGTGAGCCACTTGTGAAAATTAGGCGAGTCCTTCATTTGCTGCTCGTCCATGAACTGGCGCAGCGCGGCTTCCTGGTCAGGGCTGCGCTGGAGAAGCAGCAGCATGCGGTTCATGGGCGCCGCGTCAGAGACGATGCCCTGATCGAATTCGGGCCGGGCGAGCGGGTGCACGTTGCCCCGCAGGCGCACAAGTTGCGTTTCATCAATCGCCTGGGTGATGCGGGCCTGGGTGATGCGCGCGGGGACGACCGCAGTCTGTGCGGCGGACGCGCTCTCAGGCGTGGTTTGCGCAGCGGCGCGAAACGCCGGGAGCGCCAGTATCAAAGTAAGAACGAAGAGGGAATTGCGAAGCATCAGAGATTGGAGTTTCATATTCCGCCCATGCTTGCAGATTTGAATTTGATTCCAACTCAACGGATCCGGCCTTAAGGCGGGGCCATTCGGACCGAGGAACGATTTCCACGAATGGCTTCTCGCGGACTGGGGGTTGGACCGGAAACGATTCACCGTTGAACGCGTAAAGGGTATCACAGGCTATTTAAAGACTCTCTAGTACCTTCTTCGTGGCGACCGTAAGACGGTACTTCCGTCCTGGCAACCGTAAGACGGTTGACGACGGCGGAGCACGCTCGGAGACTTGCACTTGAATCGGAGCACCACCCACTTACCGAAGCCATGGACATTCTGATGCACCGCGAATTCCACAGGATGCTTTTGGCTTTATGTGAGCGCCGCGCATCGAGGTGATTTTGCCCGGCGCCCATCTGCGCAGAAACTGTCTCTTTACTTAGTTTCTACCGCTTCAGCGACGCGTTTATTCCAAGAGAAACGCAGCGGGCATCCCAGATATTCGGAACGAAAAACAACACGGCGCGCTTGCCAGTTGCAATTTCGGTTCGAGCCACCCGGCACGCTCAGCGACGGAAACCGCGCCGGCCGTAGAAGCCCGGGCCCCAGCCCCAGCCACCATAAAATCCCACGAAGCCGGGATAGGCGTAACAAGGGCCGTAGTAACCACACGGATAAGCATACGGGCCGGGATACCCTCCGGCAACATGGTGTGGCCCCCTGCGTCCCAATTTGCCGCCGTCAAAATCCTGCTGCGTGACTGGCTGAAACGCCTGCTGGCTTTGCGTGGTGTCAATGCGGACGGGGTCGACTAGCCGGAAGCTGAGTTGCTCCTCAGGCTCGAGAATCGTGGGGCGGCCGCGCGTCAGGAGCACTGCGCCAATGCCTGCGGCCGCGCCGGCTCCCGCGCCGATGGCCGCTCCGGTGCCCCAGTCTGCCGCGGCACCGATGAGTGCGCCGAGTCCTGTGGCCGTGCCAATGGTTGCCGCGTCCTGCCCGTGCGAAGTCCCGCCTGAGCCTTTCCACAGCTCGGTAAGAATCGGTACCTGGCGGCCATCCACGACGGTTAGATCGGTGAGCTCGACTCCTAATTCGGAAGTGCCCTTGATGCGGCCGGCTTTACGAGCTTCCTTGACCTGGCCTTCGAGCACCTGGCCGCGCCGCGCCACAACCCAGCCATTTACGACGAGCGGGTTTTCCAGAACGGCGGTGAAGTGGTCGCCGATCTGATTGTGGTCGCTAGAGAGGTATTCATTGATACGGATGAGAAGGATCGTTCCGGCGGGAACCGTCAGAGTGCCCGGAACGGATTGGGCCGGCGGAGGCGATGCATCGGGCGCGTTCTGTACTGGCTTGTCGTGTGAGTAGGGCGGCTTGTCGGCGTCTTGCGGGGCGTAAGTTGGCTTAGGCGGCATGTCTTGCGTTTGCCCCTGGTCGCCCTGCGGTTGGCCTTGCCGCTCTTGCGCGTAGGAGCCTGAGCCGAGGCAGGCAGCGAGGGCTAGAGCTGCCGTGACTCGCGAAATTGAACCAAAGCTTCTCAGCTTTGTTGGGCAGTTCACCATGATCTACTCTCCCTCGACCTGGGATTCTTGGGAATCCTCTGGACCTCTCCGTGCTTGAGTCAATTGGATGGCAATGCTCCCTGCTGGGATGCCCCGATGATTCAGAGATTGTCGAATTTGCTATCAGCGTGGAGGTGCAAACTTTCTACCAGTTCCCGGGTTTTAACTTTCGGAAAAGTGAGGAGCAGTGTCGCTATCTGGCGCCCGTGTTGGAGCTACTGGTCATGTCGTTGGTGGAGAACGCAGCGCGACTGATGCCCTCACAGTATTGCCGAAGAGATACATTTAGGGCTTAGCTTGCTTGCTGATCGCAAAATCTCCGGTTCTGTCCCCGGGAACGAGCTTCCAGTCCGATTTCAGTTCGAGCGTCCAACCCTTGCCGGCCAGCAGAGATTTGGCGGGATCGGACGGAGCCGGCACTTGAACCCGCACCATTCTGCCGTTTTGGCGAACGAACAGGGCGCCTTCGCTTGCTCGCAGCACTCCCCAATGATCGGTGACCTGAACGTCGCCCTGGTACAGCGTGAAGTTGTCGCTCAAAGCCAAGACGGCGTTCGGATCGAACGTGTAGTTGAATTCCTCGCCCACGGACAATAGAAGCACAGGTCCATCCAGGAAAAGGTTTTTAGCGGCTGACACTTGAGCCTGATGTTTTTGTTCGCGACGAGCTTCGATCGCCAGCACTTCATCGCCGTCGTAACGCCCGGCGCGACGCAACGCTTCCGTTTTGCTGAGGGCCGGTAGTTCGATCGCGAATGCGCGCGCAAGCAGTTCCCCAAGATTTGTCGCGGGCGTCAGTCCCTTGCGCCATTCCGTATTTTCTGCATCCAGAAGTCCCCCGTAGGCTGGACCGGAAGTGTACGCGAACGAGCGCGCATAACTCGGCGTACGCGTAGGGGCAGAACGCAAGCTGGATGCCGCGACGACAGCGAATTCCTCCGCCGAGGAGGTGCTCAATTTCACGCCTGTGTACTCCGCCATCCCTTCGTTCATCTCCAAGGTATTTTCGCGCGCTGCGGCATCCGGAAAGAGCGAGCGGCGGTAATTTCGAAAATAGAGAGCGTCGGCAGTGTCGTGCCGCCGCTCTTCGCCGTGCTGCCAGAGCGCGCGCTCGAGGGCTCGCCACTCCATTTGCAGCCAGATCCGCCCTTCCAAGGAATCGAGGTGGCCGTTCATGGAATCACCGGGGGCCAAGCCGATCTTCTTTTGCACGCGATGAAAACACTCGTGGAGCATCAACCGCATGCGCGGGCTTCTATACTGCGAAACCGGCCACATCACCATGGTCCACTCGACGCCGGCCCAGGTTGCTGCGGTATTCGCAACGCCAAAAGCCGCGGGCACGGTCCCCGCGAAGACTCCATCGACGGGCTTCAGCTTGCCTTCCAGGTCCGCTTGATTAGCGACACTTTCGCGGGTGCCGGGATCAACGAAGAGAAGCGGCCCGCACAAGGGGATGTTCCACAATGCGCCGTTATCTTTGTCCGAGATCGCTTTGGCTTCTGCGAAGTATTGCCTGGCCAGTGCGCGGTCGATCGCTGGTTCCTGCGCCGAAATCACTGATGGCACAAAAGATAGGGTTGCGGAGACCGCGACGCTTCCCAGCGGAAAGAATTTCCTCATGGCAACTACTCCTTCGCAGGCCGCAAGCCGTGAAATGGAAACGCATTGTATAATCCTGCTCCTAGTTTATCCACACGAGGAGATGCCATGGCCGAGCCAACTTACGAAGAACTGAAAGCAAAACTCGCGGAATTGGAAAAACAGGGCGGCGGACGACGCAGCGGCTCTCTAGAATTTCGCGTCGGCGAAAAAGGAGGCGTCAGCGTATACGGCCTCGGACGCTTTCCCGTTACGCTCTACTACGAACAGTGGGTGCGGCTGCTGGAGGCGGTGCCGCAACTCCGCACGTTCCTGGAGGAAAACAAGGCCGAAGGCAAGCTGAAGCTCAAGGAAAAATAGTTTTTCCACGGTTCCGTTTGATTGCGGAGGACAGAGGCTCGAACGGTGCGAAATGATCGGGGCCCTCGCGCTCTTTACTTTCGCCACTAGCTGAGCTGCGAATGCGTCATTTCTCATTTTATTGACCATTGCAGTCTCGAAGAGCACAGTCCGGCTGCCCTGGGAAGAAAGTTGGCCTGCAATGGACCCCGTCGAGCTCTCGGAAGAGCGAGTAGTCCAGATGGTTTCCGAAGTCGCAGCGTATCTGCGCCGGGAAAGAGATCTTTATTTTCGCGCGAGCGAACCACTGGCCTCGGGATGGAGAGCGGCCGTCCAAGCTCATTTTTCGGGTACTTTGCTAGACAGCGTCAGAACTATAATCCTCAAGGGAGCTCGCATCCCGCCACCGCCATTTTATTCCGAGGCCACAGCTTTTAGCTCCGGTAGCTTTCCTGACTTTGTCCATCTGGCGTCCATCACTTACATGGACATCATCGTTTTTCACGACGAAATTACACTGCGAACGCTTTTCCACGGTCTGGTTCATGCCACGCAAATGGCCTTCCTAGGACTCGACCGTTACACGGACTTTTATGTTCGGGGTTTCGTGAAGTCTCGTTCCTGGATCGCCATACCTCTCGAAGCTCAGGCCTATCAGTTGGACACGCGTTTTGCGATGTCCCCTTCCGCCACGTTCTCCGTGGAGGACGAAGTGAAATCGTGGGCCGAGCAAGGCCGGTATTAGAAAATACTGCTCTTTTATCAGCCTCAGCTCTTGCATCCGGACAGAGGAAGGCCCCGGGTGCCTGTGGGGAGGCATCCGGGGCCCGGGGGGGTGTGAGGAGGAGGCCAGGCAAACTCTCTGGAGGGCTTGGCGACTACTTGGAAGATTGTGCAGCTAGCAGACAGAGTCTCCGTAGTTCCTCATACGTGAAAACCATTTGCTCGCCTCGGTCACCTTGTTCCAAGTGTCCCAGGCCAGATATACGCGAAAAGCGGCGGATTTCGGTCGTAGGGAGGCCCAGCAGCACTGCAGCACGGTGCTCCCCGACTAGTTCTTGGATACTCATGTTCAATGTCACGCTCAACCTACCGCTGGCTAGTAATGCATGTAGCCATCCAATTCCAACTCCGGCTAAGTGCTTTGTTATCTATGACAAAGCATCGGGTGATCCTCGCCGTTTGCACAGTTGCGCATTTCCTTACTCAAATAGTGCACCGATTTGGACGCCGCCAGAGGACTCAACCGATTTATAGCTCCTCTCTCCAATGACTTGCGGAGGGGGTAAGATAGGCAATCCGTTAGGCGGCTGAACGAATCGATCTCCCGGAGCAGGAGCACCACGTAGGGATGACTCGCTATAACGACAAACAAAAAATCGTGGATCTCTACGACCGCACAAGCCCGTATTACCAAAGTCTGTGGGGCGCGCACATCCATCATGGCTATTGGATTAGTGGCGAAGAAACAAAAGAGACGGCTCAGAATCAGCTCATTGAGCATGTCGCCCGGGTAGCGGGTCTCAAGCCGGGCTGCAAGATCCTGGATGTTGGTTGCGGATTCGGCGGCAGCAGTATTTACCTGGCCAAAAAGTACGCTGCGGAAGCAACGGGGATTACGATTTCTCCCATTCAAGTGGAAATGGCGCGGAAAGCAGCGGCCGCCGAGGGGGTGAACGCGAAGTTCATTTTGATGGATGCCGAAGAGATGAAGTTTGAGCAAACTTTTGATGTGTTGTGGTCCGTCGAGTCCATCTCGCATTATCTACAAAAAGGAAAGTTTTTTGGATTGGCGGCGGCGTGTCTGCAGTCTGGAGGGACGTTGGCCATTACGGATTGGTTCAAAAAAGAAGGTCTCACGGAACGCGAGTACGGGAAATTCATCCAGCCGATTGAAAAGGGCATGCTCGTCGAAATGGACACAATGGGAGATTACGCGGCATTGCTCGGGTCGAACGGATTGCGGGTCGTGCACAACGAGATTCTGAACGAGAACTGTTCCAAAAGCTGGGATATCGGCCTGGACATCCTAAAGAATAAAGCGCTCTGGCAGATCGCCGCGGAGTATGGCTCGGAAATTGTCGATTTTCTGCGGGCGTTTCGAGCCATGCGGGCTGGTTTCGCATCCGGGAATTTCATCTACGGACTTGTCATCGCCAAGAGAATTTAAGCCCGCGCGAGCGGCATCGTCCTTCTTGCTACGAACTGCTAACTGCTAACAGCCGACTGTCGTCACTTCCAAGGAAGGGAAGAAAGGTCCACGTTCCCACCGGAGAAGATCACGCCAAGCTTTGGCGCGCCACCGTCGGCGCGTTTGGGAAGATTCAGCGAGGACACGAAACCTGGCCTCAGCAACGGGGCAATGGCCACGGCGCTCGACGGCTCAATGATGATTTTCATGCGCTCCCAGACCAGCCGGGCCGCGGAAATGATCTCCTCCTCACTGACCAGGAGAATGCGCTCCACATGATTGCGGAGGATCGCGAAAGTCCGCGGCGCAAGTGATGCGCGCAAGCCGTCCGCGACCGTGTCGCTCGAATCCTGTGATTGCAGTGTACCGGTGGTCAGCGAACGGTAGGCGTCATCCGCGCGCTCCGGCTCACAGCCAAACACACGCACATCCGCGCGAATTCCTTTGGCGCCGAGACAGGTCCCGCTGAGCAGTCCGCCGCCGCTGACCGGCGCAAACACCGCGTCCAGGTCGCCGACCTCCTCCAGCAGCTCCTTCGCCGCTGTAGCCTGTCCGGCGATGATGCGGTCGTCGTCGTAGGGATGCACCAGGTGCGCACCCGTTTCTGCCTGGACACGGTCGCAAGTTGCCTTCCGTGCTGTCACCGTTGGCTCGCAGAAAACAATTTTTCCGCCGTAGCCTTCGATGGCCTTGGCTTTCACGGCGGGCGCATTCCTGGGCATGACGATCCACGCCGGAATTCCTCGCCAAGCCGCCGCACAAGCCACGGCAGCGCCATGATTGCCGCTCGATTGCGTGACGATTCCCCGTGACGCCTCTTTCTCCGTCAGGGAGAGGATGGCGTTGGACGCCCCGCGAATCTTGAACGAGCCGGTCTTTTGGAGGTTTTCGCATTTGAAGAAGAGTTGTGCCCCGGCCATGGCGTTCAAGGATGTGGACGTCAGAATGGGGGTGTGGTGGATTCTGGGAGCAATACGGGCGTGCGCGGCGACGATGGCCTCCCAACTGGGTGGCCGGTAGTTCGTGGTTTCGACGGATGGAGCTGTGCTCATGGGGCTCACTTTGGGCTCGCAAACGCTTGCCGGTTCTTAACGTTTAGCGCGTTCTTCGCCTCAGTTAAAGAGGCATTATGGCATGCCGAATCCGGGCTGCGTTCCGCGCGTGTGAATGAACGGCGCGCTCACTTCCGGTTAGTACTGGTACCTCTTGGCCATGGAAGGATTGATGCTTGACCGCCCCCGTGACTCTGTTACGCTGGAAGCACCCTCCACGAAATTCGCAAGAGTCCGCGCCAGATCTTCCTCGCGCGGGGGAGGACAAAATGAAAGTAACCGAACGTCGGCAACTGGCCCGCCTCAACCTTCGCACGCCCCTGCGTTTCCGCGCCCTGGGCGTAGCTTCGGACAGAACTGAGCACTTTACCGAAGCCCTGAACGTCTCGCGTGGTGGCTTCTTTTTCGCTTCTTCGGCTCCCCTGCAGGTGGGAATGCCCATCGAAGCGACCCTGCGCATGCCCGCAGAAGTGACTGGGAATTCCGCCCAAGAGATGCGCTGCACCGCGCGGGTCGTACACGTACGCAACGAGCCTTACGGAGACGGCCGCATCGGCTTCGGCGCCGAAATCGAGAAATTCCAAGCTGTTCCTGCTCCTGCCCAAGACCGCTGGGCCGTCTGAGCTGTAGTCGTCAGCCCTCAGTCTTCAGAGTCAGTTGAAATCCTTTCCGACAGCGTTGCGACCTTCGGTCACTCCCGCTCAAGATAACAGAATGGTTGATTGGCTGGTCGGTATGAACTGGCGGTCAGGGCTTTGCGACCGGAACGGCAAAAGTGGTTTTTGCGCTGCCGACATTTTCGAAATGGTCGTACGCGCGCACCGCAATCGTATGCTCACGTTCACCGGCGGCGGGAGGAGCGCTCCAAGCGAAGTTGAGTGAGAATTGGTAGCGTTCTTCCAGTGCATCGCTGATCGCACCGGTCGGCGCGACGAGAATCCATTCCCCTCCGTCGACACTGTACTGGGCCCTTTCGATGCTGCTAGCGGCATCGCGTGCCGTGAATTTGATAATTACGTTGGAGTCACCACAAACGCCAGTGCATCTGTTCCAGGTGACCGCTTCCAGCTTCTCAATGACCGGCGCGGTGTTGTCCACCTCGAAGCGCTCGCTCTCACGTGCAGTGTCGAGAGCAACGGCGGGGGAATTCGACGGTGCGTCGCTGGCGACGATTTTCAGGTAGTAGGCGCCATCCGGCAGCGTAGTCGTATCCCACGAATAGAACTTTTGCTCGAGATTGTCCTTCAATAATTTCCACTCGTGTTCGGTTTCGCCGCGAAAGTAAACCGCATAGCGCATTTCGTCGTCGTTATCGTCATGCGCGGTCCAGAGAACGGATTGATAACCCTTTTGCAGCGTGCCTTGCGGCGGTTGTTCGAATCGCGGTGGGGTGCTGCTCTGTGTGATCACAACTCCGGAAATATTGGGCGAGGGAGGCATCTTGAGTGTCACCGGCGTCGGCTGGCCCGACGAAATGCCAGCCTGGCTCTGCGCCCGCACACCGGGATCTTGGATAGCGATTCCATCGATGACCGGCGCCACATTGCGTGGCAAATAAGCGAGGCTTACCCAATCAATGCCGTCGCCGGGGCGTCCATCGTGGATGACAGCCTTCCACTGAACGAACCGCGCCGATGGCGCTTCCATCGCGCTGCCCGATTTCGTGTAGGGGCCGAACCAGCGGGACCACTCGCGGCCGGGGTCTTCCGTGTTTCCCGAGCGGGCAAAGAATTCCAGGCGCGGTTCATTCGACTTCGTTGAAGATTTTGCCGCGGCCGCCAGCGGCGGACTCCACCATTCGATGCGGCCCCATTGCGAGAAAAGCTGCGCGTCGAAGGAGCGGGATTCGAACGTGCCTTCGGCTTCGTATTCCGGGCCAACTGAATAAACTTTTCCAGGATTCGCCGTGCACAGGAAAACTTTGCCCGCGGAATTGCGGGCGATGCCCGTGATTTGCGCCGAGCCGGACTTGGCGAGATGGGCGAAAACGCCGTGCCCATCGATAGCAAGGAGCGCACCGCTGTTGCCCGTCCCGGCCAGCAGGCGGCCATCGGAAGCGAGTCCGAGAGCGTAGACGATGTCTTCGCGCGAAGTCCAAAGCTCTTCCGGCGCGCCGTCGGCGCTGATGCGATAGATGCTGCTAAAGAGAAGAGGAGGAAACGGAACGAAAGGTTGCGGCTGGACCTGGCCGGGAGTCACAATGCCGCCGGTAGTGATGGTTGTCGTTCCTTGCGGAGTGGAGATGATGGCGCTGGGAGCTTGTCCGGTGCGCTGCTTCTCACCAATCGCAGAGATGTAGATGGCGCCGTCGGTGGAGACAGCGAGGGAAGTGATTTCACGCTTGGAGGTTTCGTACAGAACGAAGCCTTCGGCTTTCGCCGTCGCAGAATCCTTGGCGTCCTTGCCGGAGGTCTTCGAGGAACTTCGAGAGATGCGCAGAACGCGGCCGCTGGGTTCGGTGCCGGCGATAAGGTTTCCGCTTGAGTCGAAAGCCAGAACGCGAATGTGGGCTTCATCGCTGGAATAGAAAAGCTCGCCTTTGCCGTCGGGCGTGACGGCGAAGACCTGTCCTTTGTCACCGGTAGCGACATAGAGAGTTCCGTCGGGCGAAAAAGCGAGGTCCCAGATGTATTTTGTCTTGGGATCGAAGAAAACGGATTTCTCACCCGAAGCAGCAACTCTGTAAACCTTGCCGTCGGGAGAAGTGCCGACATAGAGAGCGCCTTTGGAGTCAAAGGCGATGGCTTGGGCGGAGAGGTCCGTGGAATCGAAGACGACGGCGGGTTTGCCGTACGAATCGAAGCGAAATACTCTCGCGGGCGAGCCACCGGCAGCGTAGAGCGTGCCCTTGGGATCGAGCCGGACAGAC
>Ga0137391_10002104_pt1 | contig 14770 bp, 13 predicted proteins | sample 15con2h24BmetaG_FD_101399 | JGI IMG/M metagenome (GOLD analysis project Ga0137391, IMG submission 101399) | Vadose zone soil microbial communities from Angelo Coast Range Reserve, California, USA - 15con2h2.4B metaG | ecosystem: Environmental > Terrestrial > Soil > Vadose zone > Saprolite...
GGGGGGCCGGGAGAAGGGCCCCGCGGCCGCCCCCCCCCCGGTAAGGAGCGTGGGGGCGGCCGTCCCCGCGGCCGCCCCCCCCCTCCACCCCCCCACCGGGGGGGCCCCCCCCCCCCCCCCCCCCCCCACATCGAGCGGGTCGGCCACGCGGTCCACCAGCACCGGCACCTCCCGGCCCACGAACCGCGCGAGCCGCTCGGCGGAGATGGCGCGCTGCACTTCGAGCACCTCCTCCAGCCGGTCGCGCTTCACTCCGTCGGCGATGTCGTCGGCGTACTGCATCGCCCGGGTACCCTCCTGCGGGGAGTACGCGAACGCGCCCAGACGGTCGAACTGTGCCTCCTCGAGGAAGGCGAGCAGCACGCGGAACTCCTCATCCGTCTCGCCCGGAAACCCGACGAGGCAAGTCGTGCGCAGGGCGAGATCCGGGATCGCGTCGCGCAGCCAGGCGAGTTTGTCCCGCAGTGTCTGCTGCCGCTCTGGGCGACGCATCCGCTCCAGCATCCGGTCGCTCGCGTGCTGGATCGGCATGTCGATGTAGGGGACGATCCGCGGCTCGCGCGCAATGAGGTCGACAAGGCGCTGGCTGATGCCGGCCGAATAGACGTACAGCAGCCGATACCAGGGGACCGACGTTTCGTGGAGCAGGGCTTCCAGCAGATCCGGCAGTTTCGGTCCGCCGGGCCCGAGGTCGCGACCCCAATGCCCGAGGTCTTGGGCAACGAGGTTGATCTCGCGGGCGCCCTGTGCTTCTAACGCTTGCGCCTCGCGCACCAGTCGCTCGACGGGCTCGGAGCGGTGTTTGCCGCGCATCAGGGGGATGGCGCAGAAGGCGCAGGTGTGGTCGCAGCCCTCGGAGATCTTGAGGTAGCGCACGTGCCCCGTGTCTCCGAGCAGTTGTCGCACGCCGGGGTGACGGGCGACGGGATCGTCGATGAGGCCCCGCTCGGCGAGCCGTGGCACCAGGTGGTGCAGGTCGGAGAAGCCGAGGTACAAGTCCACCTCCGGGATCTCCTGAGCCAGCTCCTGTTGATACCGCTGCACCAGGCACCCGACGGCGACGACCGCCTTCACTTCCCCCCCCTTCCCTGCCGTCTGCTTCAGTCGGGCGGCGGCGAGGAGGGCATCGATTGACTCCTGTTTGGCGGCATCGATGAAGCCGCAAGTGTTGACCAGGATGACGTCAGCGCGCGCCAGGTCGCCGGTTACGACCGCACCGTGGCCGACCAGCTCGCCCACTAGGCGCTCGGAGTCGACGGTGGCCTTGTCGCAGCCCAACGAGACGACGCCCAGCTTCATCCGCGGTAATTCCCGTACTTCAGCTCGAGGCCCCAATCCTCGCCGCGCAGGAATGTGATCACCTCCTGCAGCTCGTCCTTCGACGGGGACTGCACCCGGATCTCGTCGCCCTGGATCGAGGCCTGGGCTTTCTTGAATTTGCGGTCCTTGATCGCTTTGACGATCGCCTTGGCCTTTTCCTGGGGGATGCCCTGTGTGAGCTTGATTTCGCGGCGCACCGTGTCGTTCGCCGCCGGCGTGACGGTCCCCAACTCGAGGTTTTTCACGGGCACACCGCGCTTGATGAGCTTGCCCTGCAGCACGTCGAACAGCGCTTTCATTTTGAAGTCGTCGTCGGCCACGAGCGTGAGCGTCACGGTGGCCCGATCGAAGGCGATGGAGGCCTTGGAGCCTTTGAAGTCGTAGCGCTGGGCCACTTCCTTCGTGGCCTGATTCACGGCGTTATCGACTTCCTGGAGGTCCGCCCCCGTGGAGACATCGAACGAGGCGAGAGGTGCCATAGGGCGGCAATATAGACGTGGGGAGTGAGGAGTGGTACCTGACTATGCTACGCGGAGCTCCGCATGCGCATCGGAGCCTCCCACACCCACTTCCCCCGGTGGTTGTTTAGAAGAGGAAGGTTTCCAGCGCCCGGGCTCTCGAAACGTGTCGGAGTCTGGCCAGCGCTTTCTCTTTGATCTGCCGCACCCGCTCCCGCGTGATGCCGAGCAGCGACCCGATCTCCTCCAGCGTCATCGGCTCCTGCCCCTCCAGCCCGAAGTAGAGCCGCAGGATCTTCGCCTCCCGATCCTTGAGCGTCGCGAGCACCTGCTCGATCGACTCCGTGAGCGCGTGCTCGAAGATCTCGTCGTCGGGTCCGGGATTCTGCGTATCGGGGAGATAATCCAGCAGCTTGTTGTCTTCGCCGGGCGTGAGCGGGGCGTCGAGGGAGAGGTGGGCCTGGCTGATCGAGAGGGTCTTGGCGACTTCATCCTGAGAAATGTCCATGCCCTCAGCGATCTCCTCGACGGTGGGCTCGCGCCCCAACTCCTGGAGCAGCGCCGAGGAGCGCTTACCAATGCGGTGCAACGTGCCGGCGCGGTTAAGTGGTACACGCACGATGCGCGACTGCTCGGCCAGCGCCTGCAGGATCGCCTGGCGGATCCACCATACCGCGTACGAGATGAACTTGATGCCCTTGGTTTCGTCGAACTTGTGTGCCGCGCGGATCAACCCCAGGTTGCCTTCGTTGATCAGGTCCGAAAGGGAGACTCCCTGGTTTTGATACTTCTTCGCCACCGACACCACGAACCGGAGGTTGGACCGGACGAGCTTGTCGAGCGCCTCTTCCTCGCCCAGCTTGATCCGCTGCGCGAGCGTGACCTCCTCCTCCCTGGTGATGAGCGGGTACTGACTGATCTCCCGGAGGTATTGGTCGAGCGACCCCTCATCGAACGATGCCCGCTTCGCCGTGTTCAGATGCATGGGATGGTCACCCTCCAAGCGCGCTGCAATGCCGCACCACACATGACAGACAGCCGCGGCGACGGCACGGTCGCGGCCTCCGTACTGCTGGTCCCCCGGGTCAGTGAATCAAGGCCCCGAGCCGGTGCCAGCGAATGTCCGTCAACCAGGGAAGCGGATCGTGGGCTTCCCGGTCATAGCTGAAATAAACGACGAGCGGCCGCCCCTTGATCGCCGACTCGTCCACGAAGCCCCAGTACCGTGAATCCGACGAATTGTCCCGATTGTCGCCGAGCACGAAATACTTCCCCTGAGGCACGACGAGTGGTCCCCAGTTGTCGCGCGTCGGGTGCTGGCGGCGCACGTCGTCCGGCGCGCCCACGAAATACCCGCGCTGCCACCCGAACTCGGAGTCGGTGAGGTCGTGGTCGGCATCGATGTGCTGCACGTACGGCTCGGCCAGCGCCGCGCCGTTGACTTCCACCTGACCGGCCCGCATCGCCACGGTGTCCCTCGGGACGCCGATCACCCGCTTGACGTAGTTGAGCGTGGGGTCCCGCGGAAACAGGAACACAATGATGTCGCCGCGCCGTGGCGTCCCGAAGCCCGGGAGCCGGGCGTGGGTGCCGGGAATCTGCGCGCCATAGACCGCCTTGTTCACGAACAGGAAGTCGCCAGCGAGCAGCGTGTGCTCCATGCTGCCGGTGGGGATCTGAAACGCTTCGATGAGGAAGGTCTTGATGATGAGGAAGAGCACTAACGCCACGCCGAGCGAGCGCATCCAGCTGTCGAACCATCGCGCCAACTTGGACCGGCGTTTGGCGGGGGGGGAGGGCGCGCTAAGCGGAGACGCTGCAACAGCGCTCGGATCAACCGGCGGGGCCCCCAAATCATGCATGTGTCGTACGTTAGTAAGGTGCCCGGCACGGCGCAACAGTCACCGTCCATACCCGGGCACCCCCAACCCGCCCACCACCCGGATCCGGTCCCGGCAGTCTCCCCACTCCAGGCAGGCGGTGGACGCACTCGGCGTCGAGTGGCGAGCCACCAGTCGAGAGGACGATCACCAACGTTTCGTGATGCACGACCCGGGACGCCACGACTCGCCCGGCGTAGGAATCATCCTGCGGACGTGTCCGGAACCGAAATTCACGCGGGCGCCGGGCTCAGGCCTCCGTGTCGATCTGCGCCCGCTGCAGCCTGCCCGAGTAGTCCACGTACACCACCTTGATCTCCGAGTAGAAGTCGTACACCGCCCATCCGCCCTCGCGGTGACCGTTCCCCGTCTGCTTCATTCCGCCAAACGGCAGGTGCGCCTCCGCCCCGATCGTTGGCGCGTTGATGTAGGTGATGCCCGTATCGAGGTCTTCCATCGCCCGGAAGGCCGCGTTCACGTCGCGCGTGTAGATCGAGCTCGAGAGGCCGTACGACACATCGTTGTTCACCCGGATCGCCGCACCGAGGTCGGGCACCCGTATCACCGAGAGCACGGGGCCGAAGATTTCTTCCTGCTCGACGCGCATCCCCGGCTTCACCCCCGCCAGCACGGTCGGCCGATAGAACCATCCCGCCGCGAGCGCTTTGTCGCCCGGCTCGGCGCCGCCGATCGCCACGGACGCACCTTGCTCTCGCCCCACGCCGACGTAGTACTCGACCTTCTTCCGCGCCTCCTCGTGGATCAGGGGCCCGACTTCGGTCTTGGGATCGAGCCCAGGCCCGAGCCGGAGCCGCTCGGCCCGATCGCACACGCTCCGCAGGAACTGGTCGTGGATCTGCTCGTGGAGGATGAGCCGGCTGGTCGCCGTGCAGCGCTGTCCGGTCGTGCCGAACGCCCCCCACAACACGCCGTCCAGCGCCAGGTCCAAGTCGGCATCGTCCATCACGATCATCGCGTTCTTGCCGCCCATCTCGAGCGACAGCCGCTTGTGGAGCTTGCCGCAGGTGGCTCCGATCACCGCGCCCGTCTCGGTCGAGCCGGTGAACGAAATGACTGAGACGTCCGGGTGCTCAACGATCGCCCGTCCCACAACCGACCCCTCGCCGTGCACCAGCTGGAGCGCCTCTGGCGGCAGCCCCGCTTCCACCAGGATTTCCACCAGCAGATGGGCCGTGTGCGGCACGTCCTCGGCGGGCTTGAAGATCACGGCGTTCCCGCAGGCGAGCGCGGGAAACATCTTCCACGTCGGGATCGCCATCGGGAAATTGAAGGGGGTGATGAGCCCGGCGATGCCGATCGGTCGCCGGTAGGCCATCGCCCATTTGTTGCGCAGCTCGGAGGGCACGACGCGACCGAACAGGCGTCGCCCCTCGCTCGCCGCGTAGAAGGCCGTGTCGATCCCTTCCTGGACGTCGCCGCGGGTCTCGGCTAGCACCTTCCCCATCTCGCGCGTCATGGCCTTGGCGATCGCTTCCTTGCGCGCCACTAACAGCTCACCCACGCGCTGCAGCGCCTGACCGCGGATCGGCGCCGGGGTCCGAGACCACGTTGCGAACCCGCGCTTCGCGGAGGCGACGGCCCGGGCCACGTCGTCGGGGCCGGATCGCGGGAAGCAGCCGATCACGTCGTTCCAGTCGGCAGGGTTGCGGTTCTCGAAATAGGCGCCGCTGGCCGGTGCGACCCAGTCTCCGGCGATGAAGTTCCTGAAGTTTTCAGCCATGGGCCCTCAGCCGTCAGTGAGGTGCGGGAGGGACAGGGGCGGGAGTGGGCGCGGCACAGAACCCGGAGGGCGGTGCTTTCGCGTAGCCGACGCGCGGCAGAATCTCGCGCGCGGCGAGCACCAGGCCCCAGATGATCAGGGCCTGGGAGAGCACGTGCGCGACGCCCAAGCGTCGGCGCCAGGAGGAGATGCTGCTCCAAAACCCAGCGGCGATGACCGCCGCCACGCCGGTCATGTAGAAGATGAGCTTCAGCCCGCAGCCATGGGTGTAGGGCCACTGGGTCATCCCTATGCCGATCAGCAGACCCAGCGCCACGCGGGCCCACGTCCCGAGCCACGCCGCCGAGCCGGTGGTGCGCGCTGCGCCCGCGCCGGCGAGCGCCGTTGCCCCGCCCCCCGGTGCGGGGCCGCCTACCCGGCGCTGGGTCACCTCGCCTTTGAGGTAGGGGTCGGCGTCGGGAAGCCTGGCGAGCAGCTTGTCGACCTCCGCCATCTCCCGGTCCCACTTCGGCTCCTTCTCCTTATCCGCCACTACGCCTCCCTGGCCAAGCCGTAGCGCTCGATCTTCTTGTACAGATTGCTGCGCGGCATCTCCAATGTGCGCGCCGTTTCGGAGACATTCCAGTCATGCTCCTTCAACTTGCCGAGGAGGTAGGCCCGCTCGGCCGCCTGCTTGAACTCCTCGAAGGTGTTCGCCCGCAGCCACGACTCACCTGCGACCGATCCACCGCCACTCCCTCCATCCGCACTTCGTCCGCGGTCCCCGGGCCCGCTGGCGACCAGTTGCTCGACATCCAGCTCTGTGACGCTGGGGCCGCTACCGAGGATGAGGAGCCGCTCCACGGCGTTGCGGAGCTCGCGGATGTTGCCTGGCCAATCGTAGGCCGACAAGCGCTTCAGGGCTCCGGCATCGAACGCTTTGGCGGGCAGGCCGGTGCGCTTGGTGAGGTCGTCGACGAAGTGCTGCACCAGCTGGGGAATGTCGGCGCGACGCTCTCGCAGCGGCGGCACCTCGATCGGCACGACGTTGATCCGGTACAACAGATCTTCGCGAAAGCGCCCCTCTGCGATCTCGCGCTCGAGATCCTTGTTCGTCGCGGCGATGACACGGACGTCCACTGGCAGCAGCTTGCCCGAGCCGACGCGGGCGATGACGCCCTCCTGGAGCACGCGCAGTACCTTGGCCTGCGCCGACAGACTCATGTCCCCGATCTCGTCGAGGAACAGCGTACCGCCGTCGGCCAGCTCGAACTTGCCGGCCCGATCCGCGAATGCGCCGGTAAAGCTGCCCTTCACGTGCCCGAACAGCTCGCTTTCGATCAGTTCGGTCGGGATCGCGGCGCAGTTCACCTCGACGAATGGCCCTCTGGCGCGCGGGCTGAGCGCATGGATCGCCCGCGCTACGAGCTCCTTGCCGGTCCCGTTGGCGCCGGTGATGAGCACGCGCGCCGGTGTCGGCGCGACCTTCTCGAGGCGCTCGATGACCTGGGTGATCACGCGGCTCGAGCCCACGATCTCGTGCTGCGCCTGCACCTCGGCGCGCAACCGTACGTTCTCGCTGGCAAGATCGACGTGATGCAGCGCGTTGCGCAGCGTCAGCAGGATGCGGTCGGTGTCGAGCGGTTTCTCGAGAAAATCGTAGGCACCCAGCTGCGTGGCTTCGACGGCCGTCTGGATCGTCCCGTGACCCGAGATCATCACCACCTGCGCTTGGGGATCGAGCTGGCGCAGGCGTGCCAGCGTCTCGATGCCATCCATCCCTTGCATCTTCACGTCGAGAAACACAAGGTGCGGCCGGAACTCGGCGTAGAGCCGGAGCGCCTCGTGTCCGGACGCCCCGGTCTGGACCTCCAACTCCTCGAACTCGAGGACCTGCTTCAGGGCCTCACGAATTCCCTTCTCGTCGTCGACGATCAGCACGCGGCGGCTCAAGCCCGGCGCCTCCGGAAGAGCACCACGCCCGTCGGGTGGATCACGACGTCGGCGATCGCCCGGTCGACGGCGACTGGCACGGCGCCCTGCGCATTCGCTCCCGCGACCTGCCGCGCCAATCGCGTCACCGCAGGTCCCGGGACCGGGAAGCCCCGCAGGCTGAGCTCGCGGATCGTCCAGCGGGCTTCGCCCGGCCGTGCGATCGCAATCGGCCCGGCGATGCGCAACGGCTCCCGCTCGGCGAGCATGCCGCCGAAGGGTCCCAGCGCGTCCTTGGGGAGGGCCCGCGTCGTGAGCCGCGCGTGCACAGCGAAGCTGCCGTCGAGCAGCTCCACACGCAGCGAGTCGAAGGTCCGACGCACCGTCCAGTCGATCCCGCTGCCGATGAGGGACGCCATCTCGCTCGGCGTAAGCACCACGGAGTCCGGCCCGCCCGGGCGCGCCAACTCGGCCACCTTATTCCGCCCGGCCGCCACGGCGCGCGGCGTCGGCGCCCCCACGGCCGTGTCGGATACCGGGGGCAGTGCCGTGCGGCGCGGACCGAGCCAGCGCGATGCAGTATGGAGAATAGGATCGCGATACCACCACGCCACTGCCCCGATCAGCAGCAGCAGCAACAGCGCGATCATGCGGAAAAACCAATTAATCAAGGCGCTCACTCCTTCTGACCTGATACACCGCGCCCCCCCGTTGGAGCGTGCTCGCCATCAGGTCCACTGCCTCCACCGCGACCGTCTCGGCGAGCTCGAGCCTGGCGAGGGCGTCAGCCAAGCCGCGAAACGCCTGGGGCTCGGCGTCCCGCGTCGCGCGGCCCAGCGTGACATGGGGCTGGAACGGCCGACCCTCGGTCGGAAACCCCAGAGGCGCGAATGCTTGCTCCACCCGGTGCTGCAGCAACTCCAGGGCCGGCACCGGTTCGACTCCCACCCAAACCACCCGAGGCCGGCGCTGGTCCGGGAACACCCCGAACCCCCCGAGAGCCAGAGGAATGCTGCGCGACGCGCCCGCCACGCCGCCCTTGCCCTCACCCCCAGCCGCCTGCGCCAGCGCTGCCTGCAGCTCCGACTCCCGGGCGTCGGCTACGTCGCCCAGAAACTTGAGGGTGAGGTGTAGCCCGTCGGGGCGCACCCAGTTCACCGGCAATTGGAGCTCGCGCAGCGGAGCCGCGGCCGCCCAGACGGCCTCCCGGACGGCTGGAGGGAGATTGAGCGCGATGAACAGCCTCACCGACTCGCGGTACGGTCGGCGAGAAGGCTGCCGCGTCGGTAGCCGCGCGGGTCGATCTCGACGCGAGCGAACCCCAGGTCGGAGAGCCGCGCCGTGACGTCCCCGGAATGGGCCTGGAGCCAGGAAATCCAGCTCGGCTCTACTTCGATCCGCGCGGCATCGCCAAGGTGCCGCACCCGCAGGTCCCCCGTGACGCCGAGGCCGCGCAAGTACGCCTCTCCCTCCTCCACCTGCTGCAGCCGCGCCGGGGTGACTGGCAACCCGTACTGCACGCGAGAGGAAAGGCACGGCGCAGCGGGCGCGTCCCAGATCGGCAGCTGCAGCACCCGCGCAGCCTCCCGAACGGCGCTCTTGGTGAGGCCTGCCTCGGCGAGCGGCGAGCGGATTCCCGCGGCGAGACCCGCGGTCCTGCCTGGCCGGTGCTCGCGCAGGTCATCCGCATTGGTCCCGTCGCACACCACCGCGAGCCCACGCGCCCGCGCTTCAGGTACCAGGCGGCTCCACAGCTCCGTCTTGCAGAAAAAGCAGCGGTTGGGAGAGTTGGCGAGGTAGTCGGGGTCCTCGAGCTCGCGGGTCGCGATCTCGACCAGCGGGACATCGAACCGCGCGGCGAGGTCGCGAGCCGTTTCCCACTGCGCAGCTGGATAGGACGCACTGCGTCCAATCGCGGCCACCATCCGATCCCTCCCCAACTCTGCTCGGAGCACGACGGCGAGGAGGGCCGAATCGACGCCGCCCGAGTAGCCCAGCAGTGCCGAAGGAAAGGTGCGCACCGTGGCGCGCAGGGCAGCGAGTGGGGCGGACTCGGAGCGGGCCGACATGGCCGAATAGTAATGACTTACGATGTCCCAATCAAAGGACAGTTTGGGTGTTAGAAACGGATATTCCGTAGGCTAGGAACTTCGTATACTTATGATCAGTTGACCAAAATGGTACGTGGACTACGTATGGTAGTCCCATGAGTCCGGAGGCCTCCGAAATGACACAACGGACCGAGCTGGACGCCGTAGATCGCAAAATCCTGAAGCTCCTGTGCAGCGACGGTCGGGCCAGCTACCAGGGAATCGCCGACGAGGTCGGGTTGTCTCGCCCCGCAATCATGGAGCGCGTCAAGCGACTCGAGGAGACTGGCTACATCACCGGGTACGGCGCGCACCTCGAGCGCACCAAGCTCGGCTATCCGGTGACCGCCTTCGTCGCGGTGCGGTACGGCAACTCCGACTACGTTGGCGACGAGCCGCGCATGCGCCAGATGGTCAAGCACCCGGGCGTCATCGAGTGCCACCACGTCGCGGGCGAGGACTGCTACATCCTCAAGGTGGTCGCCCCGAATCTCGAGGGCGTGCAGGATATCCTGCGCGATCTGCGTGGTCCCAATCAAACCATGAACACCCGGACGACGATCGTGCTGTCCACGCTGTACGAGAAACCCGGCCTCGTCCTCACGGAGCCGGACTGATGGCGGCGCTGCGCGGCAAGGCGCTCGTCGCCTATCTGGTCGTGTGCGTCTTTTGGGGATCTACCTACCTGGCGATCCGTGTGGGCGTGGGGGAGTTGCCTCCCTTCCTCTTCGCCGGCCTACGCTTTCTATCCGCCGGCCTGCTGCTGCTCGGACTCGCGCTCGCGCTGGGCGACCGCCTGCCGCGCCGCCCCGCCGATTGGCGCACCCTGGCGATCGTCGGGCTCTTTCTGCTGGCGGGTGGAAACGCCTTCGTCGTGTGGGCCGAGCAATACACTCCCTCCGGCGTGGCCAGCCTCTTCGTCGTGACGGTGGCACTGTGGATGGCGTTCTTCGATGCGATCATCCCCGGCGGGTCGGGCGACCTCAACTGGCGCGTCGTGACGGGCCTGCTGCTCGGTTTCGTCGGCACCAGCCTGCTCGTGGGAGCGAGCCCGGCCCAGTTGCTCCACGCCGACCTGCGGGGTCCCCTCGCGCTGACCGGCGCGAGCGCGTCGTGGTCGCTGGGGTCGGTGTACGCCAAGCGGCGCCCGACCGAGACCAGCCCCTACATCGGTGCTGCCGTGCAGATGATCGTCGGCGGGACCGCGGTGGCGCTGGTGGGAACGGGCCTGGGTGAGTGGCGCGCCTGGCACCTCACGCCGAGGGGCTTGGGTGCCATCGTTTACCTCGTGATCTTCGGCTCGATCCTGGGCTACAGCGCCTACTCCTACGCGCTGCGGCACGCTTCGGCCACGATCGTCGGCACCTATGCCTACGTGAACCCGGTGATCGCCGTGCTGCTCGGCTGGCTACTTCTGAGCGAGCCGGTCACCGCGCGCACGTTCATCGCGATGACACTCATCCTTGGTGCGGTCTTGTGGATCCAGTTTTCCCACAAGCTGCGGCGGACGGTCGGACCGTCCGATGGTCGGACTGAGAGCGCTACAACAGTCAGAACCGCCGACGGTCCAACCGTCCGACCGGCAGAGGAGGCGCGCACGTGACGTCCCTCCCCGGCAACGCGGTCTTGCTCGTGATCGACGTCCAAAAGGGCTTCGACCGGTTCAACGAGGAGCTGCACCGCAACAATCCCGCGCTCGAAGCCAATATCGCGCAGCTGCAGCGCGCCTGGCGAGCAAGCGGCCGACCGATCATCCATGTGCAGCACCTGTCGCGGCAGCCGGACTCGCCGCTCCGCCCCGGGCAGCTGGGCTGTGAGATCAAAGACGAGGTGCGACCGCTGCAGGGAGAACGGGTCCTTCAGAAGTCCGTGAACAGCGCCTTCATCGGTACCTCCCTCGAGGCGGACCTCCGGGCGAAAGGGCACCGCGTGCTGGTGCTGACCGGAATGCAGACGAACATGTGTGTGTCGACGACGGCCCGGATGGCGGGGAACCTGGGCTTCGAGACCTACGTCGTCTCGGACGCGACCGCGACGTTCGACAACGTCGGGCCCGACGGCCGCCGCTACGCCGCCGAGCTGCTGCACGACGTCGCGCTCGCCGACCTGCATGGCGAGTTCGCGACGGTCGTGGACGCGGCGACCGTGCTGCGCGCCCTGAGCTAGGGCGGCCGCATGATCCCGGAGCACTCGCTCGATCCCGCGGACTGGGACGAGCTCCGCGCCCTCGGCCACCGCATGGTGGACGACGTGCTCGATTACCTCGCCACGGTCCGCTCGCGCCCCGCCTGGCGTTCCGTCCCGGTGGACGTGCGGGCCCGGCTGGCGGAGCCGCTGCCGCTCGAGCCGACCCCCCCGGAGGCCGTGTACGAACAGTTCAAGCGTGATGTACTCCCCTACCCCACGGGCAACGTCCACCCGCGGTTCTGGGGCTGGGTGATCGGCACCGGCACGCCGCTCGCGATGCTCGCCGACATGTTGGCGTCGGGGATGAATTCGCAGGTCGCCGAGTTCGACGACGCCGCGGCACTAGTCGAGAACCGGGTGATCGCCTGGTTCGTGGAGCTGTTCGGGCTCCCGGCTGGCACGAGCGGGCTGCTGGTCTCGGGCGGCTCCATGGCCAATTTCGTCGGCCTGGCGGTGGCGCGGAACGCCCGCGCCGGCTTCGATGTCCGCACGCAGGGAGTTGGGGCGCCTGGGACGCCCCGGCTCATCGTCTACGCCTCGAGCGAGACGCACAGCTCCGTGCGCAAGGCAGTCCAGCTGCTCGGGCTCGGCGACGAATCGCTGCGGCTGATCTCCGTAGGCGCGGACTATCGCATCGACGTCGCGGCCCTGCGTACGGCAATCGCGGCCGACCGGACGGCGGGACACCGTCCCGTGTGCATCGTCGGGAACGCCGGCACCGTGAACACCGGGGCCACCGACGATCTCGTCGGCCTCGCAGCGTTGTGCCGCGCCGAGGGACTGTGGTTCCACGTAGACGGCGCGTTCGGCGCCCTCGCCTGCCTTTCGCCGGCGCTCCGCCCGCTCGTCGCAGGGATGGAGCGGGCGGACTCGCTCGCCTTCGACCTCCACAAGTGGATGTACTTGCCCTACGAGGTGGGATGCACCCTGGTGAGGGACCAGGTCGCCCATCGCGCCACCTTCACCGTGACGCCGAGCTACCTGGCGGCCCTGGATCGTGGGATCTCGGCCGGCGGATTCCCCTTCGCGGAGCGGGGCATGCAGCTCTCACGCGGATTCCGCGCGCTGAAGGTGTGGATGGCGCTCAAGGCGTACGGCATCCATGCGTTCGCTCGCCTGATCGAGCAGAACGTGGCACAGGCACGCTACCTCGCCGATCTCGTCACGGCGCAGCCGCGCCTGGAGCTGCTCGCCCCGGTGCCGCTGAACGTCGTCTGCTTGCGCTATGTAGCGCCGGGCTTCGCGGGGGCACGCCTCGATGTCCTGAACCGAGAGATTCTCATGCGGATTCAGGAAGCGGGCGTCGCCGTCCCGTCCCACACCGTGCTGGACGGTCGCTTCGCCCTGCGCGTCGCCATCACCAACCACCGCAGCCGCCGGGAGGATTTCGACCTGTTCGTTCGGACGGTCGTCGAGATCGGCGATGCGCTGGCCGGAGACTGACGCTAATCGTGGACCCCGGCGGCGGCTCTTCACGAGTGCTTTCCCCCACCCCCTGGAAGTGACCCAAGTCGCTATCGCATAAGAAGCTGGACACTATATTTGGGTCCCATGCCTGCAGCCAGCACGACCACCTGCCCGAAGTGCGGCCAGCCGATCACTCCGGGCGCCCGCTACTGCCCCGGCTGCGGGGCGGACGTGTCTGGCCAGCAGGGGAACGTAGCCACGGCCTACGTCTCCAAGGCGGACATGGCCCGCGCCACGATGAGCCAGTCGGCACAGCTCGACGTGCTGCGTCACGCCACGCTGGGCGAGTACGAAATCATGGCCGAGCTCGGGCGGGGCGGCATGGCCACGGTGTACCTCGCCCACGAAGTGGCGCTCGGCCGCAAGGTGGCGATCAAGGTGATGTCCCCACACTTGCTCTCCGGCGAGGGCATGGTCGAGCGCTTCAAGCGCGAGGCCCGCACCGCCGCCTCGCTCAGCCATCCGAACATCATCCCGATCTACGCGGTCAAGGAAGGCGAGCACCTCGTCTACTTCGTGATGAAGTTCGTCGAGGGCCGGCCGCTCGACTCCATCATCAAGGAAGTCGGCCCGCTGCCGATCCCGATGGCGCGGGCAATCCTCCAGCAGGTCGGCTCGGCGCTCACGTACGCCCACCGCCGCGGCATCATCCACCGCGACATCAAACCGGCCAACATCATGGTGGATACCGACGGGTGGGCGGTCGTGACCGACTTCGGCATCGCCAAGGTGACGGAGGCCAAAGGACTCACGATGACCGGGGCGACTGTCGGCACGCCCTCGTACATGAGCCCCGAGCAGTGCGCCGCCAAAGAGCTGACGGGTGCCTCGGACCAGTACTCGCTTGGTATCGTGGCGTACGAGATGCTGGCCGGGCGGCTGCCGTTCGTCGCCGACTCGATCATGGCGATCATGTACGCGCATTTCAACGAGCCGCCGCCCCCGATCACCGAGGTGCGTAAGGACTGTCCGCCTGAGATCGCGGCCGCGTTGATGCGGATGCTCCAAAAGGAGCCCGAGCAGCGTTTCGGCGACGTGGACGCCGCGATCGCGGCGATGGGCGGGGCCCCGCTCTCGCACGACGACCCGATCCGGACGCAGCTCATGACGCTCGCGGCCACGGGAATGAATCTTCAGATCCTGAAGCGCGTCAGCACGCCGGTCTCGCCGACGCCCACTGCCCGTACGCCGGGCAAGGCCACGGCAGGCGCCACGAAAGGCGGAGGCGCCTCTGCCCAGACGACGCGCGGCGTGCCGTTCGCGGTGCGGCCGGCGCAGGTCGCGGTCGCCGTGGGCGGCGCGGTGCAGCTCACGGCCGCTCGCAAGAGCGCCGGTGGCCGGACGCTGGCGGGCACGGAGGTCGCCTGGGCGTCGACTGAGCCCGACATCGCAGCGGTGACTCCGGACGGCCTCGTGACCGCCATCGCGCCAGGCGCAGCAGTGATTACGTGCACCTCGGAAGGTGCGAGCGCCACGGCGAGAGTCACGGTCACCCCCGCCGAGGCAAAGCGGGGCGGGTTGGCCCTGAAGGTGGTGGGCGGCGGAGTCGCAGTGGCAGCAGTCGCGGCCAGCGTATGGCTATTCGGCCCGTGGACCAAGAAGGCCGCGCCCCCCGCTCCCCCCGCCAGCGGGTCGGTGATCGCGCGCGCAGAGAGCGTCCGGTCGGGCTCCCCCCCCCCCCCCCCCCCCCCCCCCCCCCCCCCCCCCCTCCCCCCC
>Ga0137391_10002107_pt1 | contig 14765 bp, 18 predicted proteins | sample 15con2h24BmetaG_FD_101399 | JGI IMG/M metagenome (GOLD analysis project Ga0137391, IMG submission 101399) | Vadose zone soil microbial communities from Angelo Coast Range Reserve, California, USA - 15con2h2.4B metaG | ecosystem: Environmental > Terrestrial > Soil > Vadose zone > Saprolite...
GCCTTGTGGTCGTCGGCCCCGGACCCGGTGGTGACCGGGTCGAAGCCCGCCGCGCGGGCCTCGTGGTCGCGCAGGCCGGTGCGGGCGGCGGCGTGGTCGAAGATCTTCACCACCTGGGTGCCGAGGCTGCCCGCGAACTCGCGGCTGCCGCCGAGGGCGTTCTCCCCGGCGACCCGGCCCTGCTTGTGCGCGGTGGTCCCAAGCGGCAGGTAGCCCTCGCCGAGCAGCCGGTGGTGGGTGATCACGCAGTCGCCTGCCGCGAAGGACCAGGTCGGCTCGCCTCATCGTTTCCTGGCCAGCGGTCGTTGCGGCGTCCACGCGCAGCCGCCCCTGGCCGGCCGCCGCGGCGCGGGCGATCCGGGTGACGGCGGTGCCGGCTGCCGCGCCGGTCCAGCTCGTCAGCCACGGCCCGGACCCTCGCCCTGGCATCGTGCCGCTGCCGGGAAGCCGGGGCCATCGTCGCCAGTGTCCCGGTCATGCGGCGGCCCACGCGCAGCGAAACCACACGGTCCGGCCGCGGGCGTTCCGGACCATGCCCCATTCCTCGGCCTCGGCATCGACCATGAACAGCCCGTTGCCGTGCTCGGGCGTACGGTAAGTGCGATCCTGCCCGGCCCAGGGGCCGCCCTCGTCGCGTACCGCGATCCGCACCGACTCGCCCTTGCGGACGCTGACCCAGACCATGATCCGGCCGTCGTCCCCGGTGCCGGTGCCGTACTGGACCGCATTAGTGGCTACCTCGTTCGCCAGCAGGATGACCGTGCCGGCGGCCGGGCAGCCGTCCAGCACGCAGGCCAGGAACCTGCGGACCTGCGACATCTGCTCCGCCTGCCCGGGGAACGCCCGGCAGCACCGCTGCGGATACCCCATGGACATGCCACGGCCCGCCGCGCCTGCCTGCCCGCCCATGCCGCCGCCCCTCCTGACTCCCCGGCCGGGATGAACGCGCACAGCGGCTCCCCGCACGCGAACGCCGCCAGCCGCCTGGCGCCGGCCAGCCGCCCGCACGCCGCTCCCGCCGGCGGTGCCGTCAGCCACCGCAGCGCTCCGGCCGGCCCGGCCCCGGGGTTTCCAGGGTGAACACGCTGATGATCTGGCTGGCGAGCCGGCGGGGCTCACGGTCCGGGCCGGTGCCCGGCCAGTAGCGGAACTCCGCGGCCGCGCCGCTGGCGCACACCCCGGCCAGGCTGCTGGTCTCCGGGCGGTCTGTTTCCAGCGTCTGCGCCTCACCCAGCGGGCCGGGCGGGCGGACCCTGACCTTCAGCCCCGCGGCGGCGAGCCGCTCCGCGACGATACGCAGTCCCTCATCCGCGGGCCGCGGCGGATCACCAGGCCGGGCCAGGTCGCGGCGGCCGCACCGGGGCGCGCTCACCGCTGCGCAGCGGATCGCCTGCCTGTGTGCTGTACCCCTGCTGAGCTGCATGAAGAACATCGTGCTCGCAGAGTCCCGCCGCGGCTAGCAGTCACCGGAGCGTGTATGCGTCGGCGGGCAGCCGCAGCTCACGCATATCGCGATAACAATCTGTTGCGGGACGGCTACCGGTCCCGCAAGGCTGTCCCCGGACGCAGCAGCCATCAGATCTGGCAGGGGGCACCGATGGAATACAGCCCGACCGTCCGCGGCCGGCGCCTGATGCGCGAGCTTACCCGGCTCCGCCAGGCCCAGGGCCTGGCCCTGGACGACGCGGCCAGCCGCCTGGACTTCAGCAAGAGCAAGATGTACCGGATCGAGAACGGGCACACCCGCATCACCACCGACGACCTCGAGGACATGCTCGACCTCTACGGCGTCCGCCCGCCGCGGCGCGAGGCCCTGATCCAGCTCTGCCGCGACGCCCGCAAGCGCGGCTGGTGGACCGCCTACACCGACGTCTTCACCGGCTCCTACATCGGCTTCGAGGCCGAGGCCGCCAGCATCCGGATCAACGCCAATATCGTGCCCGGACTGTTCCAGACGGAAGGCTACGCCCGGGAAGTCATTTCCCGTACCGGGCTGAGACTTGACAAAGAGGATGCCGAACGGAAAGTGGTGGCACGCATCGCCCGGCAAGACGCCCTGCTCGGACGGGACGACGGGCCAGAGATCCACGTGGTGCTCGACGAGGCCGCATTGCACCGCCAGGTCGGCGGACGCGAAACGACCCGACGGCAGCTCGCCGCCCTCGCTGACGCGAGCACCCGGCCGAACGTCACCTTCCAGGTGCTCTCGTTCGACGCCGGGGCCAGCGCGGGAATGGACGGCAAGTTCAGCATTCTCACGTTCCCTGATCCGGAAGACACGCCCATCGCCTACGCCGAGGGACTGATGGGCGATGTCTATCTGGAATCCGAAGAAGAACTGGACCTCTACAACCTCGCCTGGACCGGTCTCGTCACCGACGCGCTCAGCCCAGGCGATTCCACCGAAATAATCAGCAAACTAGCGAAGGAGAATTAATGGCAGCCCAGCAGGCCCCCGACTTCACCCGCGCACGGTGGCGCAAGTCCAGCCACAGCTACAGCGGGAATGACTGTGTCGAAGTCGCTCAGGCTGGCACGACCTACGCGGTCCGCGACTCCAAGAACGCGGGAGGCGGCCACCTGACCTTCAGCACGGCTGACTGGGGGACGTTCATCTCCGGCATCAAGAACGACACCCGCGACCAGTAGGCGCAAGCGTTCCGGGGTTCCCGACGGCACAACCGCCGGGAGCCCCGGACGCGGCACCCGGAAATGGCGAGTCCGCCGTCATCCGCGGCAGTCGGTTCAACGACATGGCGCCGAGGCAAGGCTGCTCGGAGGCGTCAGCGACGGCGTAGCACACGGTAAAACGCTGCGACCACTCCAGCGCCGATGCCCGCCCACACCAGACGTTTCCGCACGCCGGACCACATACGCCCAGGCTCCCGCTGCGGTGTCCGCGGGTCCGGGCGCAGTTCGCTGTGGGGATGATCAGCAAGGGCACGGCGGTATTCCTCGTCCAGGATCTCGTGGAAGCGACGCTCGCGACGGTTTGCCGAGCCCGCAAGCCTCCTTGCTCCCGCGTTCCGCCAGAAATCGCGCCCGATCTGCCCTCGGAACATCTCGTTCGCGTTCACGCGAAGCCGGTGTTCGGGGGTCGCCCCCATCTCCCACGACAGCTCCCAGGCTGCGATGATCATATTCGTGTAGAGCTGCTGCTTGCGGGTCGTGGGATCGTCACGAAGCGGAACCGGTCCCCAGCATTTGTCGAGGTCGGGATCGGTCATCGCCATCCTGAGCAGGTCCGCGGTCGTGTTCCGGCGGGTCTCCTCGCGAGCGCGCCTAGTCTCGCGTGCCTGGTAGCCCAAGGTCACCACGACGCCGGCTAGCGCCAGGACGGCCACTACCGCAGATGCGGCCCCGTAGGTCTGGCCGATGAAGCTCAGCCGCTCCCACTGGCTCGTCGCTCCGTGGAACAGGCCAAGCGCGACCGGCGAGACGCCGATCAGGCCGACAGCGATCAGCACAACGAGCAGCGTAGTGACGGCAGCAGACGGCCGGACCGCCCCTGAGTCGCCAGACAGACGGGACAGACGGGAATTGCGGGGTCGCACCCTCTAGAGGGTCGGGACGGGCAGCGGCGCGATCTCCCGGGCGAAGTAATCGGCCAGCGGCTCAGCCATCGCCCACATCTGGGCAATTTCCGCGACCGCCTGCTCGATCACGTGAGGATCGTCGATGCGGCGCGCCCCGCACGACGCCCAGTTCTCGTCATAGCAGACCTCGAACAACACCTGATGACCAACGACGACCAGCTCGGGCAGCGGGTGATCATGTTCGAGATCACTTACCTTCCCGGCGTCCACGACGCGGATGGGCTGCCCGCTCTCGTTGGTGATCTTGAGGGCCTGCATCTCCCACTGAACGTACGCCGACACCGGGTGCTCAACGATCCGCACACGGCGGAACTCGCTGCCCTGACGGGCATACCTGGCCGCCGTTGCCTGCCGGTCGGTGCGCTCGCTCTCAAAGACGGCCAGGGACCGCTGCCAGTCACCTGCGGAGAACGCCTGCCATGCCGGGTCGTCAGGTTGCTCGGTGAAGAACTGGGAACGTTCGACCTTCCACACCAAGCCGGTGAGCCGCCCAGTCTCATGGGCCATCTGCTCGTAGTAGGTCTTGCGGTCGAGCCCCACGCCGGGCATGTCCCAGATGCGATCAAGCATCGGGAATTTCCGGCTTCGCCGCACTGAGCATGTTGCCGGGAATCACCACAAGCCGCTCGTCTGCACCGATGCGCATATCCGCGGGAAGCCTGCCCGCGAAGGCCGTTGTCATGTCGCGCCCCACGATCGCGATGTCTCCGTTGTCGAGCTGCCAGATGTCCGGGCAGTCGTTATCGACGCGGCTGTCGCCTAACTCTGCCGCCGTCTTGCCGAGCCGCCGCGCGAACGTCGCGTGCGGGTCCACTTCCCACGGTCGGGCCACGGTGAGCCCTCCTGTCCTGCTTGGATCCGAGGTACGCGCATCCTCGCACGGCCTGTCACCCTGGGCAACCGTCACGGATCCGGAACTCTCCGTCATAGTCCGCCGTAATCCGCGTGCGACTGCCCGGCACCCGCTATGCGGACGGGATAGGCAGCGGAGCGATCTCCCGGGCGAAGTAACCGGCCAGCGGCTCGGCCTTCGCCCACATCTGGGCAATCTCCCCAGCGGCCTGCCGGATTACCTCGGGATCATCAATGCGGCGGGCTCCGCAACCCGCCCAGTTCTCGTCATAGCAGACCTCGAACAGCACCAGGTGACCGAGGACAACCAGCTCCGGCAGCTGCTGATCGCGTTCGAGGTCTTTGACCTGGCTCGCGTCCAGGACCCGGACCGGCCGCCCGCACTCGTCTGTGATCTTAAGCGAATGCAGCTCCCACTGAAGATAGGCCGACACCGGCTGCTCTACGATCCGGACCCGGCGCAACTCGATTCCCTGCCGGGCGTACCTAGCTGCCGCCGCGCGCCGGGCGGACCGCGCCCCATCGAGGACAGCAAGGGATCGCTGCCAGTCACCGGCGACGAATGCCTGCCACGCCAGGTTCCCGGCGCTCTCGGTGAAAGACTGGGCGCGTTCCAGTTTCCATATCACGCCGGTAAGCCGCTCCTCCGCTTCATCCCACTGCGCGTCGTAGCCCCTGTTATCAAGCACCACACCAGGCGTGTCCCGGATGCGATCAAGCATCGGGAATAGCCCGCTTCGCCGCTGCCAGCATGCTGCCGGGAATCACCACAAGCCGCCCCTCCGCTTCATCCCACTGCGCGTCGTAGGCCCCGTTATCAAGCACCACACCAGGCGTGTGCCGGATGCGATCAAGCGTCAGTTCAGGAGGGCTGTCTGGCTCGCCGGGACCGGGTGGAGGCTCTTCAGCTTCCGCTCGACCGCGTCGTAGCGGGTGCAGAATTCCTCGTTGTCGGCCCTCCGCGCGGCGATCCGGACCGGCCGGAGTTCCGCTAGGGACCGGGTGGATGTCACGCCGTTCTCAAGCTCCGACAGCACGGCCACTGCCTCGGTGATGGCGTCCTCGCGCGCACCCCAGCCGAGCAGCATGCGACTCAGATCCGCGCCGTGGAAGGCACGGACGAGCGGCTTCAGTTCGCGGTCGAGCACGCCGCGGTACAGCTTCTCCGCTGAGTCCATCTCACCCAGGCCCCAGTATCCCTTTGCCTCCACCCCGGTGATCTCGGTCTCGTCCACGTACCACATCCACCCCGGCTCGCTCGCGCGCGGACCCCGGTCGAGCTCCCGCCGAGCCCGGGTGATCGCCGACCGGAACGCGGTCTTGTCGCCCAGCAGTGACGCGGCCTCCGCGTGCCGGATCGCCACCAGCGCGTTCAGCCGTGGCATCGGCTCGTAGCGCGCCTCATCGGCCGCCCGGTACGCCAGCTCCAGCCCATCCCTGGCCGGAGTCCTGTCCGCACCAGCGCGCGCCACATGGGAGGCCAGCTTCGACAGTGCGTCGAAAGCGGCCTTCGGCAGGCCGTTGAGCTGGACCAGCGCGTCACCTTCGAACTCGGGCCGGTACACATCACCCGGCCGACTGACGGCGCGCGGCAGCTGCAACTCTCGTGTCCCAGTCCGGCACGATGTCCGCGATGGGTGTCCACTGTCCGCTGCCGGTCCGTGCGGCTTCTTTCTGCGCCTCAAACCCTGGATCGGAGAAGGCAATCGCACCCAGCCGCCACAGCCGCAGCAGGTCGTGAAGCTGCCGGTACTGCTCAGGGTGCCTGGCTGCTGCGACGGCAGCCTCGTACTCGGCCAGGAACTGCTCGTGGTACCTGGCGGGCAGGCCCCGCAGGATCTCGACGGGATCGTCGGGGTCGTAGTCAGCCACCGGTTGCGCGCTCATGGAGTCAAGGGTACGGCGTGCGCATCGAGGCGTCAGGCAACCGTCGGCGAGTCGCGGCCTGCACCTCTCTGACAATCGTGCGAAACGAGCCCTGTCGTGGCAACCAGCGCCCCATGCACGCCCCCTCATGTCCGTTCAGAACGTGTATCTGTTCGTCACGACATACCTCAGGGTTGCACTCCGGAGCCGTGCGCGTAGGTTCGAATTCTACTGTGTGCGCTCGAACATTAATCCGAAATTTTGTATTTGTCTGCGCCGATATGTGTTGATAGTACTGCTGTGCGTGATATGCGGCCCATGCAGACCATCCCAGCCGCCAGCTAGCCACCGTTCCGCAGTCAGCCCCCGCCCGGTGCGCACCCCCGCACCGGCACCGGCGGGCCGCCGCTCGACGATCCGCCCGTCCAGCGTGGGCCCGGGCCTGCATCGCGGCCGGGCAGGCTCGCCGTGTGCCTGATCGGATGAGCTACCAGTGGCGGTGCCGAGCGGAGCAGCACGAGGGCATGCCCATGTCCTACGGGACCGGTGCCCGCCATACCGGAACCCGCCCTTCGCCGGTGACGGCCGGAGCCTGCCCGGCCCCGAGCAGTGCGTCATCAACGACGAGCACTTCTCCATCCGCGTCCGCCTTGGTCACCCCGTCACCGGCCAGTCCGACCACCACCGACACAACAACCATGCACAGGCCCCGAGCACCCGCGCGGCACGGCCGCCGCGAACCGGAGAACAACCCAAACCCGCAGTTACCAGCGCACCGCTAACAGAACGTGACGGTCACGGCGGAATCGCGACGGCACCACCGCGCCGATCGCCGATTCTTTACTCATGGCAGCATCTGTGCGCTGAATCCTGATGGCGCACAGATCAGCCATTTCGGCGTGACTGATCAGGTGTCACAGATCAGCGTGGACGGCCGGCGCCATCAGCACCGTCCTGGCCCTGCTATATGTCGCCGAGCCGCTGCTCGGGTTCACCCCGCACGCCGGCACCGCCGCGCAGAAATACGGGCCCGGCGGCCTGGCTGCCGCCGCCACCCGCACCACCGGCTTCCCCGCCACCGCTCAGCTGCTCGGCCAGGGCGCGGCCGTCCTCGTCCTCGCCGCCTGCACCACGGCGGTCCTGCTCACCGGAGCCGCACTACTGCGGCACCGCGACATCACCGCCTGACCCCGCCCCCCTTACACCGGCGGCTCGTCCCGGCACACCATCGCCGCGCCGGGCCACCAGTCGGCGAGCGCCCGCGGGAAGCCGGCGTACCCGAGCACGAACGGCACAGATCACCCCCATCTGTGCCGGGTCCGCGAGCAGGAATCTCGTCCGCCCATCCGATCAGAACGGCGGGTCGGCGCGCACTGCCGCGTCTCGGTCATGTAACTGAGCGTGATACCTGTGAGCGGATCGTTGCATGAGGCCTCGCGCCAGTGTAGATCATCCTCGTGTCCAGCAACCCTGACCTGTCAGCCTGCACCCCGTCCGGCGAGACGGCACCGCCCGCTCACCAAGACGGTGACATGGTCTGCGTGGAGCCCCACTGAGGGCGCTCCTCAGGGCGCTGACCTGGCGAAACGACCCTCCTGACCTCCTCCCGCCTAGGTGCTGTGACCAAGCATGGCGCGGTCACGGCGGTGCTGCAGGTACTGGCGTTCGGCGGTGTCGTGGGTCAGGGCGATCGCGCTTTCATAGGCCGCCACGGCTTCCTCGCTACGCCCGAGATGGTCGAGCAGGTGCGCGCGCGTGGCTCTGGCCGGCTGGAAGCGGCGGGCGTGCTGACCGGCTTCTTCCAGCAGAGCGTCGAGCGTGGCGAGTCCGGCAGCGGGGCCGTCGACCTCGGCGGTGACGGCGGCGAGGGCGACACCGCTGCCAAGGGAAGGTGCGATCGCGTGCAGCAGGCGGTGCAGGGTCAGCAGCGTCGGCCAGTCCGTCCCGCCGCCCTGTCGTCGGGCGCAGTGCACGGCCTGGATCGCGGCCTCGATCTGGAAGCGCCCCAGCTGCCCTCGCGCGTGCGCGGCCCGCAGGTGAACGCGAGCCCGGTTGATCAGGTGAGGGTTCCACAGCGAGGGGTCCTGGTCGGCGAGTGGGACGAAGCACCCGTTCGCGTCAGCCCGCGCCGGGGCGCGCGCCGCCGAGAGCTGGACCAGAGCGGCGAGCCCGTGGGCTTCCGGATCGGCGGGGACGACCGTTGTGAGCACTTCGGCGAGGTGCATTGCCTCCAAGGGCAGCTGACGGGCTTGCGGCCCGGTCGTCGCCCAGTCGATGACATAGGCGCCGTAGACCGCCTCAAGGACCGCGGTCATCCGCGCCACGAGGTCACCCCGGCCGGGAACGTGGAAGGGGATGCGGGCGGCCTTGATGCGCTTCTTCGCCCGGACCAGGCGCGTCGCCATCGTCGGCGCCGGCACCGAGAACGCCCGCCCGACCTGCTCGGCGGTGAAGCCGAGCACCGTGTTGAGCATGAGAGGAGTGCGCACGGCGCGTTCGATCGCCGGGTGCGCGCACACGAGCATCAGTTCAAGCCGCCGATCAGGGATCGCGTCGACGTCCACGTCATCGAAATGCACCGGCTCGTCCTGCCCGGCCTCGCGGGGGAAGGTCCGCTGAGCATGCGCGGACTTCCAGTGGTCGCGCAGGCGGTTGCGGGCGACGGTGAGCAGCCACGCATCCGGGTTTCCCGGCACCCCCTGAGACGGCCACGTCCGCAGGGCTCGCTCGAATGCGTCGGCAAGTGCGTCCTCCGCGGAGGCGAGGTCACTCGTCGAGGCAGCCAGAAGGGCGAGCAGCCGCCCGTAGCTATCGCGGGCCGCCACGCCCGCAGCGCGGGCCGCCGGCCCCGGCGCTCCCGGGCCGGGGCCGGCGGCCCGCCTTCCGCCGCCGGACGTCAGCGCGTCCACTCGCCGTTGACGAAGGCGGTCGCGGCCGGGCGCACCTCGACCACACCCCACTGCGCGCCCGGACACTTCTCCGCCCAGCTAATGGCCGCGTCAAGGTCGGGCACGTCGAGCACGAACACTCCGGCCAGAGCTTCCCTCGTCTCGGCGAAGGGCCCATCCTGCACCCGCAAGACCCCTTCCCTGCGAGTCACGGTCGTCGTCGCGACAGTCGGCTGCAGCACGTCGGCCGAAAGCAGCACACCCGCGCTCTCCAGCGCGCGGCCGTAGGCACCGAATGCCTCTTTGGCCTCCGCGATCGCGACCTCGCTGATCTCCCCCTCGCCAGGTTCCCGATAGTGCATCAGCAGTGCGTAACGCATCGTCATTCCCTCCGATCCCAGTGTCGCGCCGACCGCGACATCTGCACCGAGATGACGATCGAACAACCCCCAGATCGTCACTCAGGAGGCATGTCAGGGCCTTCTCTCCCGAACGGGAGCGCGGTGGCGGCCGCACCAGGAGCCGCGCCGTCCGCGGCGGCACGCGCCCGCGCGGCGGGGGCCCGCGGCCGGGCAGCCGCGCACGGCATCAGGGAGACCGCGCCTGCTTTCCCGTCCCCCCAGCCGTCAGCACCGGCTGCGGCGCTGGCGAGCACGCGGTCCACATGTGCGCTATACCCGGGGAGTGCGCCCGAGGAAGGCGGCGAGCCGGTCGCTGGGGTCGGCGGTCGCTGCCACGGTGACCGGCGCCGCGAACAGCGGGCGCCGGCCGGTGCTCGGGACCAGGGCCGGGGCTATCACCAGCAGGTCGACGGCCAGGATGCGCGGGATCGGCTGGCGCTGCCCGCACGCCCGGGATATGTCCCAACCGTGGACGGCGACCTCAAGGGCTGCCGCGGCGGCCATGACGCTGGCCGCCAGCGGGCAGCCTGCGATCTCGATGACCTGGCGCTGGCGGCCGGGGCTGGTCCAGGCGTCAAGCAGCCGGCAGGCGCGATCACGGAAGGCCCGGGCGGGGTCAGCCACCACGGCACCGTCCTCGGCGGCGGGATCCAGGCCAGTGCGTCCGGCTTCGATGCCCTCGCCGAGCGCGGCCAGGGATTCGCTGGCGTGCCTGAGCAGCATCCGCAGGTCCCATTCCTGGCGCCAGTAGGCCCGGGTCGTTGAACGAGGTGACCCGTGTGACGCGCGAAGCGTTCCCCGGTCAGTTTCCTGTGCGTCCCGGATCTGTAGAGGTGAACGCGGGTTAGGTCCCGCCTCATACACATCAGGGAGACGTGCTGAATCAGGTCCATCGCTGGCGCGCTCGCGGTAACCGAAACACATCAAGGGACTCCCGCATGTCAACGCAAGAGCTTTCCGGAACGACGGCACTGGTTACCGGCGCCAGCCGGGGATTCGGCCGCGCCATCGCCATCGCCCTGTCCAGGCATGGCGCGCACGTCGTCGGCGTCGCCCGCGACCGCGACCGGCTCGAGGAACTGCGCGCACAACTCGGCGGCACCTTCACGCCGGTCGCCGCCGACGCCGACGACCCCGTGGTCGCAGGCCGGCTCCTCGACGAGCACCGCCCCCGGACGCTGGTCCTCAACGCCGGGGCGGCGCGGCTACGCCGGAGCCAAGGCCACCATCCGGTTCATCGCCTCCTATGCCGCCGCGGAGTCCGGCCGGAGCGCGCTCGGCATCAGATTCGCCTCCGTGCTGCCGCAGCTCACCCCGGAAACAGAGCTGGGCGCGGCCGCGGTCGCCGCCTACGCCGCCATGCAGGGCGTCGATATCCCCGCCTTCCTTGACGGCCGCGGCCCGGCGCTCACCCCGGAGCGGGTAGGCACCGCGATCGTCGACATCGTCACCGGCTCCGGCGATGACCGGGACGCCTATCTGCTCACCGCCGCCGGCCTCAGCCCGGTGCGATGATGCCCCTCCGTCCCCCTCCGGGGGCGTCAGCCGCGCGGTCCTTCAAGCGCGGCGGCCCGGGCCTGGAGCGCCGGGTTGACGATATTGGCGGCGAGCGTGCGGGCCAGCGGCAGGTTCGCAAGGTCGCCCGCTTCGGCCTGGTAGATCAGCGCCCAGGCGATGAACTCGGGCAAGTCCATCCGCAGCGCATCCTTGTACAGGCGCCGCGCCAGCGGCAGGACCAGATCACGCTGATGGCGTGCCGCGATCTCCAGATGCCCAAGCCCCACGAACCCAGACACCCAGACGTAGCGGTCCGGCAGGCGGTCGCAGCGCCGCCGGGCATCGATGATCCACTCAGCGGCCGCCGCCCCGTCGCCTGCGTGGAGGGCCAGCAGGGCTAGGGCTCGCCCGGCCATCCCCTCCCAGCACGGGTCGCCCAGCTGGCAGGCCAGCGCAAACGCAGCCTCCGCGTCCTCGCGTGCCTCGCCGCAGTGCCCGGCAGCCGCCAGGCAATGCGCCCGCAGGGCCTGCGGCCAAGGCACGAACGCATTCCAGCGTTCACGGTCGCAGATATCGATGCTGCGCTCGGCTGCCGCCTGGGCCTCCTCGACCTGTCCCGCGAGCAGCAGCGAACGTGCCATGACGCCGGTCGACCATGCCTCCTGCCGCCCGCTGCCCGCCGATGCCGCGGTCTGCGCGGACTGGGCAAGCAGCCCCGCCGCGGAGTCGTGATGGCCCTGGTCCGCCTCGTTCATGCCGCGAATCGCCAGCACCCGGGCGATGAGCGCCGGATCGCCCGTAGCCTGCGCCTGCGCTGACGCCTCGCGCAGCGCACGTGCCGCGGATGCGTGCCGCCCGGCTTGCACATCGGCGAACGCGAGTTCTCGCAGGATGTCCGCAGTAAGCGGCTGGCTGCCCGCGGACCTGGCGGTCGCGAGCGCACGGTTCAGCACGACGGCTCCTTCGCCGTCGAATCCGCGCACGGCGTGCACCAGGGCGGAGCCCAGGGCCGTTAGCACATCCGCCAGCACGAGTGGATCACCGGCGCGCTCGGCTTCCCCGGCCGCCCGCCGCAGGGTCTCGACGCCCGCGTCAGCTGACCCCGCGTCGAGGGCTGCTTTCCCGGCTCGCAGCAGCGACTTGGCGACCACGCCGGCTCTCAGCCCCACCGGTGAAGCCGCAGCCGTTACCAGCGCCGCGGACCGCAGGGCCGCGGACCGCAGGGCCGGAGAGCAAACCAGGCTCTCCCGGGCGAAAAGCGCCTCGCACGCCAACAGATGCACAGCGGCCCTGGCGGGATGACCGGCGGAAACCAGCGTCCGCAAAAACAGCTCCTGCGCTCCCTCGTCCAGCGGATCTAGCGCTGCGGCGCGCCCGGCCGACTCGATAGCCGCCTCGGCATCGCCCGCGGTCAGCCAGCCCAGCGCCGCCCGGCGAAGCTCCTCCATCGACCGGGCCGCGCATGTGCCGCGGGCCAGCATGAGCCAGACGTCGAATGCCGGGCAGTTGCGCGGCTCCACACCCTCCAGCAGCGTCCCGCCGATTTCGGCGGCGGCCAGGGAACCATCCCACAACGCCTGGACGTCAATCCACAGGGAGCCGTCAGCCAGACCGACGGGATCGCCACGGAACAGCCGCGGATCCTGGCAGCAGCGGCGCAGGTCAGCCAGGCACCAGCGTAGCGCCCCCAGCGGATCATCTGCCTCGCCGAACAGCTCTGCCGCAAGCTCCGTCCTGGTCAGCGGCCGTTCGGCCAGGGAAACGCGGGCGAGCAGTGCCCACGACTTTTGCCCTCGCGGCGGCTGGCACGGCTGCCCGGCCCCGTCTTCGATGCGCGGGTGCCCGAGCAGCCGTACCCGTAGCGTCACCAGCCGCCAGGCTCAGCCCGCTGTGGCCGCAGCCGGCTGCGCCTGCAGAGCGTGCACATCGGCCGTGGTGAGGCCGTTGCCCGCGATACCCCAGTCACCGCTCCGAACCTCCTCGACGAGGACCCAGGTGACCGGCCGTAGGTTCTCGCCCTCGATTTCAACCATCGTGTCAGTGACCTTACGGATCATCTCCTGCTTCTGTTCCTGCGTGAAGACTCCCTCGATCAGCTTTACCGTGACCATCGGCATCTCGGTTCTCCCTCCATCATCGATACCCAGCCAGCAGAACGATCCCGGCTGACCGTGTGAAGCGCCGTGTGACCCGACCTGGGCAGCTATCTGGGCCGGGAGGCACCGCGCGCTCCCGTTCGGGATGAAAGCAACGGCCGCTACGCCGAGCTCGCCGCATAGTTTCTGGGCTGGCCGCGCGAGGTCGCGGTCCGGCTACGCCGCTGTTTCGGTCAGCGCGCTGCCTGGGCTGACGGTGCGCGGCACCGCCGCCGATGGCGCGAGGATCAGCTCCTCGAGTTGCCGGACGATGGTCGCCGGCGGGATCGGCAGCGGCTGGGCGAATACTCTCAGCAGCGTGTCCACGGACTGCCCGACGGTGAACCTCATCCCGGCGTCCTGTCTCGCGGCCGGGGGGAGCGGCCCGCTGTCCGCGGCCTCACGGATACCCCAGGCGAGCGCTTCGGCGTTGTCCGGCCTGACGAGCACTACCCCGCCGCAGTCGGTCTCGGGCAGGCCGCCGTCGTCGGAGGCGATCACCCGGCAGCCCGAGTGCTGGGCCTCGATCGAGACGATGCCGAAGGTCTCGTGCCAGTACTGGCTGTTAGAGGGCATCACCACGATGTCGTGGCCGGCCATCAGGGCCGCCATCCTGGCCGGCGTCCTGCAGGCGGCTACCACGGAGATCCCGGGGTGCTCGCCGAGCAGCCGCTCGATGATCTTCCCCTGCGGCTTGTCCGCGCCCGCTGTCGTCGCGGTGAACGTGAGCGCCGGGTCCTGCCCGATGATGTCGATGTGCAGCGTCTCCAGCAGGGTGTAGATGCCTTTCTCCGGGCTCAGCCTGCCGGCGAACAAGACGCGGGTACTCCCGGTCTCGTTGCCCGGCCGGGACTGCGCGGCGAAGCACGGCTCGGCGAATGGGTACACGACGCTGATCGTCGAGACGTCGACGTCCAGGTATCTCGACCACAGCCCGGCCGCGTACCGGCTGGTGGCGATCAGTGCGCGATTCCTGGTCCCCCCGACGGCGAACGCCCTCTTCCGTTCCCGGATGGGCGGCGGGTTATGCAGGATCAGGAACGCCGGGTGCCTGGTCGGCACCGTGTGCGGCTCGTTGACGAAGACCACGGTGCCGTCGAGCTCACCGACCCCGGCCAGCGCCGGCAGTGACAGGAACGGAATATCGGCGAAGTCGTCCCTGCCGTCGCCGGCACCCAGGCCGACGGTGACCACCTGCGCTGGTATACCGCGCCGTCTCAGTTCCCGGACCTGGCCGACGGTATAATTCTCCGAGCCGCCGGTGCCGGCGGGCAGGGGATTTCCCGGGGACCAGATGAACGATATCAACGTGTGCCGCCCACATTTCCTTGCGCCGAGGTGCCGGGAGAACGCAACGATATCCGCGCGCTTATGCGCGTGAGAGAGAAACTGGAATGGCACCGCCGGGGTCCAGGGCGGAAAGCAGCGTGGACCCCTGTCAGGCCCGCGACGGGGCTACAGCCTGATCCTTCGGCGAGACGCTCGAAACCGGGATGCCGGCGAAAATCCACGACATTCGTAACGGCGAAC
>Ga0137391_10002108_pt1 | contig 14763 bp, 15 predicted proteins | sample 15con2h24BmetaG_FD_101399 | JGI IMG/M metagenome (GOLD analysis project Ga0137391, IMG submission 101399) | Vadose zone soil microbial communities from Angelo Coast Range Reserve, California, USA - 15con2h2.4B metaG | ecosystem: Environmental > Terrestrial > Soil > Vadose zone > Saprolite...
AGGGGTTAGACTACCAAAAACCTTTAGAGGGAATTATTGCATGAGAAAGTTGCCCGCTTTCCAATGGTTTTCCGGGACTGGCATTGCCGTCTGGGTCCTGTTAATCCTGGTGATGGTGATGGCCCCCGGTCCATCCGGCTTGGCTCAGAATCCCGCGTCGAAGGCTGCGGACCCTCAAGCACCGGCGACGCAGAAGCCTGCCGACTCCCAGAAGCCTGACGATGATCAGGGCCCGGCCGGAACAGTGAAGGTCAATGTTAACGTGGTTGGTCTCTTCTTCAACGTGAAAGACAAGCATGGCGCGCTCATTCCCAACCTGACCAAAGACGATTTCCAGGTCCTGGAAGACGGTACGCCGCAGACTATTAAGTATTTTGCCGCCGAATCGAACCTGCCTCTGACCCTCGGGATGCTGATCGACTCTTCCGGCAGCCAGCGCAACGTGCTCGACATGGAGAAGCAGGTGGGCGGCGCATTTCTTCGCCAGATTCTGACGGACAAAGATGAGGCCTACGTCATCGACTTCAATGTGGATGCGGAACTGGTGCAGGACTTTACCCGCGACGTGCACCGCCTGCAGGCGGCGATGAACAAGGTCAAAATCAACACGGGCTACGTGACCGGTCCACTGCCGGGAGCGGGTGGCGGCCCCGTCCCTACGGCTAATTCTCCGGGCACGGTGCTGTACGACGCCGTATATTTGTCGGCGCATGACATGCTCGCGAAAGAAGTCGGCCGCAAAGCCATGATCCTGCTGACCGATGGCGAGGACGAAGGCAGCCGGCTCAAAATTAAAGATGCCATTGAAGCAGCGCAGAAGGCCGATGCCATCGTCTATGTGCTGCTCTGCGCCGATCGCGGCTTCTATGGATCGTTCCAGGTGGGGTATTCCGGCGAGGGAGAAATGCGCAAGCTCACCGAGGCCACGGGAGGCCGCGTTATCAACGTCGGCAACAAGTTCGACAAACTGCGTGAGGCCTTCGACCAGATCGCCGCCGAGTTGCGCAGCCAGTACAACCTCGGCTACACGCCCCTCAACACCAAACTGGACGGCGGCTACCGGAAGCTGGAAATCAAGTGCAAGCAGAATTACAAGATCCAGTCTCGGGCTGGGTACTATGCGACGGCCCGGGAGCCGCTGCCGCAATAGTCGGCGGATTAGAGAAGGAATAAGGCAAGAGGAAAATCAAAAGCAAGAGCAAAGTCAAAAGCAGCGGGCAGGAGTGCCCGCTCCACATAAGCTTTGCTCCACACAAGCTTTGCTTGGGACTCAAGGGGCTATCGCTCGAACGGAAAACCATTTAGCCTGTATGACGCTGGACGAACCGGAGGTTCGCCATGCCGTCTAGAAATCACTCGCCATTCTCGCGCCGCTCATTCCTGCAGCTCTCGGCCGCCGCTGCGGCTTTGCAGATTGTCACTGAACCCATGCTGGCCGCCGCGGCCCGCAAACCCCACAGCAGCGATGGAGTAATGATCGACTCCAACGAGAATCCGCTGGGCCCCAGCCAGTCCGCGCGCGACGCCATCTCCGCTATCATTCCGCAGGGCGGACGCTATCTCGACAATCTCACCGACGATCTCATCCACACCTTTGCGCAACTCGAAGGTCTCAATCCGGATCATGTTCATGCGTTCCCCGGCTCTACTCCTGCGCTTCACTTCGGGGTCATCGCCTTCACATCGCCGCAGAAGAGTTATGTCACAGCCGATCCCGGCTACGAGGCTGGAATGTTTGCCGCCGGGGCGTCGCAAGCGCGCGTCGTGAAAGTCCCGCTCACCAAGACCTACGCACATGACGTAAAGGCCATGCTCGCCGCCGCGCCCGACGCTGGGCTGTTCTATATCTGCTCGCCCAACAATCCCACGGGCACGCTCACTCCGCATTCCGACATTGAGTATCTCGTCGAGAACAAACCTAAGGGCTCCATCGTGATGATCGACGAGGCTTACATCCATTTCTGTGATGCGCCTTCGACGCTCGATCTGGTCAAGGCCGGCAAGGATGTAATCGTGCTGCGCACCTTCTCGAAGACTTATGGCATGGCAGGCCTGCGCTGCGGTCTCGCCGTCGCCCGTCCGGACCTGCTGGATAAAATTATGGAGCGTGCCGGATGGAATTTCATGCCCGTCACTGCTCTGGTCGCCGCTTCGGCCAGCCTGAAAGATCAAAATTTAGTTCCGGAGCGCAAGCGCATCAACAGCGGCATCCGCCGGGAAACTTTTCAGTGGCTCGATCGCAACGGCTACTCCTATATCCCCTCGGAATCGAATTGCTTCATGCTCGATACCAAACGTCCGGGCAAAGAAGTGATCGATGCCATGGCACAGCAGAAAGTTTTTATTGGACGCATCTGGCCGGTGATGCCTAACAGCGTTCGCATCACTGTGGGAACTCATGATGAAATGCAGCAGTTCCAGACCGCATTCCAAAAAGTAATGCGCGGTACAGCGGCGTTCTCGCAGCAACCGGCACGCCCCTCCAAAAATGTCCGCCGGAACGGAGCGCCACTGCCATCGTGAGACTATGGAATGCCGCGAATTGATGAAGATATAATTGAGCGGCCACGGGAGGCTCTATGTTTTCACGTCTCCTCACTTTCCTCTGTCTGCTAATTTTTTTGCCAGCCTCTTTGGCCCAGCAATCAGAACCAACAGCGCCAGAAGCCGTGCCTGACTCGTGCCCAGTTACGAAACAGTCCGACAAGCCTTTTGTAGCCCCATTCCCTTATCCGGCACAGGCTCCGAAGGGTAGCTTTTGGTTTGGTACGGATAATTTGTGGACTTTACTTGGGAACCCAAGATGGCCCATGGGACAAAAAACCTTCTGGTGGCGGCAAGACTGGGGGCGATACAAATGGATCCCGGAAGAGCAAGCATCGAAATTGACCGTTACGGCAAGACGTCTGGACGCTGTTTCTCAATCTTCAGAAATTCTGAAGGCTAACAGCTCATACCGAGAGCAGGACTGGAAAGCATTTTTGGTGGGAGGCATTAACTTTTCGACGCCGGGATGCTGGGAGATCACCGGACGTTACGATGATGACGAACTGAGCTATGTCGTTTGGGTAGTAAAGTAGTTTGTTCCGAGTGTCGAACCAATCGCGTGGGCGCTGATTGACTGGGTTATAGAGTGTAAACGCCTCCGTACATTAACTATCGGGCAGTGCCTAATTCCCGCAACCAGCAAGTCAAATCAGGAATCGGCACCGAGACGCCTTGGTCTGATAGCTGCTCTTCGCCCGCAAATTCAGAATCTAAACTGCACATCGAGCTGCATGCGGCGCGGAGGCTGGGCGGCGACCGGTTTTCCAAACAACGGAGAAGAGATTGTTCCGATGTAGGTCATGTAATTGGGATGGTTGAGAACGTTGAATGAATTCAGCGAGAGGGAAAGAACCTTGGCTTCTCCCTTGCGTTTGGAAAGCGGGAAGTCGTGGGAAAGATTGAGATCGAGATTGATGGTGCCGGGGCCCGGCATAGTGTTGCGCGCGACTCCCGCGGGACGATCGTTGATGATGCCATCGTGATTGTCGTCGGCGCCGGTGGTGATGTTCACGGGCTTGCCCGAGTAGAGCGAAAGCGCCGCGCCGAAGGTGAAAAAACGCGTCGGCTGGCTGGAAGCCAGCAGATCGAACTTATGCAGGCGGTCGTTGTCGGAGCGTCCCCAGTCGGCGGAAGGATTGTAGCTGTTGGCGGGAAAGAAGGTGATGCCGGTGGTGTTGTTGTTGGTGCGGCTGAGCGTGTATTGCACTTGCCCGGCGAAATATTTGCTGGCCTTGCCGCGGAAGGTGAGTTCCAGCGCGTTGCCTTTCAAAGCTCCTTCCGACTGGATCTGCCGGACCTGGCCGAAACTTGGATTCGGACGCACGGCACCTCCACCATTTGGCGCGTTGGCGTCGATGGAGCGGAAAGAATCGATGCCGCGGTTGCCGATGTAGACGGCGCTGAATGTGCTTTTCGCCGTGACTTGCCGCTCGACTCCGATGCTGTATTGAATTGAGTAGGGCATGCGGACGCGAGGATCGAGCGTAACCACGCTCGTGGGAGTGCTGGACAGCTCACTCGGGAGTACGGGGTAGTGCGGCGAGTCCACGATGAAGCGCAGCAGGTTCACGCCGTCGAAGTGGAGCAAATCTCCGATGGGACTAGGTCCGGTGCGATCGTAGAAGAATCCGGCGCCGCCGCGAATGATGGTCTTGCCGTTGGCGGCCGGGGCGTATGCGAAGCTGAGGCGGGGCGCGAAGTTGTTGGGATCGTCGTGGAAATAGTTCTGCCAGTAGTAGCGGACTCCCAGGTAGAGAGAGAAGTTCGGCTTCAGGCGAATGTTGTCCTCGACGAATCCACTGACAACTCTTTCCAGAAAAACCACGTGGCCTTGGCCGGTTTGGATCAGGAACGTCGTCGGAGTAGCCGCCGAGAAATCGGCGCTGCTGGCGAACGTGTAGGTGCCGGCGCGGTTGGTGAAGTCGTCGAGGCCGCGGCGGCTGATGTCGGGAATGTCGACGCCGAAGCTGAGCTGATGTTTGCCGTTAGCGTAAGTGGCGAAGTCGGTCCCGTCGAAGTGATATTCGGTGCGGCGGGAATCGGCTTGCGCGCCACCGGCAGTGAAGAGTCCGGAGATTGAAAGTTGAGCGTCGGCATTAATGCTGTGGACGGAATTGTCAAAGTGTCCGACGAGAAACCTTAACTGGTTCACCCAGTGCGGGGAGAACTGGTGAAGATCGCTGACATTGATTTCGTGCTCGAGAAAATGCGTGTTGGTGCCGGCGCTGGGAAGGGTGGTGCCGTCGACATTCTGATTTTCGACAGAGCGATGTTCGTAGGAGTAGCCGATCCAGAACTGGTCGCCATTGGAGAAATCGTGGAAGATGCGTCCTGAACCGAAAAAATGATGCGTGGGATTGGGGACGGTTTGCGCGATGGGCCCGAAGCCGAGCGACTCGGCGGCGGCGAGGGCTGTGGAATCGATGACGGCCTGTTGGTCGTTGAGATCTTCGTCGAGCGCGAGCAGAAAGCTAGTGTGCTTGCTGTGGCCGATGGGTCCGGTAACGGAGCCTTCGTAATACTGGCGGCGCTCGGGAGGCTTAACAATGGCAAAGGCGTTGGTCGCGTCAAAGACGGAATCGCGGAAGAGGAAATTTAGGGAACCGTGATAAGCCGGCGTGCCGTTCTTGGTGACGATTTCCAGGCGCGCCCGGCCCGGACGCGAGAAGCGCGCAGAGTACGGGTTGTTGTTGATCTTTACTTCCTGAATGGCGGAGGGAGTGACGCCGGGGCCATTGGCCTCAATGCCGTTCACCACGAGCGTGACGCCATTCGTCCCACTGGCATTGTCGTCGAGGAAGCGCGACATGGTGGTGATGTAGTCCTGATCGAAGACGGGGATGAGATCGAGGGCATTGCGGTCGATGGTATTGGCGTTCTGGTTTTCGGAATTCTCGAGACTGACCAGCGGTGCGGAATCGCCGGTGGCGACATTGACGGTTTCGTTGAGAACCGCGATCGGCATCGTGACGCGAAGGGGAGCCGGACGCTTGGTGGCGAGGTTTACGCTGACGCGGGTCTCGCGGAAGCCGTCCGCCTGAAAATCGAGCGTGTAGTTCGCGGGCGCAATGTGGTCAAAGCGGAAGGAACCGGCGTTATCCGTGGAGGTTTGAGAGACCGGCTTATTGTCGGGGGCGAGGAGCGTGACTTGCGCGCTGGCGATAGCGGCTCCTGAGGGATCGAGGAGCGTTCCGGTAAGAGCGCGAGAAAGCGGCTGTTCTTCGGAGACGTCCGTCGCCCCGACGCTGGCAGGACGCTCGGTGGCCAGGGTCAGGACGGCAGCGGGGAATGAGAAGCCGGCTGCTGCGACCAACATCCAGAAGAGTTGATATCTCACTTAAGCGCCTTGGAGAAAAATACCGGAGCGGCGTTGCCGATTTATTTCCGCGCAGGCAAATAGGATCAATATCACAACCACATGAAACCTTCCTGAAAGGAAAAAGAAGCGCCAGTTATTTCCTACGCTGGCTGATTGACCGGACAGTTTCTTTATTCCAACAAAAAATAAAGCCACGTCGGTTAAGAGCGTGGCCTTCTTGCATTTTAACTGGTTTGTCGAACCGGCTTATGTGGACTTCACTGCGGCGTCAGCAGAAATGCATGCGCTTTTCCATTGTGCGAGCCCTCGCCCACAATCTGTCCCGCATTGTTGATGCCGTTCGCTGTGAGCAGCACCCAGCTTGATCCCGCGGGAATCAGCTTGTTCAAATCCTTCATCTGCCCGGCGCTGTACACGAATGCGTGATAAGTGGATTGGAAAGTCGACTGCCCTACCACAATCCCCGCGTCGTTAATTCCGAAGCCCCACGTGGTGCTGGTCGGGCCACTGATCGTCCCCAAATCATGGAGAACGCCGTTGGTAGCCAGAAACGCATGTGCTGATCCGTTCGCGGTATATGCCACGCCGGTGACCTGGTTCTTATTATTCACGGCGTATGCCTGGCTCCATGCACCGCCCAGGGTCCCCATCTTGGTCATGGTTCCGTTTCTCCAAATGAACCCGAAGAAGTTGCCCTGGGCGTCATACGACGTCCCTACCACCACACCGAACTTATTGATGCCTTGCGCGCTGTTCCACCAGTCGGTGCCTTTGGGCGATCCCAAGGTTCCCAGGTCGGTCATCTGTCCGTTGCTATAAAGAAACGGATGATTGCTTCCGTCGGCTGTGACGGCGGAGCCCACCACCTGGCCCACGTCGTTGAGGGCATAGGCCACGGCGGACCCTCCGCCCAGATCTCCAATGTCGGCTAACTTTCCGCCGCTCGACAGAAAAGCGTGGTAGGTGCCTGACGCAATCGTGGAATAGCCAGCCACCTGCCCGGTTGCATTGATCCCATTGCCGATGGCCGACGTTCCTCCCAGAGTACCCAGATCGGTCATGGTTGCGTTGTGATAAAGAAAGACGTCGGAAACGGTATCGTTGGAGTCGTAGGCGTAGCCGGTGATCTCGCCGGTTGCATTGATGGCCTTGGCCCCGCTGAAACTGCCGCCGCGCAGAGTGCCCAGGTCGGTGACGCTGTAGGTCTGAGCGGCGCACAAGCACGACAACGCCGTTGTCAGGAGAAAACTGAAAATCATTCGTGGAAGGCTGGGGAGTGTATTCATGACGCTCCTTTTGCAGGCGAAGCTTGAATTCGCTTAAATCGTTCCACGCCAAGTCAGAAGAGTTGTCAAAAGGATGTCAAATCCAGATGTAGCCCCGAGCGAGAATCTACGAGCACGACCTCTGGCAACCTGTCATTCGCGCCGCTCATCTAATCAACCAATCGGCCAAGACGCCCGTTGCTTCAACAGGCTTTTACGATCCATACAAAACTTTACAAGCAAGCCAGAGTCCAGCCGCGGTATCAGGGACGCGTGGCCTTGGTCGGCGACGCCTCGGGCGCGGTCGATTCCATCACTGGCGAGGGTTTATGCCTCACCTTCCGTCAGGCGCAGGTCTTGGCGGAATGCTTCGTCGCAGGCGATCTGCGCCGCTATCAACAAGAGCACAGGAGACTGGCTAGGCGTCCCGCTATGATGGCTCGGTTGATGCTCGCTCTTGATTGGAAAACTTCATTGCGGCAGCGTGTGATGCGCGCCTTCGGTTCCGATCCCCGCCTCTTCAGCCGCATGCTGGCCATGCACGTCGGAGATCTGTCGCCGCTCGACTTCGCCGCTAACGGGCTGTCATTGGGCTGGCGGATGGTGACTGTCTAAGATATGGTTTGACCAAAAGTGCAACAAAGATTGCTTGGCAGATATGACCTCAGTCTCGTTGCTTTACTTGTTCTTTGGATATGCCGTAACGCTGTGCGAAATCTCGAAACGCAGCCTCGCTGTCGAACACGCTGCTCAAGGGTAAAGATAAAATCGCAGTTCGTCGTCGTGCGACATCAAGGAGGTAGCCCTGCCAAAGCGGAATAATCCTTTCGAGAGGCATTTCCATTGCAGCTTCGACATATGATCCGTATCCGCGCTTGTCTTTTGCCGCAATTAGCTTGAGAAAGCGTCTGAACTTGCCTTGCTCCCACAAAAACAAGGAAACCATGCGCGACTCCGATTCGTCGCGCTCCACCGCGCCGAATGGCCCAGATGGAGCTTGATCAGAAACGATTGTCCTTAGATCGAGCCGCGTCAGCTTTGTGCCCAAGGCTTCTATACGCCACGGGTTCTGGAAACCCCAAAACAGGACCAATTCGCCGTCCTTCCAGTAGCCGTAAAACTTTTCGAAGAAAGTCGGGATGCCCTCGTCGGCCCACGGCGGGCGGGAGGGCAGGTTTCTTTCCACGAGAGGGTGCATGATTTCGTGGGCAAATGTCCCCAGTCCGGAGGTCTCATAGGTCGCCAACAATTTATTGGAATACAGGTAGATACCGAAGCCTGCCGGACCTGGAACATGCAACTCATTTTGGACAAACTCCTGAAACTGATTTTGGTCCTCTAACACAAAAGCGCGGATCGGGTAATCAAAATCGGCCTTAAAGAAATCACGATTCACAAGTTTAATGAAGTTGTCATCGAACCGTACGAGGTTGGCAATGCGGGACGACTCGCGCTTGTAGCGAAAATCAAAGTACCTGGTCTGTTTGCGATAAGGAAATTGAAGGAGGAAATCCTGAGCTGAAGCAATTGTTGAGAACTCTCCAAATGCCCCGCTGAGTGTCAATATAACGAGTGCCAAACGCAACAAAAACTTCATAAACAGTCACGGTAGCACAGAGCGGCAAATGAATCTTGAGTTATGGCATATTTGTTCACCGGAACCGACAGACGGCTCGAGGCCAAGCTTGCGAAAACAACCGGTGTTTCGGAAAAGTCCTCACTCGACCTCCTCTCCCCACTCCACCGTCCGCCTCTCCCGGCTACTCTTATGCGCCAGCAGCACCGCCCGCATCGTTCGCAGCGCCTGCTCGGGCGTAACTTCCAGCGCGGCCTCCTTCTCGATCGCGTCGCGCACATTCGCGTAAAACCCGCGATAATCTCCCCGCTCGGTTTTTAACTTCACGCTCGGCTCGCCCACCACGCTTAGCGTGCCCCACAAGCTCTCCGCTTCCTCTCCCCAATCCGCGCCCCAATCCGTTCCTTCAGGAACATTTTCGCCACGCAGCCGCGCTTCCTGCGGATCCATTCCATACTTCACAAACGATCCCTTCGTCCCATGAATAAGCAAATGCGGCCCCGGCGCAAACGCAATAATCCGAGCCCGCACTAGCGCCCGCAGCCCGGGATACTCCATGCAGACATCGAACGAATCATCCACCTGCGACGTCTCACGCTGGCAAAATGCCGACGCCGTTATGCTTCGCGGCTCGCCAAATAAAACCAGCGCCTGATCGATCACATGCGGCCCCAGATCGAATAACACGCCTGCGCCCGGTTGATCCGCTCGCTCCCGCCATGCATTCCCTTTCGGTTCCAGGCGAAAGCGGTCAAACCGGCATTCATATTCCGCAATCTTCCCCAGCCTCCCCGACTCCACAAGTTTCTTCACCGTGAAGAAATCGCCATCCCAGCGCCGGTCCTGATACACCGTGATCAGCCGCCCGCGCTCCGCAGCCAGCCGCACCAGTTCTTCGGATTCCCGAAGGGTAGGCGCGAATGGCTTGTCCACCACCACATCCCGCCCGGCCAGCAGGCAAGCCTTCGCCAGTTCAAAGTGCGAATCATTTGGCGTCGCTACTACGCACAGATGAATTTCCTTATCCGCCAGCAATTCCTCTATCGTCCGCGCGACTCGCACTTCGGGGTATTTTTCCTGCACCCGCATCCCGCTGCGCTCCACGATGCAAGCCAGTTCCATCCCAGGCACGCCACGGATCACGGGAGCGTGAAAAGCCTGCCCAGCCAGCCCAAATCCAATCAATCCCACGCGCACCATGCAAAACTCCTTGGTTTCTTACCTTTATCTACCACTACACCAGCCGCCATTTACAGCGTTTTGCCTATAGTGCGGCATCGCGCTAAATCGTATAACGGTTAAGTGATTTGGCGGGATGTGGATTTGCCAGTTTGACTATTGAGACGCCCAGGAGCCGGTAAATGCGATTCGGACCTTTTCTAATGATTGCACTGTTGCTGATTATTCTGTGGGCGGGTGGCTTTTTAATGTTCCACGTAGCCAGCGGGCTGATTCACCTGCTGCTGTTGTTCGCGGTCGTTTCGTTCGTGGCGCACCTGTTTATGGGGAGCCGGACCGCATAGATTTTTTTGGAGCCAGGTTGACCGGGCGGATGCTAACCGGCACCGTTGCCTTCAGCCTAGCTCTTTAGCCCTAACACCGGCGACAGCACCGCCTCTCAGCGCGCTATGGCTAAACGGCCGTAGAACTCTGAGAGGTGGTTGCTTTTTAAGTGTTGCTCTTTATTTTTTACGATCACGTCTTACGATCCTTCACCCGCCGAACAAACTTCAGCCCCGACCATACTTCTGTTACTGCGCACACCTTCACATCCACCAGCCCTGCGTCGAGTCCAATCCCGCGCACCACATTTTCATCCAAATCAGTCGCCACGCCGGAACTCTTCTTCGGCCAGCTTACCCACAACATTCCCGCCGGGACCAGTAACTTTGCGATCCGCGGAAACTCCTTCGTTAGTTCGACGCGAGACTTGGTGAAGATCATCGCGAAATCGAGAGCGGACCTATCTTTCACGACCGCGCATTCCGTCAAAGCCTCGCGCAATTCCGCCCGCACTTCCGCCGGAGCATTCGCCAACCGCAGGCAAAATCCCGCTTTGATGCCCAATTTTCTCGGAAGTGGTGTGCCTGAATATCCCGGCATTCTCTTATTGCCCGCGCGAAAGAAATGACGGACTTGTCCGGAGCCAGAAACAGCTGGAAGCCAGAAGCTGCCCTACTGCGCTGGCGCGTAATACCCTCGCCGCGCCCTCACCCGGAAACTTTTGCGGTCATTGGCCACAACCTCAATGGTGCGAAAATGGCCGTCGGCCTTGAAGTCGGCTGGCTGGTAGGAGACCGCATACTGGCTGCGCAGTTCCTCCTGAATTTCGGCAAAGGCGTTGGCCACGTCGCGAATCTGGAACGGCGCAAATGCGCGTCCCCCGGTAGCGTCGGCGATTCGCTCCAGCACCTTGTCGCCCGTTCCCTTGGTGCCGCTCACGTTGGTGCTGATCGTGTACACGATCGCCTCCGCCCGCTGCGCCATCTCGATGGCTTCCTCGCGCGTGACATGGCTCTGATTGTCGTCTCCATCGCTCAATAAAATAATCGCCCGCCGCGTCGGACCGCTCGGCGGTTTTTTCAGCAACTTGTCGCGGCACGCGTAGTAAAGGGCATCGTACATGGCAGTCCCGCCCCCCGGACGCAACGCCCGCACGCCGTGCCCCAGCTTTTCTGTGTCATCGGTAAAATCCTGCGTCACCTCGGGCGTGGCGTCGAAACCAACTACGAAAGCCAGGTCATAACGCTTGCGCACCGTCTGATTCAAAAACTCAATCGCCGACTCCTGCTCGAACTTGAACCGGTCGCGCACCGAACTGCTGGCGTCGATCAGCAGTCCCACCTGCAGTGGCAGGTTCGTCTCCGCGTGAAAACTTCGGACCTCCGTCACCGGCTTGCTGTCATCCACAAAACGGAAATCGTTCTTCTTTAAATCGGTCACGCGCTTCCCGTGCTTATCTGTCACCGTGAAAACAACATTCACTTCGTTGGTGCCCACTCTGATTTTTGGAACGTTTGCCGAATCGCTTTCCTGCTCGCCCGAATTCTGCTCGGGATTCTGCGCAGCGGAAGGCGGGGCCTGCTGCGGCGCTGGGGGCGCGGTTCCCGTCTGAGAGGCGGCAAACGCGCACAGCGTCGCCAGTAGCATTGCCAATGCAGCCCATCGCCCCGCCAAGACGTCTCTCTTAATCATGGAGTTCATTAACTGTTCATTATATCCACAGTAACTCCATCTGATTTCGCTTTGAAAGGTCGTGCCTTTAGCCGCCCCGCAACTCGTTACATCCTGCTGAAAACTCTGCTTTTGGCTGGCCAACGCTTTCGGCAGTCCAGTAAATACGACCTTCGTGCCCCTTCGTGGTTCACGAATTTAAGAAAACTTTACTTCTCCTCCACTTTACTCAAAAACTCCCGCAACTCCTCCGGCAACTCACTCCTCAACGCCACTAACTCCCCCGTCCGCGGATGCCGGAACTCCAACTCCGCAGCATGCAAAAAATTCCTTCCCAACCCAATCACCGCATTTTTTCCTCGCGCCTGTCGCGGCGCCCCATACATCGTATCCCCCACAACTGGATGTCCCATCGCCGCCACATGCACCCGAATCTGGTGCGTCCGCCCGGTGTCGATTTTCACGTCGAGCAAAGTAAACTTTCCAAACTTGGTATCCAACCGCCGCACCACGCGATAATGCGTTGCCGCAGTCCGACCACCCTCGAGCCGCGTCGTCATGCGCGTGCGCCGCACCCGGTCCCGGCTGATGCTCTGCGCCAGCGTTCCCGAATCTTTTTTCACCCACCCATGCACCAGCGCCACATATTTCTTTTTTACTTCCCGCGCCGCAAACTGCGCGCTCAACTTGCGGTGCGCCTCATCGTTTTTAGCCACAACAATCAAGCCGCTGGTCTCTTTATCCAGACGATGCACAATCCCCGGCCGCAACTCTCCGCCCACGCCGGACAAATTTCCCAGGTGATGCAGGAGCGCATTCACCAGCGTCCCACGATTGCGCGCATCGTCGCTCGCTCCCGCCCCGGCGTGCACCATCATTCCTGCCGGCTTGTTGATCACCGCGAGATCGTCGTCCTCATAAACAATGTCTAGCGGAATCTCCTCCGCGATAGCCTTCAGCGGCGCCCGCTGCGCATCCCCCAGCACGCTGATCCGCTCCCCGCCGCGCAGCTTCAGCGAAGCCTTCGCCGGAGCATCGTTCACCAGCACCTTGCCCTCGGCGATCATCTCCTGCACTCGCGCCCGGCTTACCGACTCCAGGCGCGTAGCAAGAAATTGATCCAGGCGCTTGCCGGCATCTTCAGCCGCAACAGGAATAAGAATGGGAAACGCATCAGGCATTCGCTGGAGGATACCAGACGCTACGCGTCCGAAGGACGCTTGAAAATAGCCCGGCGTTTTCAACGCGGGTACGGTCGGAATTCGGACGCGCATCCCGGAGGGATGCCTGAAGTCGTCCCGGGTGAATCTGAGAGCGACCGAGCACCGTCGCAGGCACAATCTTGAAGAGTTGAGAGAGAAGGCAGAACCGCCTCAATGTCAACCAATCGAGCTTCTGCAAGTAAGGGTTTGCCTGTATTGCCTCAAGGCTCGGCGCGGAGTTACATCTACACATCAAAGCGCTTATCGTGCCACCCACGAGGAATCGTCGTGGAACAGCAGTTCGCAATTCTGACTGAGGTTCCGATCTCACGGCCGCTTTTTGTGTGTCAGAAAAGATGGTTTGCGCCAACCATGCGTGAGCGCTGGAAGAGTTTATGAGCCAACTCCGCGGCCCGCTGCAACAAATCTATCGGGATAAATCTGCCGGCGAGATTAGGGTCCTTAAGGTCAGCAATTTCAGCGTGATTTTATGGATGGTCCCAGTATCGAGAAACTGCGCGATGAACTCACACGGCTGATGCTGGAGCACATTGAGAGTATGCAAAAACGAACGTTTTTGGGAATCGGCCCGGAGGATGTGCGCCGGGAAAAGGAACAATTGCAGCGCATCCGTGAAGTGTCTGCCGAATTTTTGGAGGCTCTAAAGAGAATCAGCCAGTAGCTTTCCGGCACGGGCAGCCCTCATCTGCCCTACCCCGGGCGCTGTGGGGTTCTGTACAACGGGTGGCGTTGACTCATTGTCATGAAAGGAAAGCCGATGGCGGAGAAGCCGAGTGTCACACTGCCGGGAACCGTAGAGAAAATCATCAAGCCCTCGCAGCCCGGTCAGGCGGAAAAAGCGCAGATTGAGGTGGAAGGGGCGGATGATATGTACCGCGAAATCCGCATCGAAAACTCACTCACCGCCGAAAATGGTCAGCAGGTGCGGCTCAAGAAAGGCGCCGAGGTCGACGTTACCGTGGAAGCCGATCAAGAAGCGACCAATCCTAAAAACAAATAACTGAATATGCTTCTGCCCGGTGGATTTGAGATCCTTTGGCCGACTGAAAGCCCTATCGCGATGCGCTCAACGCCGGCGCCGCCTTCGCCCCCGGCCGCAACCACCAGATCAGCCCGCCTCCGATTACCAGCCCAATGGCAATCAACTGCGTGCCCGACATTGCCCCGCCAAACACCGACCCGCGGCCCGGATCGTCCCGCAGAAATTCCAGGAAGAACCGCGCCACGCCATAAATAAACAGGAACGCGCCGAATACCTGACCATCGAATTTCCTGCGCTTCAGCAGCCACATCAGGAAGAAGAAATTCGCAAACTCCACCGCCGCCTCGAACAATTGCGTCGGCTCCAGCGGCACGTTCAACGGAGTGCCGGTAATCTGATTCGCCAGCGGATTATGAAACACCACACCCCAGAAATGATGCGTCTCTTTCCCGTAGCAGCATCCCGCCGCAAAGCATCCAATGCGTCCAATCGCATGTCCTAGCGCCAGCCCCGGCGCAAACGCATCGCAAGTTCCCAGCGCGGGCATATGATGTCGGCGCACATACCACGCCGCCGCCGCGAACGCGGCAATCAATCCGCCGGAAAAAACTCCCCCAGCCTGCAGCGTGGTGATGCTGAAAATCTCCGCCGGATGCGCCTGATAGTAGCTCCACTCA
>Ga0137391_10002113_pt1 | contig 14756 bp, 13 predicted proteins | sample 15con2h24BmetaG_FD_101399 | JGI IMG/M metagenome (GOLD analysis project Ga0137391, IMG submission 101399) | Vadose zone soil microbial communities from Angelo Coast Range Reserve, California, USA - 15con2h2.4B metaG | ecosystem: Environmental > Terrestrial > Soil > Vadose zone > Saprolite...
GACGCCGTATCCCTGCGCGTTGGCGGTCGAGATCGACGTGATCGAAGCCAGGCCCAACGCTCCGCCGACCTGCATCACGACGTTGCTGAAGCCCGAACCCAGGCCGGCGTCCGCCACAGGCACCTCGGACATCGAGATGGTGAGCAGGGGCAAGAAGGATGACCCGGCGCCGGCGCCGAGCAGCACGTAGGCGGCCAGGAGCACCGGCGCGTAGCCTGTGGCCGGGCCCGCGCTGGACAGGATCGCCAGAGCGCCGATGATGATCGCCAGCCCCGCCATCAGCAGGTTGCGGGCACCGATCCGAGCCATGAGCCTCGCGGCCAGGCCGCTCGACATGACGCCGATCGCCACCGTCACGGGAAGGAAGGCGAGGCCCGTCTGAAACGCGGTATAGCCGCGGGTGTGCTGGAGGTAGAGCGCGCCGACGAAGAAGTTGGTGAACAGGCCGGTGAAGAGAAGGGCGCGCGCCGCGGTCGCGCCTGTGAGCGAGCGAATCGCCAGGATGCGCAGCGGCATCAGTGGGTTGCGCAGCCGCGACTGAAGCAAGACGAAGAGCCCGGTCAGGGCCACGGCGGCGCCACCGAATCCGAGGGTGTGGAGCGACATCCAGCCGTAGCTGGAGGCGGTGACGATGCCGTACACACCCAGCATCAGCGCGGCCGTGATCAGGATCGCGCCGGCCACGTCGACTCCCTGGCTCACGCCCGGACCCTCGTTCTCCTCGATCAGCCAGGCCCCGAGGATCATCGTGGCCACGCCGATCGGCAGGTTGATGAAGAAGATCCAGTGCCAGTTCAGCCACTGGGTGAGGAACCCGCCCGCCAGCAGCCCCAGCGAGCCGCCGCCCGCGATCACCAGGGTGAAGACGCTCATCGCCTGGGCGCGTTCGGCCGGGCGCTGGAACTCGGTGACGATGATCGCGATGATCACCCCCGCCGAGATCGAGGCGCCGAGGCCCTGCAGGAAGCGGCCGATGATCAGGTGGTCGGCGCTCTGGGCGAAACCACTGCCGACCGATGCCACGGTGAACAGGAAGACCCCCGCGAGGAAGACCTTGCGGCGGCCGATCAGGTCGCCGATGCGGCCTGCGACCAGCAGGAAGCCTCCGTAGCCGATCAGGTAGGCGTTGACGACCCAGGTCAGGTTCGCCTCGCTGAAACCGAGGTCCACCTGGATCCAGGGCAGGGCGACGTTGACGATCGTCGAGTCGAGCATGATCATGAGCTGCCCGAAGCACACGACGACCAGGGCCATCCACCTTCTTAGATTCGAATTCATAACGCCTCTCCAGATAATCACGGACTCGGGATGACCACTATAACAGGACCATGACGATCCTTATTGCATGGATTATCTGGAATGTGGGTAAAGTTAAGACTCGGTGATAGCATCTATGGACGTGAAGACAGACGGCTCCCGCCCCGACGGCGGCGGGCTCGTCTCTTTGCTGACCCAGCTCCAGAAGGGGCTGCATCGCCGTTCCAGCGAGGAGCTGCTCGGCATGAGGGTCAAGCCCTACATGGTTCTCGTCTACATTCGGGACCACCCGGGAACGACCCAGCAGGAGCTGGAGAGCGCCATGTTCATGGACGCCAACAGCGTGGTCTTGATCCTGAACGAGCTCGAGGCGGCCGGGTTCTCGGTCCGCAAACGCGACCCGCAGGACCGGCGGCGGCACATGGTGGAGATGACCCAGGCCGGCCGGCGGGCCATCGAGCGGGCGGACAAGGCGCGCGAAGGGCTGGAGGACGAGGTGCTGGCGCCGCTTTCAGCGGCTGAGCGTCAGACCCTGCGCAAGCTTCTCGAGCGCGTGCTCGACAGCATGGCGGCCGTCCCCGCGCCCCGGTAGCTACCGCGCCACAAGCGCGGGCACGACGAAGACGAGCAGGGCGACGACCAGCACGCCCGCGTAGACGTACACCCCGGGCCGCCGGAACATGCTCGCACCGGGGTTGGCGGGCGCCCTGACGCCGCTCCCCGGATTTGGATCTGACAGCGAGGTCAGCTTCGACAGGTTGAAGAGGTTGATCAGCGCCGTCACCGGTGCGATGAAGAAGGACGCGATGCCCAGCCAGCCCCGGAGCAGGGTGGCGTCGGTCATCCGCCTCCAAACGCTGAGCCCGCAGCTGCGGCAGAACGGACCCTTCAGGTTCTTGAACGTCATCAGGACGACGTAGCCGTTGTGCTCGTAGATCGTCATGGGCACGGCCGGCGTCGAGCCGCAGAAACGGCAAGCGACCACGCCCGTCTGGTAGTAGGGCATGGGAGGCGGCGGGGGCGGAGCGCCGACCGCCGCGCGGGCCGCGGCTGAGGCTTCGATGACCGAGCGGCCGGCCTCGAGGGCCTGGATCGCCGCGTCGAGGGCCGTCCGCCGGCGAGCATCGTCACCGCCGATCTCCCTGGCGACCCAATCCGCCCAGAGGCGGCGGTTGTCCTCCACCACCGACGCTCTAGTTCAGGCGCTCCAGGATCATCGCCATGCCCTGGCCACCGCCCACGCACATGGTCTCGAGGCCGATCGTCTTGTCCCTCTCACGCAGCCCGTTGAGCAGCGTGCAGAGGATGCGGGCCCCCGTCATGCCGAAGGGATGCCCGAGCGCGATCGCTCCGCCGTGCGGGTTGAGCTTGTCGCTGAACGGGTCGACGCCGATGCCTCGTGCGGATGGGATGACCTGGGCCGCGAAAGCCTCGTTTATCTCGACGATGTCAACGTCGTCGATCGTCATCTTGGCCCGGTTGAGGGCCTGCTTGGAGGCGTCGATCGGGCCGAGCCCCATGAACTCCGGCTCGAGGGCGGAGAGCCCTGTCGAGATCACGCGCGCGATCGGCTTGATGCCCAGCTCCTTCGCCCGGCGGTCGGACATGACCACCACCGCCGCGGCGCCGTCGTTCAGCGGGCACGAGTTGCCCGCCGTGACGGTTCCGTTCTCACGAAAGGCGGGCTTCAGCGTCGCGAGGACCTCAACCGTCGTCCCCGGCCGCGGCCCGTCGTCCTTGGTGAAGGTCTCGCCGCTGGGAAGAGGGACGGGGATGATCTCGCGCTCGAAGAATCCGTCGTCTCGCGCCCTGACCGCCGCTTCCTGGCTCTTGACCGCGTAGCGGTCCTGCTCCTCGCGGCTGATCTTCTCCCGCTGGGCCACGTTCTCGGCCGTCAGGCCCATGGCGATGTAGATGTCCGGGTACTCGTCTGTGTTGCCGGGGACGAGCCTGGGGTTGTAGGTGTCGGGGGCGTCGGGATAACCACTGCCATAGCGCGAGACGCACTCCACGCCGACCGACAGGAACACGTCGCCCTCGCCGGCCTCGATCGCATGCGTCGCCATGCGTGTGGTCATCAGCGATGAGGAGCAGTACCGGTTGACGGTCACGCCGGGGACGTCGAGCCGGCTCAGGATCGAGATCACGCGCCCGATGTTGTGGCCCTGCTCGCCGCCAGGAAGGCCGCAGCCGCAGATCAGGTCTTCGATCGTCGTTGCGTCGAGCTCGGGAACCTTGTCGAGGACTTTGTTGACGACGTGCGCGGCGAGGTCATCGGGCCGGACGTCGACGAGAGACCCCTTGCGCGCTCTTCCGATCGGGGAGCGCCCGTACGCGACGATCACTGCTTCGGTCATGCGACGGTTATACGCCTAACCCAGGTTCAGCTAGCGGTACCTGGCGGCGACCGAGTAGATGAAGAAGCTCAACAGTCCCAGGCCCGCCATCCCGAACGCCAGGAGCGGGTTCAGGCCCAGCGACGCCGTCACCACCACCAGCAGGACGAGCAAGGGGAGATAGAGGTACCCGGCGAGCTCGAGCTGCCGGATGCCGAACAGGCGGTGCCGCCGGCCTTCGAGGATGAGCTCCCGCGGCAGCCGCTCGTTCACGTCCAGTGGATGGAAGATCGAGTACATGCTCCGTCGCTCGAGGCTCCGGAGGTCTCTCAGCTCGGTGCGGCGGCCCATCTCTTCACCAACAGTCTGCCACCGCCGGCCGGGTTATGAGCGAACCAGCAGGGCCTCCCGCGTGAAGAGCCGCAGCGCCGCGTAGAAGCACAGGCCGCCGGTCAGGGCGAGGCTGACTGTGGTCACCGCCAGCGCGCCCCACGCCACGGAGTCGTGGATGATCGCGTCCCGCAGCACGAGGACCGCGTTGAGGATCGGGATCAGGTAGTAACCGAGGTTCGGGTTGAAGTCGGGGATGAACAGGATGATCGAGGCCGGGAAGATCGTGATGAAGTAGAGCGGCGTCGCGTACGCCTGGCCCTGGCGGAAGTTGCGCGCCAGCGTGCCGAGCGCGACCGTCAGGCAGCTGAACGAAGCAGCCAGCAGCACGGCGAGCCAGACCATCACCACCGCCGCGAGCGGAGACAGGGAGACGCTCAGCGCCCCGTTCCGGCTGCCGCCGAACTCGAGCTGGCTCAGCGCGACCAGCATCGAGATGATGGCGGCGAGCGCCGCGGTCAGGCTGATCGTGGTCACCGCGAGGATCTTGCCGATGAGGACGTGGCTGCGTGGGGCCGGCGTCAGGAGCAGGCTCTCCAGCGTCTTGCGCTCCCGCTCTCCCGCCGACGTGTCGAGGGCCGCCGACAGGCCGCCGGTGAGGCTCATCGTGATCAGGATGTAGGGCAGGAAGAAGCTCAGGAAAGAGTTGCTCGCGGCCCTGGCCGGAGAGCTGAGCGGATGCACGGTGACGGGGAGCGGGTTGAGGACGGAGGGATCGACGCCTTTCTGCCGCAGCGCGGCCGCGATCTTCGCGGCGCCGTACCGGCTCAAGATCGTCTGCAACCGCACGTCGGCGATCTGCGCGCTCTGGCGGGTGGGGTCGTAGTACTCGTCCACGCCTGAGGCTGTGAACGCGATGCCGATGTCGACCTGCTGCTTGGCGGCCGCCGCCGGGTCGTCCACCTTCACGAGGTTCAGTCCCGTGGAGCTGAAAAGGATGTCAAGCCCGCTGGGAATGTCGCCGCTGTAGCCGGCGGTGTATGCCTGCGAGGCGGTCCGGGTCGAGACCTGAGAGATCACGAACAGCACGATGGGCGTCGCGAGCGCGGCGAACCCGATCGCGATCAGGGTGCGGCGGTCGCGAAGGATCTCGCGCATCTCCTTCAAGAAGACGATCCAGACCGCGCTCACAAGGCGGACTCGACCAGCGAGAGGAATGAATCCTCGAGCTCTTGATATCCGCCGCGCACCTCGACGGTCGTGCCGCTTGCCACGACGCGGCCCTGGTGGAGGATCGTCACGCGGTCGCACAGGCGCTCCGCGTCGTGCAGCACGTGCGTCGAGAAGATCACGCATTTGCCGCGACCTTTGGCCTCGACCATGAACTCGCGGATCTCCCGTGACGCGAGGACGTCGAGGTTCGAGGTCGGTTCGTCGAACATCAGCACCGGCGGGTCGTGCACGATGGCTCGCGCGATCGCGACCTTCTGCTTCTGGCCGGACGACAGGCTCTCGGCCCGCTGGTTGGCGAATTCGCGCATGTCGAGCCTTTCAAGCACGTTGTCGACTCTCCGGTTGACGTCACCATCGACCACGCCGCTCAGCTCGGCGAAGTACGCGATGTTCTCGCGGGCCGTGAGACGGGGGTAGATTCCGATCTCGGCCGTGACCACGCCGACCCTCCCTCGCACCTCGCGCGGCGCGACACGCGTATCGAAGCCGAGCACTTCTACCGAGCCCGCGTCGGGCGCGAGGAGAGTGCAGATGACACGCAGCGTCGTGGTCTTGCCCGCGCCGTTGGGCCCGAGCAGTCCGAAGATCTCGCCGGAATGCGCCTCGAAAGAGATGCCACGGAGCACCTTGTTCGGACCGAGTGTCTTCTCCAGGCGATCGACTGTGACCGCCGTCCCGGTCACTTTTTCTTGGTGACTTTCCTGGTGGCGGTCGACGTGGGCTTGCCTGGTCTCTTCGCGGCCGCCTTGGCCTTATCGACTGGCTTTTTCGCGGTCGCGGGCCTGGCCGCGACGCGCCTGGCAGGCGCAGTCCTGGCTTTGGCCGGCGCCTTCGTTGCTACAGCCTCGACCCGGGCCGGCTCTTCGGCTGGCGCGGCCTCGGCTTGCGCCACGCCGATCGAGCTCGAGAGCGTGCGGTGGCACGTCTCGCATGTCACGATCGTGCGCACCAGCGCGCCGAGGTGGTGCTCCTCGCGCCGCAGGGTCCGCGTGCGGTTGCAGAACGAGCAGTACGCCACCTCGGTCGTGACATCGACGTGCCCGGGTCGCTTGTTCATCGCTGACTAAGTTAAACTCTCCAGAGCTTCGGGATCCTTTAAGTCCGATCCAGCGAGATCGGGAAGGAGGTTTTTTTGTGGCCATAACGTCAAGGCTGCGCCACGTGATCGAAAGTCAGCAGTTCTCTCGGTCGCTCCTCGAAGAGCTCTTCACGCGCTCGGATGAGATCAAGCGCGAGCCGCACCACTTCATCGGCCGGCTCGCGGGCCAGGTCATGGCCGCGCTCTTCTACGAACCCTCGACTCGCACGCGCCTGTCCTTCGAGGCGGCGATGCTCCGCCTCGGCGGCTCGACGATGGGCACCGACAACGCGCGCGAGTTTTCCTCGGCGGCGAAGGGCGAGACCCTCGAGGACACGATCCGCATCGTCAGCGGGTATGCGGACGTGATCGTCCTGCGCCACAACGAAGAAGGGGCGGCAAGACGCGCAGCGGCGGTCAGCGACGTGCCGATCATCAACGCCGGCGACGGGAGTGGGCAGCATCCCACCCAGGCTTTGCTTGACCTCTACACGATCCGCGCCGAGCTGGGTCGCATCGACGGCGTGCGCGTCGCCATGGTCGGCGACCTGGCCAACGGCCGCACGGTGCGCTCGCTCGCCTACCTGCTCAGCAAGTTCAAGGACATCAAGCTGTGGTTTGTCGCGCCGCCGCAGGTCGCGATGCGCGACGACCTGAAGGCGCACCTCGACGAGCACAGCGTGCCGTGGGTCGAGACGGAAGACCTCGATTCGGTCCTGCCCGACGTCGACGTCGTGTACCAGACCCGAATCCAGAAGGAGCGCTTCACCGACCCCGAGGCCTACAACGCGGTGAAGGGTGTGTATCGCATCGACAACAAGGCCCTGGCCCGCATGCGCAGATACGCCATCCTCATGCACCCGCTGCCCCGCGTCGACGAGATCCTGCCGGAGGTCGACGCCGATCCCAGGGCGGCCTACTTCCGGCAGGCGCGCAACGGCCTGCACATCCGCATGGCACTCCTGGATCGCTTGTTGTCATGAGCGTCACCGAAGGTCGTCTGAAAGCGACGGTGATGGACGCGGACCAGATCCGGCGGTCTCTGTCGCGCATCGCCCACGAGATCGTTGAGCGCAACCGCGGCACCGAGGACATCGTGGTCGTCGGCATCGTCAGCAAGGGCGACGTCCTCGCGCAGCGGCTCGCCGCGATCCTCAGCAAGCTCGAGAGATGCAACGTCCCGTTTGGCCGGCTCGACGTCACGCTGCACCGCGACGACCGACACCTGCGGCCGCCCGATGGCCACCACACCTCGACCGAGCTCCCGGACATCGGCGGCAAGGTGGTTGTCCTGGTCGATGACGTGATCCACCGCGGCCGCACCGCCCGTGCGGCGATGGACGCATTGATGGATTTCGGCCGGCCTCGCGCGATCCAGCTCGCGGTCCTCGTCGATCGAGGGCATCGCGAGCTGCCGATCCGGCCCGACTACGTCGGCAAGAACGTGCCGACCTCCGACACGGAGCGGATCGAAGTCCTCATCGACGAGCAAGACGGGATCGACCAGGCGGTCATCGTTGCCGGCTAGAGCCCACGCCGCGCTCGTGCTCGAAGACGGACGTGCCTTCGTCGGCGTGGCCCTGGGGGCTGACGTCGCCGGCGAGGGAGAGGTCGTCTTCAACACCGCGATGACCGGCTACCAGGAGGTCCTCACCGATCCCTCGTACGCCGGGCAGATGGTGTGCATGACCTACCCGCTGCAGGGCAACTACGGCGTTCGCGACGCGGACGCCGAGTCGGCGCGGCCATGGGCACGCGCCCTCGCCGTGCGTTGGGCGTGTCCGGAACCGAGCCATCACTCGAGCGAAGCCTCGCTCGACGAGTACCTGCGGCGGTGGAACGTCCCCGCGATCAGCGAGATCGACACTCGCGCCCTCACGCGCCACATCCGCAAGCACGGCGCGCAGCGCGCAGTGCTGGTCCACGAGGCCGACGTCCCCTCTGAAGCGCGGCTCGCCGAGCTTGCCGTCGCCGCCCGGCGTGTCACCCCGCTCGCGGAGCAGGACCTGGTGGCCGAGACGTCGCGCACGAGCAAGCAGGAGTGGCTGGAGCCACTGCCCACCGAGCTCAGGACGCGCCGGCGGAGCGATGGGGAAGGGCTGCTCATCGCGGTCGTCGACTACGGCGTCAAGGCCAACATCCTGCGGTCGCTGCGCGAGCGCGGCTGCCGCGTCGTCGTCCTGCCACACACGGCTTCGTGGGCGGAGGTGGAGGCTCTTGGCGCCGACGGGCTGGTGCTCTCGAACGGTCCCGGCGACCCGGCCGTCCTGGACGGACCGGTTGAGCTCGCGCGCCAGGCGCTCGGCCGGGTTCCGATGTTCGGCATCTGCCTCGGGCACCAGGTCATGGGCCGGGCCGCGGGCGCGACCACCTCGCGCCTTCCCTACGGCCACCACGGCGCCAATCATCCGGTCAAAGATCTCGACACCGGCCGTGTGCACATCACGAGCCAGAACCACGAGTTCCAGGTCGACGGCGCCTCGATCCCCGCGGGTGACTTCTACGTCTCGCAGCGCAACCTCAACGATGGGTCGGTCGAGGGGCTCGGCCACAAGAGGCTGCCCGCGTTCAGCGTCCAGTACCACCCCGAAGGCTGCCCCGGCCCACAGGACAACCAGCACCTCTACGACCGCTTCATCGACATGGTGCGGAGCCGCGCTCCGGTCGCGAGAGCGATCGCCGGGATGAAGGACGAGCCACGGCCGCGCAAGGTGCTGATCCTCGGCTCCGGTCCCATCGTGATCGGCCAGGCCGCGGAGTTCGACTACGCGGGCACGCAGGCGTGCAAGGCGCTGCGGGAGGAAGGCATCCAGACAGTGCTTGTCAACTCCAACCCCGCGACGATCATGACCGACGAAGGGGTCGCCGACCGCGTCTACCTCGAGCCGCTGACGGTCGAGTCAGTCGAGCGGATCATCGCCCGTGAGCGGCCCGACGCGCTGCTGCCGACGCTTGGCGGACAGACCGGCCTCAACCTGGCGACCGATCTCGCAAAAGCAGGCGTCCTCGACCGGCACAAGGTCCGTCTCCTCGGCGCGACCATCGACACGATCCGCAAGGCCGAAGACCGCCAGGCCTTCAAAGAGATGCTCGAAGGCATCGGGGAGCCTGTTCCCGTCTCGCGCGTGTGCGAGTCGATGGACGAGGTGAAGGACTTTGCGGCTCAGGCCGGGCTGCCGCTGGTCATCCGCCCGGCTTACACGCTGGGCGGGACGGGCGGCGGTTTCGTCACCACCGAGGCCGACCTGGAACGGGTCGCCGCGCGCGGCCTCGCCGCGTCGCCCATCCACCAGGTGCTCATCGAGCGGTCGCTGTGGGGCTGGAAGGAGATTGAGTACGAGGTCATGAGGGATGGCGCCGACACGTGCATCACGGTGTGCAACATGGAGAACGTCGACCCGATGGGCGTGCACACCGGTGACTCGATCGTGGTCGCGCCGGCGCAGACGCTGTCCGACCGCGACCACCAGATGCTTCGCTCCTCGGCGATCCGCATCATCCGCGCGCTCGGCATCGAAGGTGGGTGCAACGTGCAGTTCGCCCTGGATCCGAAGAGCTCGCAGTACTACGTGATCGAGGTCAACCCGCGGGTGAGCCGTTCCTCTGCGCTGGCCTCCAAGGCGACCGGCTATCCGATCGCTCGCGTCGCCGCGAAGGTCGCGGTCGGCCGGCGCCTGGAGGAGATCCGCAACGAGATCACTGGCCGGACCTTCGCCGCGTTCGAGCCGGCGATCGACTACTGCGTCGTGAAAATCCCCCGCTGGCCGTTCGACAAATTCCCGGCGGGCGACCGGCGGCTGGGCACCCAGATGGCGTCCACGGGCGAGGTGATGGCGCTGGAGAGAACCTTCGAGGCGGCCCTGACCAAGGCAATGCGCTCGCTCGAGCAGAAGCCGCCCGCGACGTGGGAGCTGGGTCCGGACACCATCGACCAGCCCAACGACCGACGCCTGTTCGCGCTGCTCGACGCCCTGCGGGGCGGGGCGGACGCGGCTTCCCTTGCCGAACGCAGCGGCATCGATCGCTGGTTCATCGACCGCCTGGCGAACATCACGCGGCTCGAGGTCGAGGGTGACGTTCGCGAGCTGCGGCGCGCCGGCTTCTCGGACGCGATGATCAGCGCGCTCCGCGGCGAGACGGTCGAGCCGGCGCTGCCGACGTACAAGATCGTCGACACCTGCGCGGGCGAGTTCGAGGCCGCGACGCCTTACTACTACTCGTGCTGGGAGGAAGAATCAGAAAGTGAAGGGTCTTCCCCATTCATGGGGAAGTCCCCGGCGAAGCCGGGGGATGGGGCTGGTGGAACCAGCACGGCGCTGGTCATAGGCTCCGGTCCGATCCGCATCGGGCAGGGCATCGAGTTCGACTACTGCTCGGTCCACGCCGCGTGGGCCCTCCGCGAGGCGGGGGTGCGGGCGGTGCTGGTCAACTCCAACCCCGAGACGGTGTCCACCGACTTCGACACCTCGGACCGCCTGTACTTCGAGCCGCTCGACCTCGACGGCGCCCTGCACGTCGCCCGCACGGAGTCGGTAACCGGTGCGCTTGTTCAGTTCGGCGGACAGACCGCGATCAACCTCGCCGAGCCACTCGACCAGAGCGGCGTGGGGATCTTGGGCTCCAGCGTCGAGGCGATCGACCTGGCCGAAGACCGGCGCGCCTTTGCGAGCTCGCTCGACGCGATCGGCATCCCCCAACCGATGGGCGGCACGACGACGACCGTCGAGGAGGCAGAGGCGATCGCGGCTCGCGCCGGCTACCCGGTCCTGGTCCGGCCGTCGTACGTGCTGGGCGGCCGCGCGATGGAGATAGTTCGCAACCGCGAAGAGCTGAGGCGCTACATGGTCTGGGCGATCGGAGCGATGCCGCGCGGCCAGGTCCTGGTCGACAAGTATCTGCAGGGAACCGAGGTCGAGGTCGACGCAATCTCCGATGGCGAGACGATCGTCATCCCCGGGGTGATGCAGCATGTCGAGCGGGCGGGCGTCCACTCCGGCGACTCGTACGCGGTCTACCCCGCGCAGAGCCTAGAGCGCGCCGAGATCGACCACATCGTCGACTACACGGTGCGAATTGCGCGGCACCTGCGCCTCCGCGGCCTGGTCAACGTCCAGTACGTCGTGCACCGCGGTCACGTCTACGTGCTCGAGGTGAACCCGCGCGCCTCGAGAACCGTGCCGTTCCTGTCCAAGGTCACCGGCGTGCCGATGGTCCAGCTCGCGACCAACGTCATGCTGGGTGAGAAGCTCGCCGACCACGGCTGGTCGACGGGCCTGGTCCCCGCGCGCAACCTCGTGGCCGTCAAGGCGCCGGTGTTCTCGATGAACAAGCTGCCCGCGGTCGACTCCTACCTCGGGCCCGAGATGAAGTCGACGGGCGAGGCGATAGGCATCGCGCGCACCCTCAACGAAGCGCTGCGCAAGGCGTTCGCGGCTTCGGGCATGCACCTCGAACGCGGCAGCTCCGTGCTCCTGACCATCGCGGACGCGGACAAACCCGAGCTGTTTCCAATCGTCTCGCGCATGGTCCAGCTCGGATGCAAGATCGTCGCGACAGAGGGCACGGCAAAAGCGCTGCGCGCCGCTGGATTCTCCCCGCGTGTCGTGGCGAAGATCGGCGACGAGGGCCCGACAGTCGTGGACGTGATCGTGCGTGGCGAGGTGCAGCTTGTGATCAACACGATGTCCAACATCTACGCGGACCCCGGCGACGGACGTCCCATCTTCAAAGACGGGTTTGAGATCCGCCGCGCCGCGGTGGAGAGACGCATCCCCTGCCTCACCTCGCTCGACACCGCCACCGCGCTTCTCGAGTCCGCCGTCGCGGCGCCCGGCGAGATCGAGGTGCGAACGATCGGCGAATGGCGCGACAGTGTTCCTGCTTGACGCACCGATAACCGGCAAGCGCCAGGTCGCGCGAGGCATGTTCGTGATCGGGATGCGCGCGCCCGAGGTGGCCGCGGCGGTGCGCGCGGGTCAGTTCGTCAACCTGGGCTGGGCCGGCGGGCCACTGCTCCGGCGTCCCTTCTCGGTCTATCGCTCGGATGGCGAGCACATCGAGGTCGTGCTCAAGGCGGTCGGCGCCGGAACCGGCCAGCTGCTGGCGATGGAGGTGGGCGACCGGGTCAGCTGCCTTGGCCCGCTGGGTCGCGGCTTCGACCTGGCGACGCGAGCGCGCAGCGCGGTGCTGGTCAGCGGCGGGCTCGGGGTGGCCCCCATGCCGCTGGCTGCGAGGGACGCGATGGCCGGCGGCATGCACGTGACCTGGGTGCACGGGGCGCGCACCGCGGCCGAGCTCTGCGCTGAGTCGGAGGGCGAGGAGGTCGTGTGGGCCACCGACGACGGATCGCAGGGCGCCAGGGGCAGCGCGGTGGCTGCGGCGCCGGACGCCGGACTCGTGCTCGCGTGCGGCCCCAACCGCATGCTCGCCGCCGTGGCGGAACGATGGCCCGACGCGCAGGTTGCGGTCGAGACCTACATGGGCTGCGGGACTGGGGTTTGCCTCGGCTGCGCTGTGCCCCTGAAGCGGGGCGGCTATGACCGCGCGTGCACAGAAGGCCCGGTGTATCGCGCCGCCGACGTCGACTGGGAATCGCTGCCTTCGCATCTTCCGTACGCGGTGATGGCATGACGCCCGACCTGTCGGTCGATATCGGCGCGCTGAGGCTCCGCGGCCCTGTGCTCGCCGCGTCCGGCACGTTCGGCTACGGCACCGAGGTGCCGCTCCTGGAGCGCCGCGCACTCGCCGGCATGGTCTCCAAGGGCATCTTCCTGCGCGCACGCGCGGGGACCGCACCGCCCCGCATCGCGGAAACGCCGAGCGGGATGCTCAACGCAATCGGCCTGCAGGGCCCCGGGGCCGAGGCGCTGGTCCGCGACTACGCACCGAAGTGGGCGGAGTGGGACTTCCCGGTGCTCGTCAACATCAACGGCGAGTCCGCGTCGGAGTACGGCGAGCTGACCGCGCGTCTGGACGGCGTGCCCGGCGTCGCCGGTTTCGAGATCAACATCTCGTGCCCCAACGTCGAGCAGGGCGGCATGTTCTTTGGCAACGACCCGCGTGCGGCAGCGGCGGTGACCGACGCAGTGCGGAAGCGGACAAAGTTGCCGGTGTGGGTGAAGCTCACGCCGATGGTCAGCGACATCGGCGTCATCGCGCGCGCCGTCGAGGCTTCGGGCGCAGACGCGCTGTGCGCGATCAACACTTTCGTCGGCATGTCGATGGACCTAAACACCTACACGCCGCGCCTCAGCTTCCGCACCGGCGGCCTCTCCGGCCCCGCGATACGGCCGCTGGCGGTCCACCTGGCGCACCAGGCCGCGCGGGCCGTGCGCATCCCCGTGATCGGCATCGGCGGAATCACGCGGGCCGAAGATGCTCTCGAGTTTCTGGTCGCCGGCTGCACCGCGGTCCAGGTCGGAACCGCCACGTTCGTCAATCCGACTGCCATCGGCGAGGTCCACGACGGCATCGCCGCCTTCCTCAAGGCGAAGGGCTTCGCCTCACTTGCCGATCTGCCCCGGTATCTTCCTCGCGACTAGATGTCGACCGAGATCCCTCCCTCACGGGCCCAGTCGGAGGCGCTCCAGGTCCTCGCCACGGAGCACTGGAGCCTCCTTGCGACGCGCGCGCTCACCTATCAGGAGTCGCTCGGCCGCGTGAACATGTTTCTCACCATCCTGTCGGGCGCGGTCATCGCTCTCGCGCTCGTCGCGCAGGCCGCCCACTTCGGTCCCGCCTTCTTCGCCATCGCGATCTTCATGCTCGCGGTGGTGTTTCTCACGGGCATTTTCACTGTCGCACGGCTCCAAACGCTCAACCGCGACGACTTTCGCTGGGTGCTGGCGATGAATCGAATCCGGAACGCCTATCTCGACCTCCATCCGGAGCTGGAGAATCACTTCACGACAAGTCCCTATGACGATTTGCCAGGCGCGCTGAAGACTTTGGGCATCGATCCCGTCGGCGCGAACCGGCTGGGGTCGCTCTTCCACGGACTCCAGACCTTGCCGGGCATGCTGTCGATGATCGTTGCGTCCGTTGGCGGCGGCATCGGCGGGCTGGTCGCGGCCGGCTTTGGCGGGCCGCCGGTCGTGGTGCTCCTGTCCGGCTTCGCGGCGTTCCTTCTCTCCGCGGCCGGCATGATCATCTGGCTCAGCCGATCGGTCAAGCACCTCACGCCAAGCCTCGGCCCACGCTTCCCGACGCCGCCTAAGTCGCCAACTTCCTGAGGTCGGCCCGTCAGAATCCTGTAGCCATGCTCGAGGTCGACGGTCTCGCTAAACGTTATGGCGACGTGCTCGCGCTCCAGGACCTGAGCGTGCGCGTCGACGAGGGCCAGTGCCTCGTCCTGCTGGGGCGCAACGGCGCGGGCAAGACGACCGCCCTGCGGTGCATGGCCGGTGTCCTTGGGCCCACTGCGGGCACGGTCAGGGTCGATGGGATCGACGCCGCCGACGACCCCGCCGGGGTCCGGGCGCGCGTGGGGTTGATGCCCGAGGTCCCCGGCCTGTACGAGCGGA
>Ga0137391_10002122_pt1 | contig 14736 bp, 18 predicted proteins | sample 15con2h24BmetaG_FD_101399 | JGI IMG/M metagenome (GOLD analysis project Ga0137391, IMG submission 101399) | Vadose zone soil microbial communities from Angelo Coast Range Reserve, California, USA - 15con2h2.4B metaG | ecosystem: Environmental > Terrestrial > Soil > Vadose zone > Saprolite...
TCACCGCGTCCGCCACGCGAGCGGCTTCCTTCTGACGGCTTTATCGAACGCGCGCCCCAACCCTCTGTTTCTCTCCAAGCTTCTTGTCAGGGCGCGCCTCCGATAAAGCACTAACGTCATCCGACCTGAACGAGTGCTACAAATGGAGGATCATCGGCAAGCACCTCGGCAATCAACATTGTGATTGCATTGTTGGGCAAGACGATCTGAGCAAGCACATAAGAAAATAGCTTTACAATGGTCGCGGAGGCTCGCATGAAGGTCGTCGGAAGGATCGAGAGTTTATGGCGCTACCCGGTCAAGAGCATGCGTGGCGAAGAGTTGCAAGAGGCCTTTGTCGGGTTTCCTGGCGTCTACGGTGACCGTCTTTATGCCTTTCGGAGTTCGGCGGCACCGAAAGGATTCCCATATCTGACAGGGCGGGAGCAGGAAGCAATGCTTTTGTATCGCCCCACGTATCGGCATCCGGAGCGCACGACAAAACCGGACAATCTAGCCGAGGCTGAAGCGATAGCCCCCGGTCTCACCCCGATGTACGCGGACCTCTCCGATCTCATGGTGGATGTCGAGACCCCAGCGGGAGAGCGGTTCCCAATTGATGATCCCCGGCTGATCAGCATTCTGCGCGAGGGAATTCGCGATACCCATGAACTGACGCTGCTTCGCTCCGATCGGGCGATGACGGATTGCCGTCCGGTCTCGATCATTTCGATCCAAACCGCGCGGCAAGTGAGCAAGGAGTCAGGAATCGATGTGGACAAGCGGCGCTTCCGCGCGAATGTTTATGTCGAGCTCGAATCCGGAAATGCTTTCGGCGAAGACGATTTCGTCGGCCGGACATTGCGGATTGGCGCAAAGACAGCGATCGCAGTGATTGACCGCGACCCCCGATGCAAGATGATCACACTGGATCCCGACACTGCGCAGCAGAACCCCGAGGTGATGCGGCGGGTGGCGCGCGAGCATGGCGGGAAGGCTGGGGTCTACGGTGCTGTTTTGATCGAGGGGACCATCCGGCCGGGCGATGAGATCGCTCTGCTGGAGTGAGGCCTCAGCACCCGCCCTTGAATCGTCGGCGATCGCGTCCACTGCCAACCGCACCGCGGCATAGGCCGCATTCTCATCTGCCACGTCCAGAGGAGCGGTGCCGAACCTGATCGCACAGCCTAAGCTAGGCAGAGCAAGCGCATTGCTCCCAGATTGTCGGGAAATCGGAAGTAATCCCGGTACACAGGCCCTCGTAGCGGTCAACTTCCGAATTACCCGTCATCCGACCCGCAATGGGAGGCGAATGCTAATAGAGCTCCCATATTTCCGTGACCGGTTCGGCGGGGGAGACGACCACCAGATTTTCACTTTCACCAACATCGGATCGTCATCCATCCAAATTTTAAGCGTGAAAATTCCGGATCGAATCGTGATGGAGGCTCGTGACTGGTCTTTACGCCGCTGCCTGCTTTGGCTGATTTAGTCTAATGGCCAGAGTCTTGTTCCTTTCGAATGGAGCCACCGCCCTCAAGGCAAGATGCAGGGCGTTTTTGAATTGTGCGCTCTTGAATATGGTTCATTCCGCCTGTGGAAGTGCCCATGCAAACAGCACGCCGCCGCTGCTGGTCAGCAAGTACTGGCGACCGTCGAGTTCGTATGTGATCGGAGAACTCACGATGTGCGAGCCAGAGCCCGCGTGCCAAAGCGTTTTGCCGTCGCTCGAATCCAACGCCAGGAAGTTTCCTAGAGCGTCGCCGGTGAAGGTAAGCCCTGAGTCCGTCGTCAGCACTCCCGCGCCCGATCCTTCGGGCCCAAGTTCATGGCTCCAACGAATCTTGCCGGTTTGGTAATCGATGGCCTCGATCACACCCTTGCCCCAAACGCCGTAATCCGCGCCCGCCCATCCGTAGACTCCATCGGCAGGTTTTGCAAAGTAAATGCTGTAACTGGGATGAGCATCGACGATGAACAACCCGTTCTTGGTATCGAAGCTCGGGGAGCGGTAATTAGTCATACCGCCCTCGTCGGGTGCAATCAGGCGTCCATCGGGCGCGGGTTCCTTGGCGGGATTTGGAATCGGACGGCCTTGCTTATCGACTCCAAGCGACCAGTTCACGGGCCCGAAAGGAACCGTCAAAAGGTTCTTCCCGTTGGTGCGGTCAAGCACAAAGAAGTAGCCGTTGCGCGAGGTCTGCATTAGCATCTTCTTCGGCTCGCCGTGGAACGCTCCGTCGACCAGCACGGGAGTCTCGACGGCATCCCAGTCGTGCGTATCGTGCGGAGAGACCTGAAAGGACCACACCAGCTTGCCCGTATCCGGGTTGAGCGCGACGATGGAGCACGTGTAGAGATCATCGCCGGGCCGCGTCGAGCCGTTCAGGACGGGAGTCGGATTCCCGGTTCCCCAGTAGACGAGATTGAGATCGGGATCGTAAGTTCCCGTCATCCACGTCATTCCTCCTGTCGTTTGGTTAGGGGTTCCGGCCGGAGGAGTCGAATTCCACTGCCACTGCGTTGCACCCGTCTCCGGATCAATTGACCGGATGTAGCCGCTCAGGTTATCGAAATCTCCGGAAACGCCAACGAGCACGTGGCTCCCGACGGTGAGGGGCGCCATGCTGGTCCAATAGCCCTTCGTGACATCTGCGACCTCTACTTTCCAGCGCACGGTTGCATCTTTGGCGTTAAGGGACACCAGGTGTGCATCGGGAGTCAAAAAGAAAAGATATCCCTTGTACATAGCCACGCCGCGATGCCCGATGTGTTCCCCTGGGCTCCGGGGGTAGGTGTAGTGCCAGATCTGGTGGCCGGATCGTGCATCGACAGCCCAAATGTTTTCCGGAAGGGTGAAGTACAAAATGCCGTCTACCAGCAGCGGCGAGGACTTGATTTGCGCGATCTGATTTGTCTGGAAGGCCCAGGCAAGAGACAAATGTTTCACGTTCTGCGGGCTAATCTGGGTGAGCGAACTGTGACGTCTGCCGGAATAGTCGCCGTGATACCCCGGCCAACTGCCGGCTGGCGGATGCAGAAGCATTTGCTCATCTACCCCTTGCGCCAACATCACGCCGGGAGTTGCAATCGCGATCCAGGCGCTTACGACAAGAAGAAATGCAGCTTTCAGAAAGTTCATATCGATTGGTGACCTCTCAAACTATGGAGCCGAGACTGAGCTCAGTGCCTAACGCAGAGTCTGCAAATACGCCATAAGGTCATGGATGTCGGCATCTGTGTACTTACTGAAAAGGTCAACATGGGTATTCACTGGCGCGTCGACCTTGTACTGCACATCGCCGGTCCGCCAGGATCGATACCAACCCGTAGGATCAATGAGTCCAACCGTAAACTCATCGAGGTATTCCAGGGTGCCCGCGATCGTTTGACCAGAAGCAAGTGTTACCGTGACTTTAGATTTCGGGTGTTTGGGATACAGCATCTGCTCTTCGAGCTCGAGGCCCTTGTAGCGTGATGCGATTCCGGCAAGATCGCCGGTTGGCGAGTGGCAGGTCGCGCATCCCCCCGCGCCGTCGAAGTATTGCTTGCCCGCCTCTGCGTTCCCGGTTTGGAGATCGGAGACGTCCACCCCCTTTCTCCCTCCCTTTCTAGTGAGCGCAGTGTTCTGTTGGGTATGGATAAAGGCCATGAGACTGGCAATCTGCTGATCGGAAAAGGCAAAGCGTGGCATGCCCTTCTCAGGGCGTCCGTTGCGCACAACGGCGCCGATCTTGTCTCCACCCACATCCGCGGTCACGAGCTTGGAGCGCGTGAGATCGGGCCCGCTCTCTCCGCCGCCAGCGTCGCGGCCATGACAAAAGGAGCAATCTTGCCGGAAGAGGGCGCTCCCGCTCTGTACCAGAGCGGGTGGGTATGATTTGCGCACAACCTTGCCGCTTTGCCCGACTCGGCTCGGAACTGGCGCGCGATGAGTTGGTGTTTGCGCCGCGGAAACGGCTGGGCTCACGAGCAACGGAGCCGCCAACAGTACATTCCAATGCAAAGCCGAACGAAGAAAATTCATCCCGTAAAATATTCCTCCGCACTTCGTCGCACTCTAAAGCATTCGTGGTCTCATTTTTGGCCCAAACCCTTGCCGTTTCCCCACCATGAATACCAGAAGACGCGAGCTTATTCCATCAACCGAAAATTCTAGTGAACAGCCTTCCAAGAGTTTCCAGCGGCTCAGTGCTCGTCACCGGGCGGTTGCGGCCGCGGATGAGAAGCCGTCCTGCCTTCCGTCATGCCCAGCACCCACTTGATCGCTTCAAAATACATCTTGCGGATGTCGGGGTCATTCCACGCCTCCTCAGTGTGGCCAAGGGTCGAATAAAAAACGCGCCCTTTGCCGTACATCTTGTCCCACGCGACGGCGAAATCATGATCGGCTCTGTGGACGCGCGGGTTATTTGCATAGTTGAGTTTCGTGGGGTCGAGACTGAGCACGACGTTGACCTTATCGCGCGACCAGTCCTTGGGCTGATAAATCTCGTCATACTTAACGAAAGCACTTGGAAAGTGACGGGTCGCGGGAAAGGTCGGGTCTTCATTGACTATAGGCGCGTTGAACGTTGCCCATGGGTGCTGGTCGAACCAGCCGCCGGTCATCTCACCGTATTCCGGCCATTTGTAATTGGTGTCGAGGGCTGCGTGAACCCCCACAAAGCCCTTCCCATCCTCTTTGATAAACGACATCATATCTTTTTTCTGGCTGTCGTCCAGGTCAAGCTCGCCAGTCGTGCTCACAAAGACCAGGGCATCGAAGTAATCTAGATTCTTCGCATTTCTTCCCAGATCCTTCTTCGTGATTAGCTCGGTATCAGTGCGCAGCGTGGTGTCCCAGAGACCGCTGTCGCGGCCCATGTTGTAGATGGCAGCCATCCCGTCCGAAATCGAATCGTGCTCAAAGCCCTTGGTTTGAGAGATCACCAGAATGTGCTTGAGATGGATTTGCTTCGCGTGCGGCGGCGGAGGGACCGAAGAATCCACGGCAGGCTGATCCTGAGCAGCCGTGAAGGTTAACAGGATCGGCAAGGACAGAAAGAGCAATAGAGCGATTCGAGATGGGCGCAAGCGATCTCCCTAAAGGCATAAAGGTAACATAAGGCTGCTGCGATAGAATGAGCCGCTCGATCCGAGGAGACAGAAAGCGTTATGCGCATCGGAGTCTTTACGCCCCTGCTGTCACAGCGTCCGTTGGCCGCGGTTCTCAAGAAACTCGCGGCGCTCCAGATCAATACCGTCGAACTCAGCACGGGAAACTATCCAGGCGATGCGCACTGCAAACTCTCGATGCTCGAGGATGCCGCCGCACTCGCGGAGTTTCAGAAGGTCTTGGCCGACCACGGCGCTACTATCAGCGCCCTGAGTTGTCACGGCAACGCGCTGCATCCAGATAAGGCTCGCGCGAAGCAGGACCGGGAGGTGAGCCGCAAAACTATCCTGCTTGCCGAAAAGCTGGGGATCCCCGTAGTGGTCGACTTCTCCGGATGCCCCGGCGATTCGCCCCATGCCACTGCTCCCAACTGGGTGACCTGTCCTTAGCCTCCCGACTACCTCAAGGTGCTCGACTGGCAGTGGAGCGAAGTGGTCACCCCCTATTGGATCGATCACGCAAAGTTTGCCACCGACCACGGAGTGAAGATCGCCATCGAAATGCATCCGGGATTCGTAGTCTATAGCCCGGAGACGATGCTTAGGCTGCGCTCCGTCGCCGGACCCAATGTGGGTTGCAACTTCGATCCGAGTCATCTCTTCTGGCAGAGCATTGATCCCGTCGCCGCGGTGCGCGTGCTCGAAGGCGCCATCTTCCATGTCCATGCCAAAGACACGCAGCTTTACGACATCAATCTGCCGCGCACCGGCGTGCTCGATACCAAGCCATACACGGAAGAGCGCGAACGTAGCTGGATCTTCCGCACCTGCGGCTACGGTCACGGCGCCGAGTGGTGGAGCGAGTTTGTCTCCACCTTACGCATGTTTGGCTACGATTCCGTCCTCTCCATCGAGCACGAAGACAGCCTGCTCTCGCCGGAGGAGGGTCTGACCAAAGCCGCCACCTTTCTCAACGGCATCGTGATTCGTGAGCAACCTACCGCGGCTTGGTGGACCTAACGCGCAGGGCGCATGAGAAGAGCGGGGAAGAAAACACGATGAAACCAATCAGAACGGCCATTTTCGGCACCGGCTTCATGGGCCGCGTGCATCTTGAAGCGGTGCGGCGGGTTGAATCCGTGGAAGCAGCGGCAATCGCGGGCAGAAACGCCGAGGCAGCGCGACGCCTGGGTGCGGGCTTCTCCATCCCCACGATTGCGACCGACTACCGCGATATCCTGCGCGACCCGGCCATCGATGCCGTCCACATTTGCACGCCCAACGCGCAGCACTTTCCCATGGCCAAGGATGCGCTCCAGGCGGGCAAGCATGTGCTCTGCGAAAAGCCGCTAGCCACGAGCGTTGAGCAGGGCGAAGAACTCGTTTCTCTAGCCGCACATCAGGGAGTGCGTAACTGCGTCTGTCACAATTTGCGCTACTACCCCATGGTGCAGCAGATGCGCGGCTTGCGCGAGGCTGGGGACCTAGGTGAAATCCTCGTCGTCCAAGGTACATATTCGCAGGACTGGCTGCTCTACGAAACGGACTGGAACTGGCGCGTCGATGCCAAGGCCGGCGGCCCTTCGCGTTGCATGGCCGATATCGGCTCGCACTGGTTTGATATGGCGGAGCACGTCACCGGATTGCGTGTGACCTCGCTCTGTGCCGACCTCCAGACATTCCACCCAACGCGCAAGAAGCCGAAACACTCGGTCGAAACCTTTGCCAACAAGTTACTTGGACCGGACGACTATATTGAAACAGCCGTTGATACGGAAGACTTCGGGGCTGTGCTCTTCCGCATGGGAGCGCGCACACGCGGCTGCGTCACTGCCAGCCAGGTCTCGGCTGGACGCAAGAACCGGCTCAGTATTGAGATCTACGGCACACGATCTTCCGTGGCGTGGGATCAGGAGCGGCCCGACGAACTCTGGGCAGGTCACCGCGATGCCGGCAATCAGATCTTCGTTGTGCCCTGTTGCAGGCCAGGACACTACTTGCCGTGGCCGATCGCGTGTTCGGCAGTATTGCCACGGATTTCGAGCAGTTCATGCCACGAGGTTGGTCCTTCGCTGCCGGCGGCATAGTTGGGGAACTCCGGCGCCGGTAAATGCGCCCACGCTTCTTCAATCGGCGTAATGATGCGCCATTCCGCCTCTACTTCGTCTCGGCGCGTAAATAGCGTTGCGTCGCCACGCATCGAGTCGAGCAGCAGCGTTTCGTACGCAACCGGCCCCTTCGACCCAAAGCTCGCTTGGTAAGAGAAGTTGGCCTGAACCGTCACCGTCCGCACCTGCGTTCCCGGTCGCTTCGCGTCGAATGCGATCGAGATTCCCTCGTCCGGCTGAATGCTAATTGTGATGATATTCGGATCAATAACCGACGGCGTGCTCGCGAACAATGCCTGTGGCGTCGGTTTGAGATGCACCCGGATCTCCGTCAGATTTCGTGCAAGACGCTTCCCAGTCCGGATGTAGAAAGGAACTCCAGCCCAACGCCAGTTCTCAATCTGAAACTTTACCGCTGCGTAGGTCTCGGTTGTGGAGTTGGGATTCACTCCCGGTTCTTGCCGATAACCCGGTACCTGTTTCCCGTCAATCAAGCCGGAACCATACTGCCCTCGAGCAGTGAATCGTGCTACATCCTCGACGCTCATCGGCCGAATGGATCGAAACACCTGCACTTTCTGTTCCCGCACCGAATCCGCATCAAACGCTACCGGCGGCTCCATCGCGGTCAGCGCCAGCAACTGAAGCAGGTGGTTCGCCACCATATCGCGCAGGGCACCCGTCTCTTCATAGAATGCCGCGCGGTTTTCGACTCCCACCGTTTCAGCCGCCGTGATCTCCACATAGTCGATGTAGTTCCGGTTCCACACCGGTTCGAAGAGCGAGTTGCTGAAGCGGAATACGAGGATGTTCTGCACCGTCTCTTTGCCGAGATAATGGTCAATCCGGTACACCGCTTTCTCGTCGAACACGGAGCGCACGACATCATTCAGTGCACGGGCCGATTCCAGGTCCCGCCCGAACGGCTTTTCCAGAACAATTCGCGTCCAACCATGGTCGCGGCGGTTCAGTCCAACCGCTCCCAAACCTTCAATGATGGGTCCCGCTACTGACGCCGGCGTCGACACATAGAACAAATGGTTCGGGCTCGAACCATTCTTCGTCATCTCCTCCAGACGAATGCGCAACTGCGGATAGAAATTCGGATCGTTGATGTCGCCCACCATGTAGTGCAGCCGCGTTTCGAAGTCTGTCCATCCTGACTCGCTGAAGTCGCGTGTGTCTTTCGACTTGGCGGCTGCCTCCCCCGTCTTCTTGCGAAACTCTTCAGGACTCATCGGTGTGCGGCCGATCCCGAGAACCTCGAACTGACGGTTCATGCAGCCCACACAGGACAGGTTGTAGAGGCCCGGGATCAGCTTCCGCTTCGTCAGATCGCCCGAAGCTCCAAAAATGACCAGGACACACGAATCTCCGGTTGGCAGTGGTTCTTGCGACAGCTTCTCGAGGGGACTGGCTTCGATAGTTGTAGACATAGATGCTCTCTCTTTAGATGCTCCCTCTATAGATGCTCTCTCTGTGGATTCCGGATCGGAAACTGCCCCGAATGGAATAAGCCAGAAAAGAAGGGTGGAATGCAGCGGATCAAACTCCGAACCGAAGTGCCGAAGCCGGAGCTGGTGACGGCACCTAGCGTTTACGTCCCGGCAGGATCAATCCGAGCCGCGTAAAGGCAGCGGACCATCCCATTAGTTATGAAAACGGCGTAGGCAAACCGGCCACTATCTCGGCCAGGCGAAAGGGATCGTCTGCAGCACGAATGGTGGAGGCGTCATTGCGATAGGGTGGCGAGTTCGAGCATTCCCTGTGGGCCTTGCGTGCGGCCGTCGCACGGATCAGTGCAGCCGTCGCCATATCCGTGGGTGTTGATGTCTTCTGTCCGCGCATGCCATACACATGATTTCCGCTTACTAATTACCCTGGCTCCTTTACTTGCCGGTTTCAAGCGGTGGGAGCTCAACCCAACCTCGGATTTGATGGCTCTGCAGCGCTGCCTTGAGGATCGTGAGTTGCCGCAGTCCATCGACGAACTGCGGATACTCGGGCACGGCGCCGGGGGCGCTGATTGAGGCATAGAACCGCCGGAAGACTTGCTTGAATGTGTCGTCGTAGCCTTCACTGTGGCCGCCTGGAAGATCGGCGTAGCCGCGCGCCGCTGGTCTCAGCAAAGAGGGGTCCTTACACTTCGCTGCGATCCTCGTGATCCACTCCGGAGACGGAGCGCTCTTGCTCGTAGTTTTGCGACCGATCGGTCCCTTCCGCCATCTGAGTACTGCAAGAAGGGAAGTATGGCGGCTGAGACTACGGAGGTCCCGACGAGCGTCGACCAAAACAACGGTGTCAACCCCTGGCTGATCGCGATCACGGTTACGCTTGCCACGTTCATGGAGCTGCTCGATACGGCGATCGCGAATGTGTCCCTCCCCCACATCGCCGGTGGACTCGCCACTAGCTACGACGAGAGCACATGGGTCCTCACGAGCTATCTGGTTGCTAACGCGGTGGTTTTGCCTCTGAGTGCCTGGCTGAGCCGGGTCTTCGGCCGCAAGAACTACTACATGACTTGCGTCGCACTGTTCAGCGTGAGTTCGCTGATGTGCGGTCTCGCACCGAGCCAAACCGCCGCCACCGATGCCCTGGAGTACGCGGAAGAAGATCAGCAGGCCCAGGCTTCCCTCGCGTAGTTAGTCGCAAGATTGAAGCTCGCTTACTACTTCCTTTTCGGCTTTGTACTTTATGGCTCGACCGTCTTGATTCCGCAGATGCTGCAGTCTCTGTATGGATACACCGCAACCGATGCCGGGTTGGTGCTGGGACCGGGTGCGCTGGTGATTGTGATCCTGGCGCCGGTAGTCGTCCGTCTGGTGAACCGAATTCCTGTCGCGCGGGCTCCTCTCGGTGGGATTTGTCGTTCTTGGTTTGTCGATGTGCGAAACTCGTAACGTGTGTTACCAGAACCGACTGGTGGTACTGCGCGCGGCGGGCCAGCACCGTCGTGACGAAGGCTATGCCAAAGCTTGCGCCCTGATTGCGAAACAGATTCGTCAGACTCGATGCCTTGTTGTTCTTGCCCCTGGGAAGATACGAATAGGCAACCTGACTCATCGGCACAAATAAAAATGCAATGCCCAGACCCTGTAGCGCACGCGCCCCTGGCAGCAAGCCGCCATCCTTGGATTTCTTGACTGTTTCTGGCTTCTCGGACTGGTTTGCTTTCATCGGACCGCTCCTTGCCATTTTCATTCGTAAGTTCCACCAAGGAGGAGGTCCGGCGGCGCACTGAATTGGATTGGATTGGATTATGAAGAAACCAATTAAAGTCGGATTCCTAACCGTTGCGTTGCTCATCAGCCCGGGATTTGCGATGTGCCAAGTCCAGCCGGACCCTCAGGGGTACTCTATTTCCACGCCACGTCCCATTGATCCGGCGGCCAGCACAACGAACCCGAGTGCCCTCGCCACGCAGAGCCAGAACCCGTACCTGGGCAGCACGCCCGCAGGTAAAGTCACGGATGAGCTCGTTTCGTTATCCCTTCGGGGCGCCGTCGAGCGCGGGCTGCGCTACAACTTCGGTTTGATTGAGAGCAACCAGGGAACAGCGGAGGTTCGAGCCCAGCGGCTGCGCGCTCTCTCGGCATTGCTACCGAATCTATCCGTGCAGGGCGAGCAGGCCTTTGAGGACGTCAGCCTGAAAGAAGTTGGGTTGAGGCTACCGCCGATCCCAGGCGTTCCCGGCCTTCCCGCAACGACTGGAGCGTTCAGCTATCAGGACGCGCGGGTGAGCCTCAGGCAATCAGTGTACAGCGGCCGAACTGCACGACCGGTATGGGGCGCAGAAGAGGGCTGAGGAGGCATCTGCATTCAGCGCGCGAGACGCACGAGACGTCGTGTTCTACGCCGTGGGGACCGCATATCTCCAGGTGGTTGCTAGCGCAGCCCGAGTGAAAACAGCGCAAGCGCAGTTAGCGTCTGCACAAGAACTGGATCAACAAACGGCGGATCAGGTCAGGACGGAAGTCTCGCCGGAGATTGATTCGATCCGAGCGCAGGTCCAGAGGCAAACTGCTGAGCAGCGGTTGATCAACGCCACCGACGCCTTCGAAAAAGATAAGCTGGCGCTGGGTCGCATTATCGGAATTCCCATTGACCAGAAGTTCGATCTGGCGGACGTGGCCGGATACCGAGCTTTGGCAAACGTCACGCAACAGTCGGCGACCGGGGAGGCTTTGCGGGATCGAGCCGACTTGCGCAGCGCAGAGGCAAACGTGCGCGCGGCACAATACGGTGTTCGAGCCGAGAAGGCCCGGCGTTTTCCGGCTTTTTCACTGCGTGCCGACTACGGCGGAGCCGGAGTCAACGTGGGAAGCTTCAACTCGGTCTACACCGTAGCAGGCAGCGTCTCGTTTCCTATCTATACGGGCGGTCGCATTCGGGCTGATGTCGACGAAACACGAGCGAATCTCGCCCGCAGGCAGGCGGAGTACGAAGATTTGAAAGGACGAGTCGCCTATGACGTCCGCGTCGCCTGGCTGGATCTCCAAGCTTCCGATTCAGGCGTTAAGGTGGCGCAGAAGAATCAGGTCCTGGCGGAACGTGCTCTCACCCAATCGCGAGACCGCTACTCGAATGGAGTTACGAATTATCTCGAAGTCCTCCAGGCGCAAGAGACTTCGACCGCGGCTCGGGAAAACTACATCCAGAGTCTTTATTCATTCAACGTATCGAAGATGGCGCTCGCGCGAGCGATGGGAGTCGCAGAGCGCCGTTTTCCGGATTTCTTCGGAGGGAAATAACATGGCACCAACCATAGAGACTGTCGAGGAGAACCCTCACATATCGTCCACTGCGAGGGAACAGAACACGAGTCAGCCACGAGAGCCGCTGCCAACTGTCGTACCTCGCAGAAGAAGAGTTCCGCGATGGGCTTTGTTTGTTGTTCCCGTGATCGTCTTGGTTGTCCTTCTTTCCTGGTGGCTCTCCGCGCGGCGTTTTGAATCCACCGATGATGCGCAGATCGATGGGCATCTGAACGCGATCAGCGCTCGCATTAGCGGCACTGTTCTTTACATCAATCCTAAGGTCGAAGACAACCAATACATCGAGAGCGGGAACGCTGCTGGTTGAACTCGATCCGAATGATTACCAGGCTGCTCTGGACCACGCCAAAGCAGACCTGGTGACCCGGGAAGGCGTGGCGCGCTCCGCGGGAGTCAACGTGCCAATCACGGATACGAGCGCTTTCAGCCGGCTTCGCTTGGCGGAGGCAGCGCGAGAGGAAGCCGCCGCAAGCGTCGACGCAGAGGGGGCCGACCTTTCAGCCGCTCAACACAAAGTCCAGCAGGACGAGGCCCTCTACTCCCGTGCGGAGCGCGATCGAGTCCGCTATCAAACCCTGGTCGAAAAGCATGAGATCTCTCGTTCCGAATACGACGCGCGCGAGACGGAGTCGATCGCAGCCGCGCAGGCGCTGGAGTCCGACCGCGCTGCTGTCACTTCCATCCAGCAGAAAATCGCGCAGGCGCGTAGCCTCGTGGCGGAACGGCAGGCACAGGTACAGGAGGCGCGAACGGCTCCCCAACAGGTGGTCGATGCTCAAGCCAGGTCGCAGTCGAGCGTCGGCGAAGTGGAGCGAGCCCGAGCGGATATACGAACCGCGGAACTGAATCTTGGCTACACGAAGATCTACGCCCCGGTCAGTGGTGTCATCGGCCGCAAGATCGTCGAACTTGGCCAGAGGATTCAGCCGGGACAGAGTCTGCTTGCCATTGTTCCCGTTGACGATATCTGGGTGACAGCGGATTTCAGGAAACTCAGCTTAACTACATGCGCCCGGGTCAATTCGTGAGCATCCACGTGGATACGTTCGGTCGCGATTACCGGGGGACAGTCGAAAATCTACCCGGCGCCGCGGGAACCGTGTTCAGCCTTCTGCCGCCTGAAAATGCCAGCGGCAACTTTGTCAAAGTCGTGCAGCGGCTGCCTGTGCGGATTCGTTTCAATCGCAATGAAGATCCTCAGCATCTGCTGCGGCCCGGCATGTCGGTTGAGCCCACAGTCAAGGTGCGCTAAGGGTCCTGATCTTGCGATCTGATCAACTCGATACTGAAAACGCTCCAATAGCGTCGGCAAGGAGTCAAAAGATGTTTAACAAAATTCTGGTTGCGTATGACGAATCACCGGAATCCGGACGAGCACTACTCACTGGCATCCATCTTGCCAAGAGTCTTAACGCCGAGCTGAGGGCAGTATCGGTGCAGGAGAAGCTGCCTCCGTACACTGGGTACATCGATGCGGAAGTGCCTGGAGGAACTGCGCTGCTACGTCAGCAGGCCGTCGATTACTACCGAGACCTGCAGACCCGTGCGCAACAGGCCGCTAAGCGGGAAGGCGTAATCCTGACGACCGAAATTGTTGAGGGGGACGAAGTGCAGGCGATCCTGGAATGCGTACAGAGAACCCAAAGCGATCTGCTAGGGCTGGGCCTGCATAGGCATTCCTTGCTCTTTAGCCGCCTGTGGAATCACACCACCCACGATCTTTCAGAGCAGCTGGTCAGCAGCATTTTGGGGTTCATTGAAGAGTGTGAGCAGCGACATTTGCTTGTGGCTGGCTTGCAACACTGTCGATCTCCGGTTTGAGGAAATGAGGTTTGGTGGTCTAATACGAAAGGAACCATACGGTCTCACAAAGGATCAAAGAAGAAAAAGCAATGTCAAAGGGCGAAGAAACACGGGAGCGAATTGTAGCCAAGGCCGCAGCCCTGTTCAATCAGCGCGGCCTTGAAGGAACTTCATTGGCGGATTTGATGGAGGCCACCGGACTGGAAAAAGGTGGAATCTACCGGCACTTTCCAAGCAAGGAAGCGGTAGCGGTCGAGGCCTTCGACTATGCATGGCACTTGGCTCTTGAGACGAGAATGCATGACCTCGACACCATTTCAAACAGCGTGGATAAGCTGAAAAGGTTTGTCGCAAATTTCGTCGAACGTCAATTCCCGCTTCCCGGAGGTTGTCCACTGCTCAACTCGGCGATCGATTCTGACGACGGTAACGCCGCGTTGCGAGAGCGGGCGGAACGGGCTCTTCGCCAATGGCGCGAGCGTATTGCCTCAATTGTTCGCAGCGGGATCAAGAACGGCGAGATCAACCGTCGCGTGGATCCAAAGCGGGTAGCCACTGTTGTAATTTCGTCACTCGAGGGCGCGTTGATGATCAGCCGTCTCAACCGCGACCGAGAAGCCTTGCGTGTGGTTCAAACGCACCTTGAGCAATACCTCGATAGCGAGGTGCGCGTTCGCAAGACGTGAAACCGATGCATGGCGAGTCGAAGATGTACCAGGCGCACCTGGGTTAGATTCCGGGTGACGCTAGTGCTTTTTCGGAGGCGCGCCCTTGGTGAGCTGAGTGGAGCAGAACAGAGGATGGGGGGGCGCGCGTTCGAAAAAGCCGTCAGAAGGAAGCCGCTGGCACGGCGGACGCGGGCCTTATGCAAATTGAATGGGGCGAAGCAGAGGTGTTGAAGTTGGTGGGAATTGGCACGGACGTGGCGGAGGGGCCGGCGAGCATGTGCAAGGGGGAGTCAGTGGCTTGAA
>Ga0137391_10002130_pt1 | contig 14713 bp, 9 predicted proteins | sample 15con2h24BmetaG_FD_101399 | JGI IMG/M metagenome (GOLD analysis project Ga0137391, IMG submission 101399) | Vadose zone soil microbial communities from Angelo Coast Range Reserve, California, USA - 15con2h2.4B metaG | ecosystem: Environmental > Terrestrial > Soil > Vadose zone > Saprolite...
CAGAGCGACGCCAAGTACGAAGAGTACGAACCAAACGTGGATCGAGGGGGACCGGCTTTTGGGACGCTTCTGTTTTGCACGGGCCGACTGATTGTTTAACGATGGATCTCAGGACGCTAACCTGTTTTCCGGCGAAGTCGACGTCTTGCCACTTTAGACCGAACAGTTCGCTCATGCGAAGCCCCGTGCCCGCAGCCAAGAGAACAAGAGTCCTCTCTCTGTTCCGCAAACTGTGAACGAGTAGGTTGATTTCGGAAGGCAGAAGCACTTCTGGTATCGTGCGCCGTTTCGCGCTTTGGCGGACGAGGGTGATGGGATTGTGGTTGGTGAAGTCGTGCCGTCTCGCATGGTTAAAGAGTACGCTCATCAGATTCCGAATCTTTGTGCGACTAGCTCGGGCGAGCGGGAGCGTCCGTAGCCACAGCTCAACTTCGATCGTTCTGATCGCGCTGATGTTGGTCGATCCCCATCGCGGCACGATCCACTTTCTTAGGTAACCCTCGTACGTGGTTCTCGTTGACAGCGTCTTCCATTCGTTCTCTGTGGCGAGTTCTCGCTGACGGTAGTGCTCAACCAGTTCTGCGAGTGTCAGGGGCTTCGCCCTCAGTCGAGCATCATTAATGTTGATGTCTCTGCGTAGGGCTGCGATCGCCTTCAGTGCTGCAGATTCATCTCTGAAGGTATCGAGTGATCCTACGACGATTCTGCGATGCTTTCTCTTTGCTCCGGAACAAGATTCTCTCCAGCGGTACTCCCAAACATCGGGCCCTTGACGACGTGAAGAGCGAATGAGGCTTCCTTTTTGCATGGCTGCTCCTTAACTCAGGCCACGCGGGAACAAGAGTCCTCCACCTTCGGCCTGTTGTTTAGGCACAATATAGGCACAAATGTGAAAGTGTCATTTGATCGTCGGTTGTGAGCGGTTTGCGCTGGCTCGGATTAACGGGGTGTCTCGGAGGTCTTTTCAGACCTAGCGTTCTATTACCGCTTTGCTGCGGCGATGTCCAGCGGTGTGCTGTGACGCCTGAACTCCAACACAAGCGATGGCGCATACAGTCATCGCGAGGATGCGGCCTCTCAATCGTCTGCACAACTCCTACGACAAGTCCGTCAATATCGCGCCTTTGGGACGTATTTCAGTCTGTTAGAACGCTCTTCTCTAACCGTCATATCAATGTAAGCGATTTAAAAATCAGGAACTTAGAGCAAACAACATCTGGTCGCCCTGTCACGGTACCTTCTACCTTCCCCCATTTCCAGAAGCTCCTGTCCGTTCTGCTAGAGTCGTTCGCGAACATTCGAATCCGATGGTTTGCCGTACTAGAGTTTCGCTCTAGGCGCTGGTAAATCCAGCGGCTTTCGCGGCTTGATACCGCCCTCACCGCCGCTGGTTTCGGGGGCAGGCGTCGAGAACTTAGTGTTGCGGACGCATCCGTTATATGTATAACATATGTAGAATGCATATAACGAGGCCGCAATGGAGCCCAAGGTCCGAAAACCGGGAGTGAACATAATTGAAGTGAGCACGTCGGAGAAAACCGATACGGCGGAGCTAGTGGAGGTGTCGCTGACTCGCTTCGCCGGATACTTCTTGCGGTTGGGTACATTTGGCTTTGGCGGTCCGATTGCTCTCGCTGGCCACATGCAGCAGGACTTGGTTGAGGAGCGTCACTGGATCAGCAAGCAAGACTACGTCGAGGGTCTTGCATTGGCACAGTTGGCACCTGGACCTTTGGCCGCGCAACTCGCAATTTATCTTGGTTATGTCCGTAACGGAATTCTTGGCGCCACCGCCGTCGCCATTGCGTTTGTCTTACCTTCGTTCTTGATGGTACTTGCGTTGTCCGCGGCGTACGTGCGCTACGGCGGCCTACGTTGGATGCAGGCTATTTTTTATGGAATCGGAGCCTCCGTAATTGCAATCATCGCGAGGTCGGCGTACAAGCTAACGAAACTGACTCTGGGCAAGGACAAGCTCCTGTGGGGGATCTTCGTCGTTCTAGCAGTCACGACAGCATGGACTTCACGAGAGATCGTGTGGCTTTTCCTGGTGGCCGGCGTAGTGGCGCTACTGGTCAAAGCGATGCCCACAACGGCACAGGTCGAGACCATAAGGCCGGCAGTTTGGCTGTTTGGTCCGCCGACCCTGGCAGGGGGCACCGGCCTACTCGGAATTTTTCTCTACTTCGCTAAGGCCGGAGTGTTTGTGTTCGGGAGCGGACTGGCCGTGGTGCCATTCCTCTACGGCGGAGTAGTGCAAGAACATCACTGGCTCACTGACCGGCAATTCGTAGATGCCGTCGCGGTCGCGATGATCACGCCCGGCCCGGTGGTCATCACGGTTGCCTTCATTGGCTATCTTGTTGCAGGCATTTCCGGGGCAACGGCTGCGGCGCTGGGCATTTTCTTCCCCGTCTATTTAATTGTGGTGTTACTTGCACCATCCTACAAGCGGTGGGCCAAAAATCCCCAACTGAATGCATTCGTCCGCGGTGTAACCGCTGCGGCGACCGGGGCCATCGCCGGGGCTGTCATCGTGCTGGCGCGACGCTCCATCTACGATGTTGCGACCCTGATGATTGCGCTCGTGACCCTTGGGGTCCTCATCCGCTGGAAGATGCCAGAGCCGATTTTGATAGCTTGCGCAGCAGTTGCGGGTCTCTTGTTACGGTCCACCTGACCTGTTACTCCGCCCTGGGACCAACGAGAAAACTGCTTCCGGCCGGTATTTCCTATCTCCTAAACGTCCAGCGGAGCTTTACAGCAACGACATCACTTTGTGGCACGATGCTGGTCTCATTAGGGTTCAGGACCAGTCGTTGCCAGCCCCGGTTCCAGACAATGAATAGGTCATTGCCTGGCTTGATGGTCCAGCGCAAGCGGGTGTTGGTGCCGACGTTCTGTGATTCGGTGTCGTATTGAATGAAGCTGCTGAGCACCAGGTTGGGGCTCCAGGCATAGGCACCCTGCAGTTGCCACAGACGCTGGACGAAGTTGCCTTGGGGAAGGTGCCCGAAATCATTCTCGACGTCGGCTTCGAGTTGCACTCGGCCTTTTGGAGATGTCCACTTCAGATAGTTTTGCCACTGCGTCAGGTGGCCATCGAAGAAAGAGCCGAACCATGTGGTATTTCCAAACTGTAAAGGTCGGTGACTGCTGGTTTGGGCTTCTAGCCGGTAGCGCGTGAACTCGTACGAACCTGGAGGGATGACGACTCCGGGAGCGATGGTAAAGGGTGACAGAAGGATTTCGCCGTGCGGGTTCCAGTTGAACTCGAATCGATCGCCGGTCTCGAACCGGACATTGATCGGTGCCATGAAATATTCCCAGGATTCGAGTATGCCTTGCGGGTCGGTATAGCGAACGTATTCGTTTTCAAAGAACTCCTGGCGAATCCAGCGGAAGGGACCGTCCTTGGAAGGACGAGGTTGGTAGGCGCAGAAGGCATCGGTGCGACGCGTGCCAGGTCGAGGAAGAAATCCAAGCAGAGGCTCGAGCGCGATGCCAAACTGGTTCACGCTAGCATTGCAATCCAATAGGTCGTTCGGGTAGTCGGCACTGAGTCCCCAACCGACCTTGCTGCCGGGACCAACGTCACCTTGAGTAGTAGCAGTCCACGCGCCAAACTGCAGATTCTTATTGCCAAAGAACTTTGAGGTGCGCCAGACAGCGTCGATACCCGCCAGCAAATTGTTGCGGCGTGCTTCGGGATCGCCGTGAGTCAAGATTGTCCCGACCCGGAGGTTTTCGTTGAAGTCGTAAGAGATGCGACCGGCGAACAGATTCGTGCCAGGCACCACGGGAGAGGGTAAGCCAAGATCCTGTACGACCTGGTCGGACACGATTGTTTCGCGCGTCTGCACATCCAGTATGCCGAGATTCCATTTTCCAACGCGACCGTTGAGTTTGATGCCAGCATCTATCGGAATCTGGGCGCCGTCCAGCAGTCCGACGTTTCGGCTGAAGAATGGGATGAACAGGGGCGAGTCCTGGCGTGCGAGACCCAAACCGAAATCGTACTGATTTGCTCCTTCGAGGAAGAACGAGCGCTTTTCGGGAAAGAACAGCGGAAAACGAGTCAGGTTGATCTGGCGGGTATCAACTTCGGTCTCGGCAAAGTCGGTGTTCGCTGTGAATACTGTTACCAACTGCGGTGTAATCTTCCAGGTCACTTCGCCGCCGACTGCTCCCTGCCACGATCGCGGTGATCCCGGTCCATAGAATTGCTTCGTTTTCCCGACAGCGTATGGAGTGACTTCCAGACCCTTGCCCTGCTGTACTTCTCCGACGCCAGACAAGCGGCCCGAGCGGCTTAAATCGTATAGAAACGAATCCAATGTCGGAGACGACCAGCGTAGCCATAGGCGTTCGCGAGGAATAAATCGCTCTAGGTTCAGTCCCCAATCATTGAGGCCGGGAGTGAAGCTCAAGGTGCGCGATGGAATGACAATTTCCGCCGACCAACCGTCAGGTATCCTCGCGGTGCGCGCATCCCAAATACCGTCCCAATCAAGCGAGACACTGTCCGCAGTGGAAATCAGACCGTCGACGCGAGTCCCCGCTGCGTTGATCTGGAAAAAGTATCCCGTGCGCCGGTCTCCATAGGTGTCCAGGACAACGCTCACCGTGTCATCCCCTGTCAGATCGCCGTCGCGTCGCATGGTGTGGATGGCGATGTGGCGGGGATCCGGATCTTTACAAATAAAACCAAAATAGATCCGGTCGCTGGTGACGATGACTTGGACTTGAGTTTCATACGGTGTCGGCTGTCCCGGCTTCGGCGCCTGCTGTGTGAGTTTCATTACTGGCGCATCGCGCCAAGCCGGTTCGTTCAATAGACCATCCAGTGTTATCGATGGGGATGAAGTGGGGGCAACTTTTACAGCAGGCCCATCGTCTGAACGGGCACTTGCCAGGGTGGCGGTGGCCAGCAGCGCACACAAGGCCCAGTGCCGTCGGTGTCCTCGGTGACAGCGAAAATCTCGGACCCGCCTGACGGCTTCTGGCTGCGGTTTGTTTCGCCTGAGCATGATTGTGTCTAGTGCTCTTCGGGTGGTCTAAGGTTTCGAAAGGCACGGTACAAGAGCAGGTCGTAGCTGATCTTGGCCCCGCCGCCGATCACCAAGGGAGCCGAAAAAGCCACATTTTGCATCAAGAAGCCCGCAACGGACGAACCGACAGCCCAGAAAATATTGCGTGCCAGATTCGCGATGCCGCTGGCAAATGTCCGCTCGCTCGGAAGGACTACGGCGGCGACATACGATTGGCGGGTGGGGACGTCCATCTCGACAAGCGCGTCGCGACACAGAAACAGCACGATCGCAACTTTCAATGAAGGCGCGAATGCCGCAGCGACCAGGAACAAACTGGAAGGCAAGTGAGTAAAAACCATCGTCTTCACTAGTCCAATGCGGCGAGCCAACCACGCTGCCGCCAGATGAGAGACAGCATTCAGAAGGTGCACAGCAAAGAAGAGGAGGCCCAAGCTTTCTTCCGCTACTCCAAAACGCCGGAAAAACCAGTAAGCAACAAGCGCATCAGTCAGAAATCCCCCGCCAAACGCATCAAGGGAAAACAAACTCGCCAGTTTTGTGACCACCTTCTTGCTTGCGGGCGAGACGTGATGCGGAGGAGCCTCCGTCGCTGATTTGGAGACCTCAACTGCAGCAGAGGCGAAGGGGTAAAGGATTGCGCCAACTACTCCCAGGAAAGCGCATCCAAAAAACACAGTGCGGTAGGAGGCAAGCAGCGGAAGGGCAAACCAACGCTGCAGGAGCAGCGGTAGGGCTGCAGCCAAGGCCCCCAGCGAACCTGCGGTATCGAGGACAACGTTGTACCAGGCGAGGCCCCATGTCCTCGATGAGTCCGGCACCAGTGCGGGAATGATTGCTTGCTCAAGAGTAAATGCAGCCGAGCGGTCCGTGCCGGTTCCGTTCAACATCCCCACAAAGGCCATCACTAGGAGAACCGGAACAGCGGGGGTGGAGGCGAGAGCAAGAGCACCGATCGCGCCAAGGAGCGAAAGCACCACAAGCGTGCGCCTGCGTCCCGCACGGTCTGCCTTTGCCGTGACGCCGATAGTTGCCAGGGCCGACCCCACCAAGCCAGCGGCGACAACCACGCCGATGTTGAACGAGGAAAGACCGACACGAAACAAGTAAATGCCGAGAACTACGCCGGTAAGGCCGAAGGTGAACGAACGCAGGAATGCCGCTGTATTAATAATGAGAAGGTCTCTCGACACAGGCACGGTCACGGCGCTTGACGCGCGAATTCGTAGAGTGCGTCATAGACTGGGAATTGCCGTACTAGCCGTTCTTCATCGGAAATGCCCATGGCCGCGAAGCCCTGCGCGATCGCCCGCAGGCCGATTCCCTCGACTGCAATTGGTTCCTGGCCCTTGATGTCCGCAGAGCGGACGATCAGCGCGAGACGTTCCAGTCCCGGCGCTTGAAGGTGGTAATCCTCAATGATCGCCTCGAAAGAACAGCGTACCCCGCGATGATTCAATTTCACTGCTGGAAGCCGCGGTGCGTCGAACGGAATTGCATTTTCACGTGTGGCCGTTTCGAGGAGTTGGCTCTCGCTGACGAACAGGAACTGAGCTTCAGGATCAACGAAGCGGCGGATCAACCACGGGCAGGCGACACGATCCACTTTGATATTTTCACGAGTAATCCATTTCATAATCGCCCCCGAATCTATCGACGGCTGCTAGGGACCAGTCACGGGCTCGTACACTACCATCCGAGCAACGGGCTTTCCGTCCTCTTCTTGCTCCGGCGTGTAAACCCGATGAGTCTTGGAATCCACGGCGAGGCTATGGACAGCGTGCTGGACGCGAAAGTCTTCCAGTTTGCGGTAGTGGTCTGGATCATCCTGATGGAAAACGGAAACGGCGCCGCTGTAACACGCGACATAAATACGACCAAGACCAAGATCAAACTTGATCACATCGGGTCCATCGGCGACAGGCAGAAAGGCGATTGCAGCGTGCTTGTCTAGATCAAAGACTGCCATCAGGTTGTTCTCTTCGCAGGCGAGAAAAGCACGATGATGCTCCGGATCAAGCGCCATTCCGTGATTGCCCTTGCAGTGCCCGACGGAATATCGACCTACAACTTTGTCAGTTGCCGGATCGATGATCGCGAAGATGTTCTGGTCTTGCAGGTTGACGTATACCTTGCGGGCTACGGGATCGTATTGCGGCATTCCGGTTTCACTGTCGAAATGTAATGTGCCTACAATCTCGTCTTTTTGTACGTCAACGATGGCTTCGGCTTTGCCCCGCTCATCCGAGACGTAAAGCTTATGAAAGGGCGCGGCATAGGTGCTGCCGTCTGGCTTAGATTCAGTCTTGAGTTTCTTGATGACCTTCATCTGCTTGAGGTCAACTACACCGATGGTGTCGTCGTGTGCGTTCGAGGTGTAGAACTTTTTGAGTTCAGACACATATTCAACGCCTTCGGCACCCGGTGTATTGGTTACGATCGCAACGACACGGTTTGTGCGCAAGTCGATCACGTAGGTCTGGTCCGCGGCGAGGTGCGCGGAGATCAGGTAGTGATCGTCCTCATCAATCGTCAGGTAATCAAACCGCTTTCCCCCTGGGCCTGGCAAATCAAACGCGGTGATTTTCTTCAAAGTCGGAGTTGTCTGGGCGACTCCCGTTGTTGCAATGCCCAGAAGGAAAGCGGTCGTCAAAAACCGAACAGCCTTTCGCATCGCGCACCTCAACACTACGTCTCACTACTTCACAGCAACATGGCTCAATGCTGCTTTGATTCCCGCAGGCACCGATTCCGTGCTACCAACAGCCCAGAAGTGCATGAAAAACAGACGAGGCTGCTCGGTCAGCATGTGGCTGTGCAGCGCCGTGACCGCGATGTCGTGCTCTTCCAGTGCGGAGATTACAGGATTCACTTCTTCCGCCGTCAACACGAAATCTCCCGTTGTGGCAACTTTGCGGGCGCCGGCTTCCTGGAAGTTGATCGCTTCGGCGACGCCTTGGGGTGTGGTGAGCGTCATTTCGTGATCGGTGATTGCCGCGGCACGAGGAATCCCGAAGGAGAGTACGCCTCCGGCAAAGTGCCCTTTCGTGCCTAAGATGTCTTCGATGGTTTTCACAAATGCTGGAGGTTCCCCGGCGGGTACTGGCGGCGCTGGCTTGTCGAGAGGTGTCTTCGACTCCGCCAGCCCGGCGTGCAGGGACTTCGCCAGCTCAACGGCCTTTCCGTGGCCCATGTAATGCATGTAAATGACCCGGGGGGATTCATTCAAAACATGATTGTGGACGGCGGTGATTTCGAATCCCGCGGCGCGCAACTTCTTCATGACCTGTGTGAGTTCGTTCTCCAGGAGAACCAGGTCGCCCATGACCATTGCTTCGTTGTCGTTTCCAGCGAACGCCGCCCAAGAGCCGAGTGCCAATCCGGGCTTAATCTCAACGCCGGCAACTGAGACGTGGAGATCTGTTCGAGGAAAGCCCAGCCGGTAGACATCACCGGTCTTTTGTCCCGAGCGGCCCATTGCTTCGTCAATTTTGGCCGTATCCAAGCCCTGCGCCACGAGCATTACGGGGCAAGACAGCAGAAGAGAAAGAACCAGTGTTCGTAGTTTCATAAAAGCAACCATCCTTCGTGTTTGATTTTGCGCTCCAGCCAGTAAGCGCAGTCCTTCCATCGAAAAATCAGCGGAGCGATTTGTAGAGGCCCTCAGCCAGCTGCATTCCTCGCTTGAGGAGTTCTCGGTCACTCAGACCCTCTCGGGCCCAACCCTTCATCACTTCATCGATTCCGAAGCCCTCTTTCCGGCCAAATTTCTCATCGAAGAGGTCTGCATCATGAACAACTTCCGCCATAACCAATACCCTCGTGTCGCGAATGTGAAACACCTTAAGCAGCGTCTCAAAAGTGCAGTCCTCGCCACGGTGCCCAAACCCACCTTCGTACATGTCGAACGGGACGGCCTTGGCTGGTTTCTTGTCCTCGGGGGCAAAAGCGAATTTAGCCTTCGGGTCAATAAACTTGCGAATCAACCACGCCGAGGTCACTCGATCCACACCCGGCCTCGGCCGTGTGACCCATACGCGGTTTCGGTATTCGGCGGGTGAGACCTTGCCAATCTCTGGTGCGGCTGATTTTGTTTTGGATGTTTGCATGGCATTCAATGCGTGCTCGACCTGTTCACGAAGCGGACTGCCGAAGAAGTCGATGGAGACGATGTCCTGGAAACGCTGCCGGAGACGTGTGATCCGCGCCGACTGGCTTCCGGACTCCGGATTTCGAAGCAGCTTAAGCAACTCGCGATAGTCGACGCCACAGGCATCGGAAAACCGCTGCTTCATCTGCTTGAAGGAGCAATTGTCGACGGACTGCACCTCAAGGACAGAAGCCTCACCACCCTCGGTGCGGATCGCTGTCGCCAGCCATTCGAATCGTTCGCGGTTCTCCTCGGTGTTGGGAAGAAAGTAGCCGGAGTTCCCGAGCGCCAATGCTCCATACCGCTGCAGCTTCCGCCAAACCGTCACCCGGAGGCTGGCTCCCTTTCTTGACAAACTGAACACCAACAATAGCCAGGGAGGGTTGGCGTCGTTCTGCTTGGTAACCGTCATTGCCGCTAGTTATACTCATAACAGAAATGCATGGGATCCTTCAATGGGCAGAGCGTAAACAATCCAAAATGCTTACCAATCCCGCGTACCGGCAATGAGGCACCGCAGGTTGCCTCGACAAATCTAAATGACGCTCTTCTCGAAATATCGGCAAAACGACTGACTCGGTTCGCTATGGTTCCATGAACAGGAATTAAGCTTGACTTCATTCGATCTTCATACTGCGTAGCTATGATTGAACGTCTGTACGTCGACAGCGCAATTAACCGGGTGTCGTGTGAAACCATCAGATTCATTCGAGAACGTCCGAGCAAGCGGATCTGGTACGGCGCAAGTTGTCCGGATGAACCGGACGCGAAAGTCAGTCTCCCTCTTGGTTTCCCTTGTTTTCCTCATCGGCATTCTGGGATGTATTCAAGTCGAGGCGCAACTTGGAGGCAAAATTCTCTCCGGACGGGTTACGTCCTCATCCGGCACGCCGGTTGCCAATGCGCGGCTGGCCCTAAAGAACATCACAAGTTCTTCCGTAAGATCGATAACGGTGAACAGTGATGGCAGCTATCTTGTAGCCAACCTAGTGCCGGGCACATACGAAATCACTGCTTCAGCACAGGGCTTTGCGGAGGCACACACCACGGTGGAGATAAGTGCCGACGGCAAGCCGGTGGTGAATTTCGTAATGCAGGCAGGGACCGCGGTCGAAGCAGGCAAGAGCTCTTCAACCGCGAAAGGAGCAGTCACAACAAGCGTGAGTGAACTCCCGCTGAATGGGCGTTCCGCCTCTGATGTTGCGGCTTTGGAGCCGGGAGTAGCAACCGCACGCACTCAGACATCGGGTCAAGCGCAGCGAGGATTTGGGACGCAAATGACAATATCGGGAGGGCGTCCACGGCAGAACGACTCCCGACTGGATGGTATCAGCGTCAACGACTACGCGAACGGCCCACCCGGCAGCGCCCTTGGCGTCAATCTGGGTGTAGATGCTGTCGAGCAATTCTCGGTTCTGACCAGCAACTACCCCGCGCAGCACGGCCGTTCGTCGGGCGGCATCATCAGCGCCTCAACGCGTTCAGGGACGAGCGAGTTTCACGGGTCGGTCTATGAATTCTTTCGGAACAGCGCGCTCGACGCCCGGAATTTCTTTGACACCAAAAAGCCACCCTTCCGCCGCAATCAATTTGGAGGTTCGCTAGGAGGGCCGATTCAAAAAGACCGCACATTCATTTTTGGTGATTATGAGGGCTTGCGCTCTTCCTTGGGTACGACGCAGGTGGACAGCGTGCCCTCGGCGGATGCGCGGGCCGGCAACCTCTCCTCCGGGCAGATCACGGTTGATCCGAATGTTCTCAGCTTTGTGAATGCTTTTTACCCTCTGCCAAACGGTCCGCCGCTGGGAACAGGGGATACGAGGATTTTTACCTTTTCGGGTCAGCAGGTCACCCCGGAGAATTACTTCACGATCAAAGTCGACCATAAACTGTCGGAACAGGACGGACTTTCCGGCACCTACATGTTCGATACCGGCACGGTCAGGCAGCCTGACGAGCTCAACGACAAGCGGACTGGATATGATTCGCGACGGCAGGTGTTCACCCTCAACGAGACGCATACCTTCAATCCCCATTTTCTGAGCTCCTTCCGTTTCGGAGTTAACCGGGTTGTCGCGCTAACAGGTCTGACTTTCCCGAGCGGAAACTCGCAGGTGTCTGATCCAACTTTTGGCACAGTGCCGGGAAAGAACGCAGCTGAGGTATCAGTGACGGGACTTACCTTGTTTTCAGGGGGATTGGGAACGCCGTCAAACTATGACTTTAACTGGACCTCGATTCAGGCCTACGAAGATCTTTCGCTAAATAGAGCAAAACACTCTCTGAAGTTTGGCTTTGGAGTAGAGCGGGCTCGGGACAACATCCTGGGCATATCTGACCCGGGAGGTACGTTCTCCTTTAACTCCCTTTCCGATTTCCTGACCAACGTCCCGTTCTTCCTGAGCGCCGCGATTCCCAGCGCAATAACTGAGCGTGGCTTTCGACAAACCATCCTGGCAGCTTACATTCAGGACGATTGGCGCTGGCGACCGAACGTGACCGTTACCCTTGGTCTACGCTATGAAATGGCGACGGTGCCGACGGAAGTGCAGGGCAAGCTGACAGTACTTCGCCACATCACGGACGCAACGCCTCACCTCGGTGATCCCTTATTTTCCAATCCCACGCTACGTAATTTCGAGCCGCGAGTGGGATTGTCCTGGGACCCATTCGGCAGCGGCAAAACCGAGATTAGTGCCGGGTTCGGGATGTTCGACGTTCTGCCGCTCCCCTATCTAATCCAGACCAACGAGCTCTTTTCGGCACCGTTCTATCAGTTGGGAAGCTCCACTGACCTTCCCGCCGGATCTTTCCCAAGCGCGGCGTTTGCCGTTGTAGCTGCTTCTTCTGACACCTTTCGTCAGGCCTATTTCGATCCTCATCCGCGCCGGAATTACGTGATGCAGTGGAACCTCATGATTCAGCGCGAACTTGCTAAGGACTTGAGCGCGATGGTCGGCTATGTGGGCTCACGCGGAGTGCACCAACCCTTCCGAGTAGAAGACGTCGATATTGTGCTACCGACACCAACTTCCCAGGGCTATCTCTGGCCGTCACCCGCTGGTAGCGGAACCCGGCTGAATCAGAATGCTGGACGGATTACCGCTGCATTCTGGGCGAGCGACTCCTATTACGACGCATTGGAGGTCCAGGTTAAGAAAAAGATCGGACGAGGGTCCCTGGCAGGCTCTTACACCTGGGGGAAGTCCATAGACACTTCTTCGGGCAGCATGGTAGGGGATGAATACTCCAATTCGATCTCCAGTCCGCTATTTTTCACCCCGAGGTTGAATCGCGGACTCTCTGACTTTAATGTTGCACAGAACCTGGAGGTCAACTACACCTGGGAAATCGGCACGCCGAAGTGGGCGTCTGGAAGCAAAGGGTGGGTGCTGGGAGGATGGCAAATAGGAGGAGTGTTTGAAGCCAGCACGGGCGTGCCCTTCACTCCTGGCATTGGGGGAGACGCGCTCGGAGTGAAAAGCACAGACCCAAGCATTGATGTGCCGAACCTGATTGCTGGCCCCGGTTGCGGTTCGCTGGTAAACCCGGGTAATCCCGTCAGCTACATCAAGACGCAGTGCTTCGCGGTTCCGAACCCCATTACCCTCCGCGGGAACCTGGGCCGAAACACGCTCATCGGGCCGGGATTAGTGAACTTCGATTTCTCTTTGTTCAAGAACAACTACATCAAAAGGATCTCTGATCGCTTCAATGCACAATTCCGGGCCGAGTTTTTCAACGTTTTGAATCACGCGAATTTTGCCCCACCCTTGGACAACCGAAACATATTCAATGCGACAGGAAGCCGTGTAGATAGCGCAGGGCTTATTACTTCAACCCAAACGCCATCGAGGCAGATTCAGTTTGCGGTGAAGTTGATTTGGTGAATGCTTCCTTCGGATTTGAATAGACACGATGAGGTGCGAAACATGAACAAATTGTCAACGCTCTTAGTAACGTTATTGATTTTCGGATCTGTTGCACCTTCACAGGATCAGCCAGGCACGCCTGACCGGGCGCCTTTACTTTTGGTCCAACAAATTCCATTGCCGAACGTGGGAGGGCGTATCGATCATTTCACGTTCGACGGTAAGCGGAAACGTGTCATCGGAGCCGCTCTCGGCAACAACACGGTCGAAATCGTTGACACGTTTGCAGGCCGCGATATACACAGCATTACCGGGGCTGCCGACCCTCAAGGCTTGGTTTACGTAGGCGAGTTCGATAAGCTCTTCGTCGCGAATGGCACAGATGGAAAGCTCAGAATCTACGATGGAGATTCTTTCAAACTCCTGAATACCGTGGACATCGGAGAGGACGCCGACAATGTGCGATACGATCCAGCCGAGAAGAAAGTCTATGTAGCCTACGGCGGAGACGAAGGCGGCGGTATTGCCGTGTTGGATGCAGCCAGCGGGAAGCGCTTAGAGGACGTCGCTAAGCTCGATGCTCACCCTGAATCGTTTCAGATTGCTACTTCGAAGCCTGTGATCTTCGCCAATATCGCGACCAAAGCGAAAGTTGTGGCGATTGATCGGAATACACATAAAGTCACAGACTGGCCATTGAAAAATGGGAAATCCAACTACCCGATGGCACTGGATGAAGCTGATCACCGAATCTTCGTAGTGACGCGAAGACCGGCACAGCTCGTAGCAATCGACGCAGACAGCGGAGCGACGGTTGCGAGCGTCCCTTGTGTGAACGACGCCGATGATCTGTACTATGACGCCGGGCGAAAACGGATTTATGTTCCCGGAGGCGAGGGCTTCATCAGCGTTATCCAGCAGACGGATGCAGATCACTACCAGGCACTGGCAAAAATTACAACAACAATTGGGGCGCGCACGGGCTTGTGGTATGAGAAAAGAGATCGATTCTATTTGGCTGTGCCCGCAAGTTCCAAAGAAGGAGCCGCCTTATGGGTCTACGCGCCCGAAGACTAGGAGACAGTATGACCAGGGGCTCTAAGATACGGTTAGTTGCTGCCAGCTTGCTCATTGCGCAAAACCGGCGATAACGTTATCGGGACAGACCCGCCCGAACCAATCCAAGCCGAGGATCAACACGGAAATCGCTAAGATCCTCATTCCCGGAGGGTCGGCAATCCAGAAACGATCCCAGCGGCTTGCGGGCTTCCTCTTGGCAACTGAACGAGCGGATAACTGTTGTGACTGGGCCCATCGGTTATATCCTCATCGCTTGGTACGAAAACCTGAGCTCAATCCGTCAGATTGTCGATTTCTGGTTTGGGAGTTTCAAGATGGAGCACATGACTCATGAAGGCCACGGACAAGCGGCTGACCCACATGCCGGCATGAAAATGTCTGCCGCCCACGGAAGTCATGATCGCCATGCCGGACACTCCGTCGCTATGTTTCGCGATAAGTTTTGGCTTAGCTTCGCTCTCACGATTCCGGTGGTCATCTGGTCGACGGACGTCCAACACTGGCTTGGGTACACAGCGCCTTCCTTCCCTGGCTCGAAATTTATTCCCGCAATCCTTGGA
>Ga0137391_10002136_pt1 | contig 14702 bp, 12 predicted proteins | sample 15con2h24BmetaG_FD_101399 | JGI IMG/M metagenome (GOLD analysis project Ga0137391, IMG submission 101399) | Vadose zone soil microbial communities from Angelo Coast Range Reserve, California, USA - 15con2h2.4B metaG | ecosystem: Environmental > Terrestrial > Soil > Vadose zone > Saprolite...
CTGCGCCGGGGCCAGCGCGTCGAAGCGATAGACCGGCGCGGTGACCCAATCCTCGAGGTAGATCCGCCGCTCGCCGCCGGGCGGGGCGGGCGGCGCCGGCGGCAGATCGGGCTCCTGCGGCAGGTCTTCCAGGATGCCGGAGACGGCGACCCGGGCATTGACCAGGACGCTCTCCTGGTCGGGCATCGCATAGGTGTAGAGCGCCTCGTGGCGGCGGTGAAACAATTGGACGATCTGCGGCAGCGGGTCGGCGGCCGACCAATCCACCTCGTCGAGCGGTACGGTGATCTCGAACACCTGCTCGCCATAGCGCATATCGACCGCGCGGGCGGAGCGCACCGGCCCGGCGAAGGAGGCGCGCAGGCGCCGCCGCCCCTCGGCTTCCATCTCCTCGAAGAGGCGCTTCACGGCGGCGCCGTCGAGCGCGCGCGCGTCGCCGATATGAGTGCGGCTGACCTCGAAGCGCAGATCGGTCGCCAGCATGCCCCAAGCCGACAAGACGGCGGCGATGCGCGGCACGATGACCCGCCGGAGGCCGAGTTGGCGGGCGATGTCGGTCGCATGCAGTCCGGCCGCGCCGCCAAAAGCGAACAGCGCAAACCGGCGCGGGTCGACGCCGCGCCGCACCGAGACGAGCCGCACCCCCTCGGCCATCGTCGTGTTGATGATGCGGTGGATGCCGCGCGCCGCGGCGAGCCGCTCGATGCCGAGCGAGGCGGCGATGCGGTCGACCGCGCGCTCGGCCGCTTCGGGATCGAGCTTCCGCTCGCCGCCGAGGAAATTTCCGGGGTCGAGATAGCCGAGCACGAGGTTGGCGTCGGTGACGGTCGCCTCGCTGCCGCCCTGGCCATAGCAGGCCGGGCCCGGCACCGCGCCGGCGCTTTCCGGCCCGACATGGAGGATGCCGCCGGCATCGACCCGCGCGATCGAGCCGCCGCCGGCGCCGATGCTGGCGATGTCGAGCGAGTTGAGGGCGATGCGATGGCCGCCGACTCGGCGGTTCATGGCGAGAGCCGCAGCGCCGTCGACCACGAGGCTGATGTCGGTGCTGGTGCCGCCCATGTCGAACGGGATCAGATCAGCTTCGCCGATGAGCCGCGCCGCATGGACGCTGCCGGCGATCCCGCCGGCCGGCCCCGACAAGACCCCGCCGGCGGCGAGCCGGCCCGCTTCGGCGATCGGCGCGACCCCGCCATGCGACTGGATGATCAGAACCGGGCCGCGGTAGCCCGCCTCCCCGAGCCGCTCCTCCAGCCGAGCGAGGTAGCGCGACAGCACCGGTCCGACATAGGCGTTGATGATTGTCGTCGAGACCCGCTCGAATTCCTTGATTTGCGGCAGGACCTCCGAGGATAGCGAGACATAGGCCCCGGGGAGCGCTCGGTGCAGCGCCTCGCGGGTCGCCGCTTCGTGGCGCGGGTCGTGCCAGGCGTGCAGGTAACAGACCGCGACCGCCTCGACCCGCTCCTGCCGCAACACCGCGATCGCTTCGTCGAGCGAGGCCGCATCGAGCGGGGTTTCGATGCGGCCATCGGTGCGCATCCGCTCGCGCACCCCGAGCCGCAGCTGGCGCGGCACCAGCTGCTCGGGCGGCGGCATGCGCAGATTGTAGCGTTCGTCCTTGAGCCCCTCGCGCATCTCGACGACGTCGCGATGGCCCGCGGTGGTGAGGAGCCCGGTTCGGGCGCCCTTGCGTTCGAGGAGCGCGTTGGTCGCAACGGTGGTGCCATGGACGATGCGCTCGGTCTCGGCGAGCAGCCCGGCGCGCTCAAGCCCGAGCCGCCCCGCCAACACCGCCAGCCCCTCGATCACGCCGAGCGAGGGATCCTCCGGCGTCGAGGGCACCTTTGCGAGCATCGTCGCCCCGCCCGCGTCGATCGCGACAAGGTCGGTAAACGTGCCCCCGACATCGATCCCGATGCGATACATCGCTCAAGCCCGCACGACAGCCCCTCTCCCGCAATGCGGGAGAGGGTGGCCGCGGGCGCCAGCCCGCGGACGGGTGAGGGTGTTTGCCGCGCGCACTACCCTCACCCTCCCGTCGCGTCGCGACGCGCCCCTCCCTCTCCCGCGGTGCGGGAGAGGGGCTTACCGGTGCCGTCGCCATTGGCCGTCACAAACCCGCTCTCGACATCCCGAGTGACCGCCGCCGGATTCCGCCCTGCTGGCTCGCCCCAGCCGCCGCCGCCACCCGATTCGAGCACCAGCCGGTCGCCCGGCCGGATCACGAGGCCGGTCTCCTTGGTCTTGATCGGGCGCGGCTCGTTGTTGCCGGAATAGAGCGTGTAGCGGTGCGTCATGCCGTCGGCGCCGCCGAGGATGCCGCAGGCGCCATGGCGCACGCCTTCGCCGGCAGTGTTGCCGACCGCCGGCTCGGCGGTCTCGACCACCATCTCGACGATGCCGCCGGGACCGCCCCGGTATTGCCCCTCGCCGCCCGAATCGGGACGGAACTCGTGGGTGCGGAAAAACAGCGGAAATCGCACCTCGGTCACTTCGAGGCTGCCGAACTTGATGCCGCCGGCGCTGTGCCATTCGCCGGCGCCGGGCCAGCCGTCGCCGGCAACCGAGGCGCCGCCGCCCGGCCGCCCCTGGAAGAAATGCCAGAGGAACGACCGGTCGTTGCGCGGGTCCTTGCCCTGGATCGCGATGCGGAAGCGGCGCCCCCAGCCGGCCATCGCGCGCTCGGGGCAGGCCGGCGCCAGCGCCTTGACGATCGCCTCGATGATCTCCTGGCCGCAATGGCTGGTGCACAAGGTCAAGGGCGCGCCGGGGTTGGCCCACACCACGGTGCCGGGTCGCGCGATCAGCTCGATCGGGCGGAAGGTGCCGTCATTCTTCGGCGTCTCCGGGTCGATCAGAAAGGACAGCGCGACGACGACGGCCGAATAGGTGTTGGGGTAGGACGAATTGATGAAGCTCTGGACCTCGTCGTGCGAATCCGACAGGTCGATCGTGAGATCGCTGCCCGCTTTGGTGACCGTGGCGCGGATGTGGATGTCCGCGTTGCCGCGCCCGTCATCATCGAGCAGCGCTTCGCCGCGATAGATCCCGTCGGGCCACGCGGCGATGACCGCGCGGGTCTGGCGCTCGGCGCCGTCGAGCACCACTTCGATCGCGGCATGCGTGACCGCCCAGCCGAATTCGCCGGCGAGCGCCAGAAAGCGCCGTTCGCCGGCATGGGCCGAGCCGATCATCGCCGCCAGGTCGCCGCGGAAATCGCGCGGGTGGCGCACATTGGTCGCGATCATCGCCAGGACGTCGCGGCGCACCTCGCCCCGGTCGTAAAGCTTCAACGGCGTGATGCGGATGCCTTCCTGCCAGATGTCGGTCGCCGCCGCGTTGTAGGCGCCGTGCGTCGCCCCGCCGATATCGCTTTGGTGCGCCCGGTTGATCGACCAGAAGCGCGGCTGCTCCCCCTCGAAGATCGGCACGAAAGCGGTCAAATCGGGCAGGTGGTTGCCGCCGTGATAGGGGTCGTTGAGCAGGAACACGTCGCCCGGATGAATGTCGCCCTTGAAAAACTCGGTCATCGCCCGCGCCGCAAAGGGCAGGGCGCCGACATGGATCGGCACATGTTCGGCCTGGGCGATGAGGCGCCCGTCGAGGTCGCAGATCGCCGTCGAGAAATCGCGGCTCGAATTGAGGATCTGCGAGTACGAGGTGCGCAGCATCGCCTCGCCCATCTCTTCGACGATCGCGAGCAGGCGGTGCTGGATCACCGAAACGATGACCGGATCGACCCGATGTGCCAATGCTATGCCCCACTGAAAGCGACGGCCCGAGTGTGGCGCGGCGGCGGTGTGAAGTGAAGGCTTTCGGGTGAGAATGTCGAGAAAGGGACCCCGATGCGCGGGCGCGGGCTGATCCTGGCGGCGCCCTCCTCGGGCAGCGGCAAGACCCTGGTGACGGCGGGGCTGCTGCGCCATCTGCGCGAGCGCGGCGTGCGCGTCGCCGCGGCCAAGGCCGGGCCCGACTACATCGACCCGACCTTTCACGCCGCGGCGAGCGGCGGCGTCTGCGTCAATCTCGACGTCTGGGCGATGCGACCGGCAACGCTGGCCGGGCTGATTGGCGCGCTCGAAGCCGCCGCCGAGATCGTGCCGTGCGAAGGGGTGATGGGCCTTTTCGACGGCACCGGCCCTGAGGACCAGACCGGCTCGACCGCGGCGCTCGCCAAGCTCACCGGATGGCCGGTCGTGCTCGTCGTCGATGCCCGCCACCAGGGCGCCTCGGTTGCGGCATTGGTCGCCGGCTTTGCTCGGCACGACCCGGAGCTGCCGCTCGCCGGGGTCGTCTTCAACCGGGTCGCCGGGCCGCGGCACCGCGCTCTGCTCGAAGCCGCGATGGCCCGCCATCTACCCGACCTGCCCTGCCTCGGCGCCATCTCGCGGGACTTGGATTTGATACTCCCCGAACGCCATCTCGGCCTCGTTCCGGCGGGCGAGCGGGCGGCCGCCGAAACAATCATCGCCCGCGCCGCGACGGCGGTTGCCGCCGGTCTCGCTATCGATCGGTTGGTCGCGCTGGCTCGTCGTTCACTTACCCTCCCCCGCAAGCGGGGGAGGGAAGGGTGGGGGCTTGCCGCCGGTGAAGCAGGCGGCGGCGATTACCCAGCAGGCTCCAGCCCAAGCCCCCACCCTAACCCTCCCCCGCTTGCGGGGGAGGGAACAGGGTCGCACTTTGGGGTCTCACCCCTACCGCCGCTCGGGCAACGCATCGCCATCGCGCGCGACGACGCCTTCGTGTTTGCCTACCCGACGGTGCTGGAGGGCTGGCGCCGCCAGGGGGCCGATCTGTCGTTTTTCTCGCCGTTGGCCGACGAAACGCCCGGCGCAGCGGCCGACGCGGTCTATCTGCCGGGCGGGTACCCCGAATTGCATGCCGGCCGGCTTGCCGCTTCCGGGCATTTTGCGGCGGCGCTGCGGCGAGCCGCCGCTGCCGGCACGGCGATCTATGGCGAGTGCGGCGGCTACATGGCGTTGGGCGAGAGCCTGACCGACGGCGAAGGCCGCACCCACCGGATGGTGGGCCTGCTCCCGCTCGCGACCAGTTTCGCCGAGCGGCGGCTGCATCTCGGCTATCGCGCCGCGACGCTGCTCGGCGCCGGCCCGCTCGGAGCGGCGGGCGCGCGCTTCCGCGGCCACGAATTCCACTACGCGACGACCATCGCCGCCGGCCCCGGCGCGCCGCTCTTCGCGCTCATGGATTCCTGCGGCCGCGATCTCGGCGCCAGTGGGCTGCGGCACGGCTCGGTAATGGGCTCGTTCATCCATCTGATCGACCGCGCGGAGGATTAAATCCGCCGGCCGCTATCCACGTCGAACAGGTGGATGTGCTCGGGCGCTATCGCGAACCGGATCGTTTCGCCGAGGCGCAGCGCCAGGGCTCCCGAGGTGCGCGCGATGAGCACCGTTCCGTCGCCGAGCCGGCCGTGGACGATCGTGTCGGCGCCGAGCCGCTCTAGGAGCTCGGTCTTGAGCAGGATCGGCCCATCGCCCGCGAGTTCGAGGTTCTCCGGGCGCAGCCCGATCGTCACCTTCCGGTCCGGGTCGCCGGTCTGGCCACCCTGCGCGAGGATCAGGTCGCCGAGCGCCACGCCGCCGGGGTCGAGCCGCCCGGCGACCAGGTTCATCGCCGGCGAGCCGATAAACCCGGCGACAAACACCGTCGCCGGGCGCTCGTAGAGGTCGAGCGGCGGGCCGATCTGGTCGACCGAGCCGGCGTTCATCACGACGAGCCGGTCCGCCAGGGTCATCGCCTCGACCTGGTCGTGCGTGACATAGAGCGAGGTGGTGGCGAGCTCCTGCTGCAGGCGCTTGATCTCGACCCGCATCTGCACCCGGAGCTTGGCGTCGAGGTTTGAGAGGGGCTCGTCGAACAGGAACACCTTGGGGTCGCGCACGATCGCGCGGCCCATCGCGACGCGCTGGCGCTGCCCGCCCGAGAGCTGGCGCGGCTTCCGGTCCAAAAGCTCGGCGAGCTGGAGGATCGCGGCGGCGCGTCCGACCCGCTCCGTGATCTCGGCCCGCCCCATGCGCCGCATCTTGAGGCCGTAGGCCATGTTGTCGTAGACGCTCATATGCGGGTAGAGCGCGTAGTTCTGGAACACCATCGCGATGTCGCGGTCCTTGGGCTCGACCCCGTTGACGATCCGCCCGTCGATCGCGACGGTCCCGGCGCTGATCGTTTCGAGCCCGGCAACCATGCGCAACAGGGTCGACTTGCCGCAGCCCGACGGGCCGACGACGACGACCAGCTCGCCATCGGCAACGGCACAGCTGACGCCGTGCACGACCTCGCGCGTCCCATACGATTTGCGCACCCCGTCGAGGGTCACCGTGGCCATTGGTATGCCCGAGCACCGGTCATGGTGCCGCCACCCCCGGCTCCCAGCGAAAGACCCGCTCGCCGGGCGAGCCGGTCGGTCGGAAGCCGAATTTTTCGAGGCGGGCGGCCACGTTCCAGCGATTTTGCGGAGGTACGATCGCGGTTGCCGGCACGAGGCGCGCCAGCACTTTCGCGATGAGGGCGCTGAATACGCCGCGACCGCGATGTTCAGGAGCGACGCCGGCATAGCGCAGATCGAAGATTTCGTGCTCGGCGTAATGTCGTTCGAGCCGTTCCGGATCGACGAGGACAAATCCGATGATGCGCTCCCGCTCGTCGAGCGCGACCCAGGATTCGCCCAACCGCCCGCAATTGCGAATGAGCGCGTAGAGCGCCTCCTCGCGTTCGAGGGTATCGACCAAGAGCGGGATCTCCGGCGCCAGACGCAGCAGCAGCGCATGAATATCGGCGGCATCCTCGATCCTTGCCTGCCGATAGGCGATCGCAGTCATGCTATTGCCCCCTTATTTCTCCGCTTCGACCAAACCGCGCACGAACCAGCGCTGCATCAACACGACCACCGCGACCGGCGGCATGATCGCCAGCAGCGCGGTTGCCATCACGATGTGCCATTCGGTCTGGGTGTCGCCATTGCCGATCATCTGGCGGATGCCGATCACGATCGTCGTCATGCCAGGGCTGTTGGTGACCAGCAGCGGCCACAGATACTGGTTCCAGCCATAGATAAAGAGAATGACAAAGAGCGCCGCGATATTGGTGCGAGACAACGGGATCACCGTGTCGAACAGGAACCGCCACGGGCCGGCGCCGTCGATCTTGGCGGCCTCGACCAGCTCGTCCGGGATCGTCAGGAAGAACTGGCGGAAGAGAAGGGTCGCGGTCGCCGATGCGACCAGCGGCAGGGTCAGCCCGCCATAGGTATCGATCAGCGACAGATCGGCGACGATCTTGTAAGTCGGGATGATGCGCACCTCCACCGGCAGCATCAAGGTGACAAAGATCGCCCAGAAGCACACCCGGCGCAGCGGGAAGCGGAAGAACACGACCGCATAGGCCGAGGGCAGCGAGATCGCAATCTTGCCGGCGGCGATGACGAGCGCCATCACCAGGCTGTTCAGCAGCATCGCGGTGACCGGCTGGCCGCTCGTCTTGGCCGTCCCGGCGCTGAGCGCCTCGGCGAAGTTGGCGGCGAGGCGCGGTCCCGGCACCAAGGTCATCGGCGCCTCCAGGATGTCGGGCAATGCGTGGCTCGACGCGACAAACGCGACGTAGATCGGGAACAGCACCAGCATGAGGCCGGCGATCAGCACGGCATGCGGGACCCAGGCGCTGCGCCGCGCGGTTACCATTGTTTTCCCACCGGAATTTCTGCGTCACCCCCGCGAAAGCGGGGGTCCAGGGGCAACCACTCGTCGCTTGCCCTGGATTCCCGCGTTCGCGGGAATGGCGGGATTTGGAGGGTCATGCGTAATGCACCCGGCGCTCGATAAAGCGGAACTGGATCGCGGTCAGCCCGATGACGATCGCCATCAAGACGACCGACTGCGCCGCCGAGCCGCCGAGATCGAGGCCGACGATGCCGTCGTACCAGACCTTGTAGACGAGGATCTCGGTCGCCTTGGCCGGGCCGCCTTGGGTCACGTTGTGGATGACCCCGAATGTGTCGAAAAACGCGTAGACGATGTTGACGACGAGCAAGAAAAAGCTGGTCGGCGCCAGGAGCGGAAAGACGATCGTCCAGAACCGCCGGCGCGGGCTGGCGCCGTCGATCGCCGAGGCTTCGATCAAGGACAAGGGGATCGCCTGGAGCCCGGCGAGAAAGAACAGGAAATTGTAGCTGATCTGCTTCCACGCGGCGGCGAGGATGACGAGCCCCATCGCCTGGCTCCCGTCGAGCAGGTAATTCCAGTCGACCCCGCCGGCGCGCAACGCCGCGGCGAGGATTCCAATCGTCGGGTTGAACAGAAACATCCACAACACGCCGGCGATCGCCGGCGCGATCGCGTAGGGCATCAACAGAACGGTCTTATAGAAGGCGGCGCCCTTCACCACCCGGTCGGCCATCACCGCCAGGAGGAGCCCCGGCGCCAGCGCCAACAATGCCACGGCAAAGCTGAAGAACCCGGTGATCGCGAACGAGGCGAGGTAGTCCGGGTCGGCAAAAAGGGAGGCGAAGTTGTCCGCCCCGACAAAGCGGGTCGCCAGCCCGAACGCATCGCCGCCGCGCAGCGATTGCAGGACCGCCTGCCCGGCCGGCCAGAAGAAGAACACGATCGTCACCGCGAGCTGCGGGGTAAGCAGCACCGCCGGACACACCCAGCCGGCAAAGATGACGCGCCGTTCCATCCGTCAGCCTCGGGCGCCCTCACCCACCGCCCGTGCTCGGCTCCCTCCCCCGCCAGCGGGGGAGGGTTGGGGTTGGGGTGGGGGCTGCGGGTGAGGGTCTTCCAGCACCGGCTACGGCACGTTCTTTTGGAACTGCCGTAACAGCGCGTTGCCGCGGGAAACCGCGTCGTCGAGCGCGGCTTTCGCGGGGCTCTTGCCGGAAACGGCGGCTTCGAGGTCCTCGGCGATGACGTCGCGGATCTGCACCAGATTGCCGAGCCGCAAGCCCCGCGAATTTTCGGTCGGCGGCTTTGCCGTCATCTGGATGATCGCGACCTCGGTTCCCGGGTTCTTGTCGTAGAAGCCGGATTCCTTGGTCGCTTGGTAGGCCGCCTTGGTGATCGGCAGGTAGCCGGTCGCCTCGTGCCAGGCCCGCTGCACATCGGTCCCCGACAGATAGGTGAAGAATTTCGCGACGCCCTTGTATTCCTCGGGCTTCTTGCCGCCCATCACCCACAGGCTGGCGCCGCCGATGATCGAGTTTTGCGGCGCCCCTTTGATGTCCGGGTAATAGGGCAATTCGGTCACGCCGAACGGAAATTTGGCCCCGGCCTTGACCGCGCCGTAAAACCCGATCGAATTCTGGATCATGCCGCAATCGCCCGAGATAAACTTGCCTTCAGGCTCGGTGGTGCGGCCGCCGTAATCGAAGCTCTTGTCCTTCTGCGCCTCAACCAGATTGGCGACGTGGCGGGCGACGGTCGGATTGTTGAATTCGAGCACGGCCTCGGGGCCTTCGAGGCCGTTCGCCTTGGTCGCGAGCGGCAGATTGTGCCAGGCGCTGAAATTCTCGATCTGGGTCCAGCTGACCCAGGCCGCGGTGAAGCCGCAGGACACCCCGCCGCCGCGCAGCTTTTTCGCGACATCAAATGTCTCCGGCCAGGTCTTGGGCGGCTTGTCCGGGTCGAGCCCGGCCTTTTTGAAGGCGTCCTTGTTCCAATAGGCGACCGGGGTCGAGCTGTTGAACGGGAAGGACAGCATCTTGCCGTCGGCGGTGCTGTAATAGCCGGTGACCGCGGGCAGGTAGGCAGCGGGATCGAACTCCTCACCGGAATCGGCCATCAGCTGGTAGACCGGCTTCACCGCACCCTTGGCCGCCATCATCGTCGCGGTGCCGACCTCGAACACCTGGACGATGTTGGGCGGGTTGCCGGCGCGATAGGCCGCGATCGCCCCGGTCATCGTCTCGGCATAGGAACCCTTGAATACCGGGACGACCTTGTATTCGCTCTGAGCGGCATTGAAATCGGCGGCGATCTTGTTGATCCGCTCGCCGTTGACCGCGGTCATCGCGTGCCACCACTGCAATTCGATCGGCTCGGCCGCGGCCGGGCCGAGCATTGTGGCGATGGCGCCCGCCAACGCGGCGGCCAGGATCGTCGGCTTCATCGGCATCTCCCCAAAAGCGGCCAATTCGGCAGCCGATCGAGATTGCTTCGTCGCTCCGCTCCTCGCAATGACAAGCTAATTACCGTCATTGCGAGCGCAGCGAAGCAATCTCGCGGGTTGCTCGCACGGCCGTTTCCCGCTATCGGCCGCACCTTGCCAAATAGCAACCAAAGCGGGAAGCTTTTGTGACGAGCCGCGATTCCTCTGGAGAAATCTTTGGTGATGCTGCGTCGCAGCGGCACGGTATCTGCCGCCTCCGTCGCGGAGGTTGAGCGGCAGGCGACCCTTCTCGATCTCGGGGCGCCGGTGTCGATTCGGGTCAACCCGCGGGCGCGGCGCCTGTTGCTGCGCATCGACGCCGCCTCGCGCCAGGTCGAGTTGGTGTTGCCGAAGGGCGTGCCCCTCGAGCATGGACTCAAGTTTCTCGCCGCGCAGCGCGGCTGGATCGCCGCGCGCCTGTTGGCCCTGCCGATGCCGGTACCGTTTGCCGAAGGCGCGATCGTGCCGGTTTTCGGGGTACCGCATCGCATCCGCTGCGAAACTGACCCGGCGGCCCCGCCTGTCGCGATCCTCGGCGGCGAGATCCGCGTCCGCGGCGACCCGGCCCATCTCGCCCGCCGGGTGCGCGACCATCTGGTGCGGCTCGCGCGGGAGGATTTGACCCGCCGGGCCCGGCTCTGCGCCGCGCGGATCGGCCGGCCGGTCACCCGGGTCGGGGTGCGCGACACCAAGAGCCGCTGGGGCAGCTGTTCGGCGAAGGGCTCGCTGTCGTTCAGTTGGCGCCTCGTGCTGATGCCCGAGGCGGTCGTCGACTATGTCGTCGCCCACGAGGTCGCGCATCTCGCCGAGATGAACCATGGGCCGCGCTTTTGGCGGCTGGTGCGGAGCCTGACGCCGGACCCGGCGATGCCGCGGGCCTGGCTCAAGCGGCACCGCGGCCGGCTGTTCTCCTACGGCTGAGCCCGCGCGGCCGTCGCGGGGGCCGAACGCATAACCCATAGCAGCAGCAATAACCCGGGTACGCACAGCACCGTGCTGACCAGGAAAAACGGCGTCCAGCCCAGGAGAAAAGCCATCTTCCCGCCCCAGGCCGAGAGGATCGTGCGCCCGACGCCGGCGAGCGACGACAGAAGCGCGTATTGCGTCGCGGTGAAAGCGACGTTGCACAGCCCCGACAGATAGCTGACGAAAGCGGCCGACCCCATCCCGTTGGTCAGGTTCTCGTAGCCGATCGTCACCGCCAGGAAGGCGACGTCGTGGCCGGCCCAGACCTGTACGGCGTACATCAGGTTCGATGAGGCCTGCAGAACCCCGCAAATCAGCAATGCGCGGAACACGCCGATCCGGTAAACGACCACACCGCCAAGAGCGAGGCCGGCGAGCGTCGCGGCAAACCCGTAGATCTTGCCGATATTGGCGACCTCGGGCTTGGTGAAGCCGAGCGAGACGTAGAGCGGGTTCGACATCGTCCCCGCCAAGGCCTCGCCGAATTTATAGAGCACGATGAACAGCACGATCACGATAAAGCCGAGGCCGCCCGTACGCCGAAACAGATCGACGAACGGCGCGACGACGGCGCGGCCAAGCCATGTCTTGAGCCGCTCGACGGCGGTCGCGCCGGGGAGCTGTTCGGGCTCGCGGACCCCGCCCGGCTCCGGGGTGAACCATACCGTCACCATCCCGATGAGCATCAGCGCGGCCATCAGCGAATAGGCGACGCTCCAGGTGCCGTAGGCCGCGGCGTAGAGCGCGCCGGCCGAGGCCGCGAGCAGGCCGAAACGATAGCCCCACTGCGTCGCGGCGGCGCCCGCGCCCTGCTCCTCCGGCAGCAACAGCTCGATGCGGTAGGCGTCGATGACGATGTCCTGGCTCGCCGACAGAAAGGCCACGACGACCGCCGCGACCGCCGTGGCGGCGGGGTCGCTGCGCGGATCGGTCAGGCCCATCGCGAGGATCGCCAAGGCCAGCGGAACCTGGATCGCCAATGCCCAGCTGCGCCGCCGCCCGAGCCGCGCGGTCAAAAACGGGATCGGCAGCCGGTCGATCAGCGGCGACCACAGGAATTTCAGGTTGTACGAGATGCCGACCAGGCTGAAGAAGCCGATCGTCGTCAGCGACACGCCGATCTCGGCCAGCCAGAAGGACAGGGTCGAGGCGGTCAGCGCCAGCGGCAGCCCGCTCGAAAACCCCATCAACAAGATCGCGATCAGCCGCTTCTGCCGGTACACTGCGAGCGGGGCAAGCCAATCCCGGCCGTAACGCCGACGCGGGGCGCCGGCTTCCGCGACCTTCATTGCTTCCCACTAACGAATGACACTGGGTGCACGCCCCTCTGCTGCGGCGCCGAAACAATGCTGTCATTCCGGGGCGGCGCGAAGCGCCGAGCCCGGAACCCATAGACACGATACGTCGGCAGATCGCACGATCGTCGGTGCACTCTACCAGCCGTCTGTGTTTATGGGTTCCGGGCTCCGGCCTTGCCGGCCCCGGAATGACAGCAAGGGGGCGTGCGCAAGCGCGCGCCACGCAAGGATGCTATAAACTTGCCTCGGTTTGTGATCAGGACACCGTGCCAGCCAAAGGGAGGAAGCATGAAAAAGCACCTTGTCGCTGCCGTCGCGATCCTCCTCGCGCTTCCCGCACAGGCGGCCGACAGCGTCAAGATCGGCTTTGTCACGACCCTGAGCGGCCCGGCCGGCATCATCGGCAAGCACATGAAGGATGCCAGCGACCTCGCGCTTGCCATGCTCGGCGGCAAGATCGGCGGGATGCCGGCGGAGATCCTCTACGGCGACGATCAGTTCAAGCCGGATGTCGGCCGCCAGGTCGCCGACGAGATGCTGAAGCGCGACAAGGTCGATTTCCTCAGTGGGTTCATCTGGTCGAACGTGCTCCTCGCGGTCTATCAGCCGGTCATCCAATCCGGCACGATCCTCATCTCCGCGAATGCCGGCCCGCACCAGATCGCCGGCGAGCAATGCGCGCCAAATTTCTTCTCGGCCTCGTGGCAGAACGACCAGACCCCGGAAGCCATGGGCAAGTACATGGCCGATCAGAAGATGGACGACATCTACATGATCGCGCCCGATTATGCCGCCGGCCGCGACATGATGGCCGGGTTCAAGCGCTATTTCAAAGGCAAGGTGGCGGCCGAGATCTATACGAAATTCGGTCAGTCCGATTACCAGGTCGAGCTCAGCCAGATCCGCGAGGCCAACCCGAAAGCGGTATTCGTTTTCCTGCCGGGCGGCATGGGCATCCAGTTCGTCAAGCAATACGCGCAGTCCGGGCTGCGCGAGAAGATCCCGCTCTATTCGGCCTTCACGGTCGACGAAACCACGCTGCCGGCGATCGGCGACGCCGCCGAGGGAAATTACGAGGTCGGCTTCTGGTCGCCCGACCTCGACAACCCGCGCAACCGCGAGTTCGTCGCCGCGTTCCGCGACAATACCACTACTATCCGTCGTTCTACGCGGCGCAAAGCTTCGACGCGATCACGATGATCGACCGCGCCGTCGCCGCGGTCAAAGGCAACCTCGCCGACAGGCCGGGGCTGATCGCCGCGCTGGCCAAGGCCGATTTCCCCTCGGTGCGCGGGCCCTTCAAGTACAACGCGAACCATTTTCCGATCGAGAACTTCTATCTGTTGCGGATCGCCAAAGACAGCGACGGCACCTTCGTGCGCAAGCTCCAGAAGGTGGTGTTCGCCGACCACGCCGATTCCTACGCCCAGGAATGCAAGATGAAATAGCAAATCGTTGATCCCAACATTAGCGTCATCCCGGCGGAGACCGGGATCCACCGTGCCGTGGATACCGGCCTTCGCCGGTATGACAAGGGGGGAGACCCGTCGAACGGGACTTCCCGGTCGGCGCAGCAGTATTCCCTCTCGCCCCAAGCCACCCTTCCCTCCCCCGCTTGCGGGGGAGGGTTAAAAAGGGGCGGGCGAGGTCGAAGCGGGGGCTCGCGGCGACTGATTCCCTCCCCCGCAAGCGGGGGAGGGTTAGGGTGGGGGCTCAGGCTCAGCCCGATAGCCCGTTCGTCCCTGCCGATTGCGGCGCGCTCCCTCCGGTGGAAAACTGTCGGCCGTATTGCACCGGGAGTGAAATCGGATGACCGGCCTCGGAGCCACGCTCTCGAGTTTTCCCAGTTTCGTCGTCTATTTCTCGCTCGCTGGCGTCCTGACCGCGCTCTTCGTGCTGCTCTACGCCAATCTGACGCCACAGCGCGAGATCAGCCTGATCCGCGATGGCAACAGCGCCGCGGCGATCGCGCTGGTCGGCGCGCTATTGGGCTTTGTCGTGCCGCTCGCCAGCGTGATCGCGCACAGCGCCGCGCTCATCGATGTCGTCGTGTGGGGCGTTGTCGCGCTGATCGTGCAACTGGCCGGGTTTCTCGTGGCGCGGGTGATGCTGCCGCATTTGCCGCAGGCGATCGCCGACGGCAACATCGCGGATGCGGTCCTGCTCGCCGGCATCTCGCTGGCGCTCGGCGTCCTCACCGCGGCCTGCATGGCCGGTTGAACACCGATGGAGCCCCGCAAGCGCTCCAACATCGTTCTATTGACGCTGGTCGGC
>Ga0137391_10002148_pt1 | contig 14665 bp, 17 predicted proteins | sample 15con2h24BmetaG_FD_101399 | JGI IMG/M metagenome (GOLD analysis project Ga0137391, IMG submission 101399) | Vadose zone soil microbial communities from Angelo Coast Range Reserve, California, USA - 15con2h2.4B metaG | ecosystem: Environmental > Terrestrial > Soil > Vadose zone > Saprolite...
GAAGCCGGGGTTGGGCGGCCGCTCGGGCACCGGGACGGCGCGGCGGCGATAGGGGTCGCCGGGGCCGGACGGTTCGCTCTTGATGATTTCGGCGCCAAAATCCGACATCACCGTCGCCGCGGCCGGCCCGGCGATAAAGCTGGCGCAGTCGATGACCTTCAAGCCGTCGAAGATGCGTTCGGTCACCAAATAACTCCCTCTAAATATTTACAATGAGGCAGCGAGGCGGTGAGGCACCTACGCCGTCATTGCGAGGAGCGGAGCGACGAAGCAATCTCGGGGCGACATTTCGAGCTGGCACGAGATTGCTTCGCTGCGCTCGCAATGACGGGAGGGACCCTTCTCACTGCCTCACCGCCTCATTGTGAAATTAGACGGCGAGGCGGTAGGCGTCGCCGTCGCGGACGATGTGGCCGGCGGTGGCGCCGGCGAAATGGGTGCCGATGACGAGCACCGGACGCTCGCAGAGCTCGCCCAGCATACGCCGGCGGGTGCGGCGCGCCTGGTCGGGGTCGCTATCGGCGGTCGATGACCAATCGGGCCGCGCGATCTGGCAGGGGTGGTGCATGAAATCGCCGGTGATCAGCGCCTCCTCGCCTTCCGAGGCGATGCGCACGCTGACATGGCCCGGCGTGTGGCCGATCGTCGGGACAAGGCTGATCTCGTCGCAGATCCGGTGATCGGTCTCGACCAGATCGGCGAGCCCGGCGGCATGGATCGGCGCGACCGAATCGGCAAAGACCGCCGCCATGTCGTCGCGCCCCTGCTCGTCGCGCCAATGCGCGAACTCGACCCGGCCCATCAGATAGCGGGCCTGCGGAAAGGTCGGAGCCCATTTCCCGTCAACCAGCATCGTGTTCCAGCCGACATGGTCGACATGCAGATGGGTACACAGCACCGTGTCGATCGATTGGCGCGGGAACCCGGCCGCCGCCAGGTCGGCGAGAAACGGCCCCTGGAGGTTGTTCCAGGTCGGGATGCGGCGGTTCTCCTTGTCGTTGCCGAGGCAGGTATCGACGATGATGCGGCGCTCGGGGGTCTCGACGACAAGCGCGTGGATGCTCATCTTCAACCGGCCGCGCTCGTCGGCGAAATGCGGCCTTAGCCACCCGATCGGCAGGATTTCCTCGTAGGTCGCTTGGGGCAGGATGAAGCGGCTGCCGCCGGTCACCTCCAGCTCGACGATCTTGGTCACCGTGACCTTGCCGATGCGCCATTTCATCTCGACCCCGCTCATGACCCGCCATCCTGCCCGGCGGCATCCCGATCCGACGGGCCGCCGACCGGGTCGGCGGTTTTGCCGTGCGTGTCTCCGGTCGCGCCGCTTGCGCTGCTTGCGTCGCCCCGGTCCATCGCGCCGGAATAGCGCGGCAGGTACAATTTGACCGTCGTTCCGCGGCGCGGCTGGCTATCGATGATGCAACGGCCCCCGAAACGGGTGACGAAACCATTGACCTGAGACAAACCGAGGCCGGTTCCCTTGCCCGCTTCCTTGGTCGTGAAGAACGGGTCGAAGGCCTTGTCGCGGACCTCTGGCGGCATCCCGTGCCCGGTGTCGCTGATCGAGATCGCGACATAGTCGCCCGGGCGGATGCCTGGATGCGTGTCATCGGAGGCTTCGTCGACCTGGCAATTGGCGGTTTCGATGGTCAGGCGGCCGCCGCCTTCCATCGCGTCGCGGGCATTGAGGGCGAGATTGAGGAGGGCGGTCTCAAGCTGGTTCGGATCGACAAAGACCGGCCACACCCCGTCGGACAGCCGGGACGTGGCCGCGATCTGGTCGCCCAGCGAGTGCCACGCCAGGTCCGACATGCGGGTAATCACATCGTTGATGTCGACCGGCTGCGGGTCGACCGGTTCGCGGCGGACAAAGCTGAGCAGCCGCTTCGTCAAATCCGATGCTCGCTCGCAACCGCTCAGCGCCGAGGCGATGAACCTCTGACGCCGCGCATCGTCGGTGTCCAGATCGGCTTCCAGCAGGGTGATGTTGCCCGCCACGATCATCAGCAGATTGTTGAAATCGTGCGCGATGCCCGAAGTCAGCAGCCCCACGGCCTCCATCTTCTGCGCCTGGTACAGCTGGGCCTCGATCGCGGCGCGTTCGGCGATCGCATCACGCGCCGCGGCGAGGGCCAGCTGCTCCCGGCGGGTGCGACGAAGCGCGAGCAGGCTCAACAGCATCAATCCGATGGCCGCGGGCACGCCGATCGCGGCATAGCCGGCCATATTCTCGAGCCATTCGCGTACGATCGAGGCGCGCGTCCGCTCGATCGTGACGTAAACCGGATAGTTCGCGAGCCGCTCATAGGCGACGAGGCGGCCCTCGCGACTGAACGGCCCGCCGCCGGCGATGACCCCGGCGGTCGCCTTGCCGGCAATCGCCGCCGCCACCAGCTCATCCTGCTGCCGCGACGCGGGCGAGTCGTCGATTTCGGGATAGCGCGCAAGGCTTTTGCCGTCTTCGAGCAGCACGCTGGCGGCATATTGCGCCGAACCGCCGAGCAGCGAATCGTAGAACGAGGCGACATAGGCTCCCGATACGGCGACGACGATAACGCCGCGGAAACTGCCGTCGGGCGCCTGCCGCCGCTGGCTCACGGTGAAGTAGGGCTGGTAATCGCCGCGGCCGAGGCTGCGGGCGCGCAACGCCGAGACGAAGGTCTTCAGGCGAGCATCATGCAGCGCGCGAAAATCCTCGCGGCCGGAATGATCGAGATCGCGATTGACCGGGAAGACCCGGGCGCTGACCACCTCGCGGCCATTTGCATCGATGACCCAGGCCGCGGCAACCTGGGGGAGGCCCTCGATCTGTTGGGCAATCCGCTCGTGCAGCGTTTTTTCCTGGGCAGCCAGCTGGGCATCGGTCAGCCCAGTGAGCAGATCGTCGATGCGGGCCGCGACGAGCATGTGCGTGTCGAGGATCTTGGTCGTATTCTCTTCGGCGACGGCCACCGCCTCGGCGAGCGCCGCCGCAGCGGACTGATAACTCGTCCGGTACGAGAAATACCCGCCGATTGCTGCCAACAGGATGGGCACTATGATCGTGCCGACCAGCAGCACCCGCAGCGTCCGGATCGCCCCAAACACCGCCGCGCGTCGCGACGCCTGCTGTTCGGATTCGGGTGAGTTGGCGTCACCGGAACCGCTGGGAGCTGCCGTGTACCGCATTCAGAGATTTCTCATGCGTCATCCACCCACTCGGGAACCTCGCCGCCGCGCTATCGCGAGCCTCTCCCGGGCTACCGCCGATTGTCACCACAGCCGGCGCCCTGCGGTCAATGTCGGGGAGCGCGAAAGGGACATGATCGCGCGGCTCGATACGGTAGGTTGACCGTTCCGCGGGGAACCCCGAGCCAGGGAATTGGGCGATGCGCAGATGGCACTATCGAGGATTTGTCCTATGGGCATGCGTGGCGTTGGTCGGTTGCGCCGAGCGGTCGGACACCGTCAAGCCGGCGGAAACCTTGGCGCAGCTGCGCGCCGGCCGGGCGCTCCTCACGTGCCGCGAACCCTGTCTCGCCGAATGGCGGGGCGCCCAGCCGCAGGCAATGCAACTCGATGCCGGCGCGCGCTGGCAGGAGCTTGCCATGCTGCTGACCCGTATCGGCTACCAGGACGATCTGTCGCTCTATTATCTCGGCCGGGCCGCCGAGGGCCTGGGTTATCGGGAGGCGGCCGCCAGTTATTACCGGCAGAGCACGCAGCTGTCAGCCACACCCGGCTCCTGCCAGTCGCTGAGCCGGCTGTGCGGCGGGGTGGTTTTGCCGAGGGCGGCTGCATTGCGTGCGGCGGCGATCGATCGCGACCTCGATCGGGCCAAGCCGCGGCGGGCAGAGCCGGCGCCGCAAGGTCCCGCGGCGCCGGAAGCGGCCCCAGCCGAAGTCGCGGCGCCGGCGCCGCAAGGTCCCGCGGCGCCGGAAGCGGCCCCAGCCGAAGTCGCGGCGCCGGCGCCAAGCGCGGTCTCGAGACCAACCGGCCCGGCGGCCTCCGAGTTTATCGAGCCGCCTCCCGCCGCGCGCTGAGCACGCCCTGAAGAGCCGAGGTCGCGTGACCGAACGCCGGCGGCGCGGTAGCATGGCGGCATCCAGCGAGGAGCCCGCCATGAAAGCCGCCGTCCTTCACGCGCCGCACCAGCCCCTGACCATCGAAGACATCGGGGTCGAGAAGCCGAAGAGCCGCGAGGTCCTGCTGCGCACCGCCTTTGCTGGGCTATGCCACAGCGACCTGCATTTCATGGAGGGGCTCTACCCGATACCGGTCCCCTGCATCCTCGGCCATGAATCCTCGGCGGTGGTCGAGGCGGTCGGCGACGGCGTCACCTACGTCAAGCCGGGCGACCACGTCATCACCTGCCTCTCGGTGTTCTGCGGCACCTGCTCGCAATGCCTGACCGGGCATCCCAACCTTTGTGAGAATACCGACATCAAGATGCTGCCCGGAATCGCCAAGCGGATGACCTGGAAGGGCCAGCAGATGAACCAGGCGTTCAACCTGTCGTCATTCGGCGAACAGATGCTGGTGCACGAGAACTCGATGGTGAAGATCGACGACGACATCCCGCTCGACCGCGCCGCTTTGGTCGGCTGCGGCGTGATGACCGGGGTGGGCGCGGTGTTCAACGCCGCCAAGGTCGAGCCGGGCGCGACGGTTGCCGTCATTGGCTGCGGCGGGGTCGGGCTGTCTGCCGTCAACGGCGCGGCGCTCGCCGGCGCGGAGCGGATCATCGCGATCGACCTGGTCCCCTCGAAGCTCGAAATCGCCCGCGAAATGGGCGCCACCGACACGATCAACGCGAGCAATTTCGATGCGGTCGAGCAGGTCCGCGAGATGACCAAGGGCGGGGTGCACTATTCGTTCGAGGCGCTCGGGACCAAGGCGACCGCCGAGCAGGCCTTTCAGATGCTGCGTCCGGGCGGCACCGCGACGATCATCGGCATGGTGCCGTTCGGCACGAAGATCGAGCTGCACGGCTTCGACTTCCTGCGCGACCGCAAGATCCAGGGCACCTCGATGGGCGGCAACCGTTTCCGCGTCGACATGCCGCGCCTGTTGTCGCTATGGCGGCAGGGTCGCTTGAAGCTCGATCACCTGCTCTCGGGGAGGCTCAAGCTCAGTGAGATCAACGAGGGGTTCGCGGCATTGAAATCCGCCGCACCGGTGCGTCAGCTGATCGATTTCGACGCGTAGTTCACCTCGGTCGACCGATAGAGCGGCAGTCGCGGCCGCAACAGCGCCGCGAGCTGGCGCCCGAGGCCGCGCGGCGAGACCAGACGCATCAGCACGAATGCCGCCGGGGCGCACAGCGCGAAGGCAAAAGGCGCCTCGCCGAATAGGTCGAATACATCCAGGCCGATCCCAATCATCAGCGGGATCAAGAAGATCACGATTATCGGGCTGAGCAGGATCGCGGAGAACCCCAAACCCCAGGTTGTGCAAGTGCGAGAATTGGTCATCAATCGCGTCCGGCTGCATTCGTCCCAGGCACCCTAGGTTGGGTCGGGTTAATGAACTATTGCTAACCGTCCACGTAAATACGGCATTTGACCAAACGACTTACACATAACATTTGATCCAAAGGCCACTGATGCTAGGACTTGCCGAGCCGGGGCAGCAGCGGATGCGTCAGGGTGCGCGGCAGGATGCCGCGGATCCGCGGGTCCTCGAAGCGCAGCTCCTGGCGCGCGTAGACGACAAACCCGGCGCGCTGATAGTGGCCCAGCGCCTTCGGGTGGTCGAAGGTTCGCGTGTGCACCCATAGCCGCTTGATCGGGCGCGACCAGGCCTGGTCGATTGCCGCGCGCAAGAGGAAGGGCCCGAGCCGGCGCCCGATGAATTCGGGGATCAATCCGAAATAGCACAGCTCGGTTTCTTGCGGCCGCGCCGCATCGAGCTCGAAAAAGCCGGCCGGGAGGCCGCCGACATACAGCACGAATACATTGGTCGTCGGCTTGGCGAGCTCGGCGGCAAGCGCCTCATCGGTGAACAGCCGGCGCTGATACCACAGCCACGGGGTACCGACGGTCTCGTAAAGGTAGCGATAGAACGAGACGGTGCAGTTCTCGACCCGCATCAGGGCAAGCTTGGCGAGCGGCGCGGGAATGCGCGGCGCCGATGGCGCCTCGCGCATCTCGAGATAGGTGATGACATCGTCGAGGAGAGCCATGGCCGGTGCCTTAACCCAGCCCCCACCCCAACCCTCCCCCGCAAGCGGGGGAGGGCGAAGCCGGTCCCGCACGCTGTGCGAACTCCCTCCCCCGCACTGCCCCCACCCTTCCCTCCCCCGCAAGCGGGGGAGGGTTACTGAGGGGGCGGGGGAGGGGTGGGGTGGGGGCTAACGGCATCGGGCTATTCACCGCTTGGCCGGGCCGGTTTCGATCGGCGTGTCGCCGGGGAGGCCCCACTCCGACCACGACCCGTCATAGACCGCGGCGCCCGGGTGGCCGATCAGATGGAGCGCAAAGGCGAGCGCGCAGGCGGTCACCCCCGAGCCGCAGCTCGCCACGATTGGGCGATCGAGGCCCACTCCCGCTTCGTCGAACAGAAGCCGCAGCTCCTCGGCGCTCCTCAGCTGCCGGGTCTGCGGGTCGGTGACCCGGTCGAACGGCACATTACGGCTGCCGGGGATATGGCCGCGCCGCCGCCCGGGCCAGGTCTCCTCGACGGTGCCGTCGAAGCGGCGGGACGCTCTTGCATCGACGACCTGCTCGCGGGCGCGGGCGAGGCCGAGGTCGGCAAGCAACGCCCGCTTGTCGCGCACCAGCGCGGGGTCGAAGCGAGCGACAAAGCGGCGCGGCGGAATGAGCGGCGCCGTGGTCTCGAGCGAGCGTCCCTCTTCCCGCCATTTCACCAGCCCGCCATCGAGCAGCGCCACGTTCTCGTGCCCGAAGAGGCGCAGCATCCACCACGCGCGCCCGGCCGAGGAGAGGCCGACGCTGTCGTAAACGACGACCCGGTCGTCATTGCCGATGCCGCGCTCTTCCATCTTGGCGGCGAACCGCTCGGCCGAGGGGATCATATGCGGCAGGCTCGTCCCCGGCTCGGCAACATCGTCGATATCGAAGAAGACAGCCCCCGGAATGTGGCCGGCATCGTAATCCGCCCGCGCGGTCGGGGTGATGCCGGGCTGCTTGTACGAGCTGTCGACTACCCGCAGATTTGGGTCCGCGAGATGCGCGGCAAGCCACTCGGTGCCGACGAGCGCCTCGGGTCGGGCGTAGGACATCACAAAATCTCCAATCCCTGGACCGCTTCCGTCCGGGCCGCATGCGGGCCAGAGGCCCGCGGTCCCTATTCGGCGAAGGCGATGTTGATCCGGCGGTTCTGCCGGCCCTTGTTCTCGATCTTGCCGATCGTCACCGGGCCGATCTCGGCGGTGTTGCGGATGTGGGTCCCGCCGCACGGTTGCAGATCAACGCCGGGGATCTCCATCAGCCTGACGCGGCCGGCGCCGGAGGGCGGCTTCACAGACATCGTACGCACCAGCTCGGGGCGGGCGGCCAGCTCCTCGTCGCTGATCCAGCGCGGCATGACCGGGTGGCCGGCGGCGATCAGCGCGTTGAGCCCGGCGGCGATCGCGTCGCGGTCGAGGCTCGACCCGGGCACGTCGAAATCGAGTCGGCCGCGGCCGTCGGATACCTGGCCGCCGGTAACCGCTCCGGGCACGACGGCGCACAACAGGTGCAGGCAGGTGTGCATGCGCATCAGGCGGTGGCGGCGCTGCCAGTCGAGCTCGGCGACGAGCTCGGTGCCGGGTTCGGGCAACGAGCTGCCCGGCGCCGCGACGTGGATCACCTCGTCGGGCCCCTCGCCCTTGCATGTGTCGATAATCGCGATCGCCGCGCCGGACACCAGGCGCAAGGTGCCGACATCGCCGGGCTGCCCGCCGCCCGTCGGATAGAACACCGTGCGGTCGAGCCGGATGCCGCGCTCGTCGGCGCTAATCACCCGAGCCGCACAGGACCGGGCATAGGCATCGTCGCGGAAGATGAGTTCGGTCATTTCAACCCGTCAATACCCCCCAATCAACACCATCCCGGCGAAGGCCGGGATCCATTCGTCAGTCGCGATTACATCGGCAGGTCCTGATAGAGATCAACCCAACGCCGGTCATTGGACTCGATCAAATTGATTTTCAGTCTCTCTTCCACTCCTTGATCTGCTTTTCGCGACGCAACGCCGCTTCGTGGTTGTCGTGAACCTCAAACCAAACCAGCCGATCCACTCCGCATTTCGTCGTGAACCCAGGCACCAACTTGTTTTTGTGCTCCCATACCCGGCGTGACAGGTTGGCGGTCAATCCAATGTACAGCGTACCGTACGGATTGCTGGCCACCAGATACACGAAGAACATCGCACGGCCTGCGAAATGGGTCCCGGCCTACGCCGGGATGGTGATGAATTTGATCTGAATCACCTCAGTTATCGAGCCACCGCGGCGTCGGCAGGTTCTTCTCCTTCAGAAAAGCCGGGTTGAACAGCTTGGACTGATAGCGGGTGCCGGAATCGGCGAGGATCGTGACGATGGTATTGCCCGGCCCCAATTCGCGGGCGAGGCGGATCGCGCCGCACACATTGATCCCGGTCGAGCCGCCGAGCACCAGCCCCTCGTCCTGCACCAGATCGAACAGGATCGGCAGCATTTCCTCGTCGGTGACCTGGTATTGCCCATCGGGCGCAAAGCCGACGATGTTGCCGAGCTCGTGATTGTTGCCGATACCCTCGGTGATCGAATTGCCTTCGGGCTTCCATTCGTGACGCGCGTACCAGCTATAGATCCCGGACCCCATTGGATCGGCGAGGTAGATCTTGACGTCGCGGTTGCGTTCCCTGAGCGCGATGCCGACCCCCGACAGGGTGCCGCCGGTGCCGACCGAGCAGACAAAGCCGTCGACCGTGCCGTCGGTCTGGGTCCAGATCTCGGGGCCGGTCGTCTCGTAATGGCCGCGCCGGTTGGCGAGGTTGTCGAACTGGTTGGCCCAAATCGCGCCATTCGGCTCGTTGGCCGCGATCTCCGCCGCGAGGGTCCCGGAATAGCGCGCGTAATGCATCGGGTTGGCATAGGGCACCGCCGGAACGAGCCGCAGATCGGCGCCGCACAGCAGCAGCATGTCCTTTTTTTCCTGGCTCTGCGTCTCGGGCATGACGATGACCGTGCGGTAGCCCCGCGCATTGCCGACGAGCGCGAGGCCGATCCCGGTATTGCCGGCGGTGCCCTCGACGATGACCCCGCCCGGCCGCAACAGCCCGCGCTCCTCGGCGTCCTTGATGATGTAGAGCGCCGCGCGGTCCTTGACCGAGCCGCCGGGGTTGAGGAACTCGGCCTTGCCGAGGATCGTGCACCCGGTCAATTCCGAGGCACGGCGCAGCTTGATCAGGGGGGTGTTGCCGACCGAGTCGACAAAGCCATCGCGGATATCCATGCCTCGCCTCCGTACCGGCGCTGTCGTTGCCGCCACACCAACATTATCGGGCCATGGTAAGCGAGGGCAAGCTGGGCGCTCGCGGCCGTCCGCTGAATCGGCCTTGCGTCCCGTCCTAGCCGATGATCTCGCCGATTGCTTTCCTCAGTGCCGATCGGTCTTCGGATTCGAGACTACCAAGCTGGCGAAGCACGAGCCTCTGTTCGAGTGTTGCAAGCACCGGCTTGATCGCTGAAGGCCTGAGAAGCCCGGCGGCTTGCCATTGGACAACCCATGTCTCGCCCATTCCGGGACTTGGACGGAGCTGACTTGTGATAGCCATCACGATCAGATCGGGCCGGGCTTCGCTGTAGGCGCGGTTGCTGACGACAACGGCGGGGCGCTTCTTCGAGGCGGTCTGGCTGGTGAACGGGAACGGCACCAGGACGACAGAGCCGAACTCAAAGAGCATCGTAGACGTCGTCTTCCGGATTGTTCCAAATCGCGGCGAATGCAGGAACGCTCGCCGCAGCAGCGGCGCGTGTCAGCGCTTGTTCCTGCTCGCGCAAGCGGATGAAGTCAACGAAATCCTCGATCTCGGCGATCCGCTCGGCCGGCAGCGCCTCGATTTTCTCAACCAGGGCCTTGGTATCGGCGGGCATTGCTACTCCTTGGGCAGGTAATCGGCTTGCCACAGTCTATCAACACAGATCCAGCTTACCTTGCTATTTCCGCGCCGTGCCGCATGGCTTAGAACAGGTGACCACGGCCGGCAAAGGACATTCGTCGGATGATCGAGGCGCCAGAGGGCGAGCTGTTCCCGATGCCCGAGAGCGAGCGCTCCTCCGGCGAATTGTTCCCCCCGCCCCAACCGAAAGAGCTGGAACGCGCCACCGGGATCCTGCCGTCGCAATTATTGCGCGACGCGATCGAGCGCACGCGCGAGATCCAGTCGCTGGAGCCGATCGAGGACGATCAGATCCAGCCCGCCAGCCTCGATCTGCGCCTCGGCAATCTCGCCCATCGCGTCCGGGCGAGCTTTCTCCCCGGCCGCGAGCGCACGGTGGCGGAGGGGCTGCGCGCGTTGTCGCTGCACACCCTCGATTTGCGCGAGGAGGCCGTCCTCGAACGCGACTGCATCTACATCGTCCCGCTCTTGGAGCATCTGGCGCTGCGCTACCGCACCTCGGGGTCCGCCAACCCGAAAAGCTCGACCGGCCGCCTCAACGTTTTCGCGCGCGTCATCACCGATTACGGCACCGAGTTCGACCAAGTGAGATCGAACTATTCCGGGCCGCTTTATGCGGAACTGTCGCCGCGCTCGTTCAGCGTCAGGGTTCGCAAGGGCTCGCGCCTCGTTCAGCTTCGCGTCCGGCGCGGCCGGCCAACCTCGAGCAACGCCGCGCTGCGCCGGCTGCACGAAGAGGTCGGCTTTACGGTCGTGCCGCCGGGTTTCCCGATCCAGCAGGAACTGCTCGAAGGCGGGTTGGCGGTCACCGTCGACGTGGTCGGCGACCGCCGCAGCGGCTTTGTCGGATACAAGGCGAAGAAGCATACGAGAGTAATCGATGTCGACCGCATCAATCATTACAATGTCCGCGAGTTCTGGGATCCGGTGTTCACCCGCCGCGGCGAAGGAATAATCTTGGACCCGGACGATTTCTACATCCTGGCGTCGCGCGAACCGGTGGTCGTGCCCGCCGACCAGGCGGCGGAGATGCTGGCCTACGACACGCTGGTCGGGGAGTTCCGGGTGCATTACGCGGGGTTCTTCGATCCCGGGTTTGGCATGGCCGAGACCGGCGGAGCGGGCAGCCGCGCCGTCCTCGAAGTGCGCTCGCACGAGGTGCCGTTTCTGATCGACCACGGCCAGATCATCGGCCGGCTGGTCTACGAGCGCCTGGTCGCCCGGCCCGACAGGCTCTACGGCGGCGCGATCGGCTCGTCCTACCAGAGCCAGGGCCTGACGCTCTCCAAGCACTTCAAGAAGCCGCCCCGCTGACGCCGCAATTTGCCCTCTCCGCCCTTCAGGGGGGAGAGGGAGGGGCCCGCGCCGAAGGCGTGGGAGGGTGAGGTGGGTATCGGCCAGCGCTCTGGAATCCCCCACCTCACCCCGACCCTCTCCGCCCCTTGGGGCGGAGAGGGAGTGTTGGTTCACCCGCCCGGCCATTCCTTTCTCAGCCGATCGCGGTGGCGCAGGAGCCAGTAGAGCGAGATCAGCGTGTGGGCGCTGTCGATCTGCCCCGAATCGAGCATCGCCTCGATTTCCGGCATCGTCTTGACCAGGACGCGGATGTCCTCCTGCTCGGCCGCTACCCCGTAGATCCCGGCGGCGCCGCGGCAATCAACCCGGCCGCAATACAAAAAGACCGCTTCGTCGAGGCTGCCGGTGGCGGGCATCATGGTTTGGATCGGCAGGAGCGGGCCTATCGGATCGAGATTGGCTTCCTCGCGCGCCTCGCGCCGGGCGACCGTCTCGGGCGTCTCATCGGTATCGACCAGACCCGCCACCGCCTCGACCTGCCAGGGCGAGCGCCCGGCAAAGAGCGCGGCGAGGCGGAACTGCTCGACCAGGACGACGCTGTCGCGCTCGGGGTCATAGAGCAGGACCGCGGCTGCCGCGCCGCGCCGGACGATGTCGAACACCCGCTCCCCGCTCCAGCCGCCGGCGAACAGGCGATGGCGAAAGCGCACGATGTCGACCCCCAGATGGCGGGCAAAGCCGGTCTCGACGCCGAGGATCTCGACATCGGGGTGCGCCGGGGCGCTCCGTTCGGTTGTCAATGTATTGTGGCTCCTTTCTCGTCATTCCCGCGAAAGCGGGGGTGACGGTAATCCGATCGAGTGAGGCGGTCATGACACAATAGGCGTATCGAGCAGGGAATCGGCCCGCTCGCTCTCGATCTCGATGACCCACAGATCGGGGTCGCGGCCGCGCTGCCGGGCGATGTAGGCATCGGCGTCGGCTTCGGCCACCGGGACGGGGCCGGTCGCCCGCATCCAGACCGCCGCGCCGTCGGCCTGGCGCGCCTGCGCCAGCACCGTGCACCCGGCGCCGCGCCCGCTCAGCTTTATGAGGATCGCGCCGGCGTCGCCGTCGCCGTGCGCCACTACGGCAATCCCGATCGCGGCACGATCGCAGCGCCGGATCAGCGCCTGGACCCAGATCCCGCTCTTGAGCCGGGGTTCCATGTGTGGGGCGATGCAGTGCTACAGCCGCGACAGCCGCTCGAACCCGGCGACATCGCGGTCGCGATAGATCGCCACGAGATCGCGCTCGTCGAGCAGAACATAGGTGCTGCCGCCCTCGCCGCAGGCCAGCTCGGCGACCGGATAGTCCGGCAGTACCAGGAGGCTCGCCAGTTTCCCGCGCAGATCGGGCTGATGCGGCGCCAGCCCGATGAGCGCCTCGCGGCTCTTGCGGCCGTAGCCGAAACGGAACGCGCCAGCGCAGGATTCCGCGCCCATCGCCGTCGGCTGAGCGTCCGGCGGGTTGACGAGGATCGTGTTGTCGCGAAACGCGATCTGCTGGCGCTCGGCGGTCGTCCAAGCGCCAACGAACGGATTGGGCGTTTCCGGAACGGCACAGCCGATCGGCAGCGCCGCCACGAGGGCCAGAACGGCGAGGCGCGGCAGGGTTGTCACGAGCGACCTCATTGGCGCGCCCAATCCACAAGGTGTTACCGAGATCAAATAATTTATCCGTCACTGTCGGGAAAAGCGAGAAAGGCGCGCCTCCGGTCCCGCAGTGGGTGCGATGCGGTTGCGGTTCGCTGGATGGGATGGTAGGGCGGGTCGTCACGGCAGGAGGCTGGCAATGGGCTTGCGCGATCGCATCGGCATCGATATCGGGCGCAAGCTGCCCTTGGAAGACGCCATCGCGTGGGCATCGGCGCATGAATTGCGGTTTGTCGATGTCCAGCTCGACACCGGGGCGAACGCGCTCGGCACGATCGACGAGCCGCGCGCCGCGGCGCTGCGCGGCGCCTGCGAGCGGCACGGGATCCATCTCGGACTGCATACCTCGTCGGCGGTCAATGTCGCCGAATACGCGCCCTATGTCGGGGACGCGGTCGAGCAATACCTCACCGCCTATGTCGATGCCGCAACGCTCCTCGGCGCCGAATGGATCGTCATGCATGCCGGGTTTCATTTCACTTCCGACCGCGAAGAGCGCATCGCGGCGGGCCGCGAGCGGCTGATGCGTGTCGTCGCCTATGCCGAGAAGAAGGGCGCGCTGATCCTCCTCGAAAACCTCAACAAGGAGCCGCTGGAGGCCGAGGTGCACTACCTCGCCCACACGGTCGAGGAATGGCGCCATTATTTCGAGCGCATCCAATCGCCGGCGTTCCGGCTGTCATTCACCGTCAACCACGCCCATCTCGTCCCCGAAGGGATCGCCGGCTTTGTCGATGCGCTCGACTTCGCCCGGGTCGAGGAAGTGCGGCTCGCCGATTGCTTCCGCAACGGCCATGAGGTGCACCTGAAGCCCGGCGCCGGCGATCTCGACTTCGCCGACATGTTCCGGCGGATCGAGGGAAGGGGCTTCTGCGGGCATTACATGAATGCCTTCGGCTCGCTCGACGACATGCTGCAAGGGCGCGACGAGCTGGTGCGGCTCGCCGCGGCGGCGGGCGTCGGCGTCTAAATAATCTTATCCACCTCTCCTCGGCGGCTCCCGTTTGGAGCCCCTCTCCCGCACCGCGGGAGAGGGTGGTCGCCGCGTCAGCGGCGGCCGGGTGAGGGTGGCAGCAACCGAAAGACCCTCACCCTCCCATCGCGTCGCGACGGGCCCCTCCCTCTCCCGCACTGCGGGAGAGGGGCTGTTCTCGGAATCCGGGGCGGCTTACGTCCGCTTGAACAGCCGGTCGGCGTTGCCGGCCATCAGCTTCGCGCGCACCTCGGGCTTCATGTCCCAGGCCAGGAAATTGTCGACGGTCTCGGGGAACTGGCACTCCGAGTGCGGGTAGTCCGAGGCGTACATCAAGACGTCGTCGCCGATGAAGCCGCGAACCGCATCGAGCATGTCGGCGCCCTCGTGGCGCTCGACGCTGCAGAAATAGCGCCCGCTGGTCAGGTATTCGCTCGGCTTCATCTTGAGCTGGGCGGTCGAGCCGACATAGGCGTACTGCTCGTCCATGCGCCGGCCCCAGAACGGCAGCCAGCCAAAGCCGCATTCCAAGGTGCCGACCCGCAGGTTGGGGAAGCGGTCCATGATGCCGCCGCCGATCACCGAGGCGATAAAGCGCATCGCACCCCACGGGTGC
>Ga0137391_10002173_pt1 | contig 14621 bp, 10 predicted proteins | sample 15con2h24BmetaG_FD_101399 | JGI IMG/M metagenome (GOLD analysis project Ga0137391, IMG submission 101399) | Vadose zone soil microbial communities from Angelo Coast Range Reserve, California, USA - 15con2h2.4B metaG | ecosystem: Environmental > Terrestrial > Soil > Vadose zone > Saprolite...
AGGGCGGTCACAAAAGGCTTCATGCGTCGCTCCTAGTAGACCGAAATCGACGTCGCCATCGTGATGGCGCGTTGTGGTGACAACGAATTGCTGTGCGTCCAGAAGCCCACGTCTAGCCCGAACGGCCCCAGTCGCAACCCGCCACCCCAACCGAATTGCACGCGTTTGCGCTGATCGCGCGAGATGCCGCCCCGTACCGCGAACGGCCCTGTGCGCTGTTCGACGCCCACGTGGATGGCGGTTCCCCGCCCCGAGTTCACGACGTCGCCGCCGACCGTTGTCCCCGTGCCCATCCGCATGGCGGCGTTGGCGATGTAGGTGACCGGCATCTTCGTCTTGCTCTGGACATGGTTGTTGAGCAGGGTCGTTGTGACCGAGTCCGTCGCCGGATTGTAGTGGATGCGCTGGACCTTGGTGTCGGACCACGTGAGCTCGGCGCCGATGTCGTTCGCGCCGAATCCCACCTCGAAGGGCCCGGTGATCCACGCGATGCCGGCATCGCCTCCGACACCGTGGCCAAAGGGCTTGTTGGAGGTGTACAGCGTGTCGTCCAGAATCCCGAGCGGCGTGTTCCCGAAGATCGGGTTGCCCGTAGTGAATCCCGCCGGGCCCCTGCCGCGCGCGTAGGTGCCACCCATGTAGTAGTGCCCCGCGACGCCGACATAGATGCCGTCGTCGGCATCGTCGGTCCCGCCGCCGGTGCCGCGCATCACCCGCGTCGCGAAGCTGACCGTGGGCGCAAAGCCGGCCTGCGCCACGCCGTCGCCGAGGATGGTGTAGTTCGTGGATGGCAGGAAACCGACCACCGTGTCCGTGAGCGCCCGCCGCAACAGACTGTCGAGCGTGAAGCCGACGTCGTACTGCAGGAATCCCATGACGCCGACGTGAAAGCCGGCAAAACCCACTCCCGCGTCGAGCAGCCGGCTCGTCGTTCCGAGTCCGAACTTGTCTTCAGGAATCAACACCCGCGTAGCGCCGAGATTCATGATGAGCTGATTCTTGCCGATCGTGAACTCGACGTTGTTGGTAGGCGTGGGCGCTGCCTTCACTTCATAGAAGATCGGCGGATTGAAGATCAGGTTCATGAGCTCGACGGGATTGAACGCCGCTGACTCGGGAGTGAAAGTCGGATCGTGACTGAGCTGGCTGAGCGGGTGGTCCTTGAGGAACTTAATCAGGCCGAGCGGCACCGGGATCGAGAACTTGGGGGCGCCGGTGATGTTGCTACGGTTCTTGACGGCCCGATATGCGGGGTTGTAGCGACGCACATTGCCGTCGCGACTCAGCGAGACGCCTCCCATGCCGATGCGACGCGCGTCGAATGAGAATTGCGCGTGCGCCGCTCGGAGGGGAGCGAGTACGAGCACGGCAAGCGTAAGAGCGACGACTCCGGTTCGCACAGGGCACCTCGGACGGGGGAAAGGCCGCCACAACTTTGCACATTGTGTCCGTTTTTTCCATCGTGAGGTGTGAGGAAGGTCACCCGGCGGCGTCGCCGGCGGCCGATTGCAGCGTCAGAGTGACCCGTGTCCCTTTGCCGGGGTCGCTTTCGAGCGTAATGACGCCGCCCCAGCTCTCGACCAGGCGGCGCGAAATCGCCAATCCTAACCCGGCGCCGCTCGACGTCGTCGAGAATGTGGGTTCAAAGACGCGGGGCAGCGCGTCCGCCGGGATGCCACGGCCGTCGTCCGCCACGGTGAGTTGACGGCCGCTCGCGGCCACCTGCACGGTCACGCGCTTTGCGTCCGCGTTTCGGGCATTCTCGAGCAGATTCACGAGCACTTCCTTCACTTCATCCTTGCGCGCCAGCGCAGGTGCGGGGACGCCGTTCGTCGCACGCACTTCAAACCGCGTCCCCGAGCCAAGATCGTAGAGTTGCACCACCTCGCGGGCGGTTGCCGCGAGGTCGACGGCCTCGAGCGGCAGTTGCTCGGCGTCGGGAAGCGGCGCGCCAAACCGCGAGAAGGCGCGAGCGATGCCGTCCAGCCGGTCGATCTCGGTCAGAATCCGCGCTGACGTTTCATTGAGCGTCGTTTCAAACGCCGTCGATTGCGTCTTCCCCCGTACCCGTTGCAGATGCTGAATGCCGAGGCGAATCGGCGTCAAGGGATTCTTGATTTCGTGGGCCACCTGGCGTGCCATTTCTCCCCAGGCGAGCACGCGCGCGGCCCGCGTCAACGCGGTCGCGTCGTCGAGCGCGATGACGCAGCCATCAGGCGCGGGGCCGAGCAGTGCGAGCTGCAGCCGGATCTGGCGACCGCCGACTTCGAACTCACGCTCGGCGATCACGTCGCGGTTTGCGGCAATGAACTCGGCGACGGCCTGCCACACCGGCGCCCACGCCGCGGGCGTTGCCTGTGGCAGCACATCCCCGGGCGCCAAGGTTTCGGCACCGCCCACGACCAGCTCCGAGGCCCGCGGGTTCGCCATCGTTACGCGGAGCGCGTCGTCGACCGCGATGACACCCGTCGCCACGTTGGCGAGGACGCGCGCGCTCCGCTGCCGCGCTTCCTCGAGCGCGGCCTGACTGCGCCGCACGTCGGTAACCATGCGGTCGAACGCGGTGAACACCGGTTCGAATTCACGGGGCGTGCCGGGCGGAAATGCCGGCGGCTCACTGCCCCGGCCCACAGCAATGGCCGCCTCGCGCAGCGCGGCGACCGGTTTCGCGAGCCGGCGCGCCGCGAGGCCGGCAAGGTAGATCGCGGCCACCAACCCGACGAGCGTCGCCAGCAGGATGCCGAAGGTGAGATCCTCCCGCTGCTCCCGAATGCGCTCGTCGTCCAACAGCTGCGGCACTGCCAGCACTCCCTGCTCACCGGGTGGACCCGGCGCAACGACGAGAAAGCCGACGCGGGTCGGCCGGCCGCCGGTTCGCGCGTCGATGGTCGTCTCGAGCTCGTCCTCGAGTGTGCCCCGGAAGACCTGGGGAGCGAGAAATGGATCGACCAAACCGAGCTCCGCCAGTACCGGCGAGCTCGTGGCCACGAGTACGCCACGGCGATACAGCCACAATTCGGCGTCGAGCCGGCGGCCCAACTCGACCAGGGAGCGAGCGATCGTCTCGGGCGGATCTTGGGCGACGGTTTCGGCGCCGGCGGCGGCGTCGCGGAGCGTCTGGCGAATGAGCAGATCGCCGGAGCGACGGGCATCCTCGGCCAGGTCGGTAAAGCTCCACGCCGCAAATCCGAGGACTGGCAAGACGAAAAACGTGATGAGCACAGACGTGAGCTGCACGCGATAACTGGTCTGCAGCGTCGTCACAAAAGCAGGGATCCGCGGCCGCCAGCCTTCCGCGGTGACGAGTCCGAACAGCCAGAACCCGCCCAGCAGCGCGACGTCGAGTAAGACGACGAGTGCGCCGCGCACCAGCAATGCCCACGGCCCGCGCAGGTCCACCCGTGTGTGCACGTGCCGGATCCCGCCCCGGAGATTGATCAATCGCTCTCCCCGCGCTGTCCATTGATCGCGGCGCCATTCCACAATAGGTCCGACGTTCGCGGCGGTGGTCGGGACCGGGAGTGACAGGGAAATCGTGTACGGAGCCGTCGCTTCCACATCATTGCGCAGGAATCGCGCGACGCGCTCTGGGGCTAGCAGCCTGGTCCTCGGACCGACGCCGACGGTTAGTACCGTTCGGTTCCGCAGCGGCACCACCAGGACATAGTGAATGCCCGGTATTCTCTCCAACCGTTCGATGCACGGCTCGTCCACCGCGGACCGCGCGAGCGCCGCGAGATCCGCCAGCGACAGATCGAGCTGCGCCAATCGCAGCTCGGCGAGAGGCCGGGCATCGGGACCAGCGCCCCAGAGCGCCAGCATCGCCGGGTAGTCTTCGGCCGCGAGTGGCGAGGAGACCCACAGCGCGTACAGATCTCCCGCACTGGTCGGTGGCGGACTCGACAGCGCATTGATCCGCTGGCCGAATCGTTCGAGCAGCGCGACCGCGACAGCATCGCCCTCCTGTCCTAGTCGCAGCGCGTCGCGACTCGCGAGGGACAGCCGACCTTCGACCGCCGCACCCCACGCGAGCAGCGCCGCCGCCGTGCCCGCGACGATCGCCATGCCGGCGAGCGCCCAGCGTCGCGGCGCCGGCAGAATCACACCGAAGAGCGCGGGGAGCCACAGAAACGTGTACCACTCCGGCCATGCCCCACGCGGGTCCCACAACCAGAGGCCACCGATCGCCGCCAGCGCGCCCCAGGCACACGCCGCCGGAATCACCCACGACACGCGCTGTGGCTCAGCGGCACCACGGACCAACGCGGCGGCAAGCAGAATCAACGCCATCGCCGTCACCGCCAGCGCGGCCTGCCATGACAGCCACAACCCCAGGCTGACGCCGCTCGCCGGCGGCGCGATGCCGCGACCGAAGTAGCGCACCACGTAGGGCGCCGCGACCATCAGCAGCAGTGCCGCCACGATTCCCCACCACCGTCGCTCAATGCCGCGTCTCCATAACCACCCCGCCGCGACGAGCAGCAGCACGCCCCCGACGAGCAGCGCCCCAGCGGACGCTCCGATGATCGGGACCGGCCTGTAGAATGTCGCGGGGGAGAACAGCGCGGCCGGTCCCACCGGCGCGCGCAGTAATGTCCATGCCGCGACGAGGAGGACCCCCGAGCGCCACGCGCCGGGCGCAGCGACGAGCAGCAGCGCAAGCATCACGCCGAGCGTGATCCGAGCGAGCCACGCGGTACGAGCCAGCGCCGCGAGCTTCGCATCGCCTTGCGAAGGGGGAATCGTGAGAACCGAAAACAGATCGGCGCTCTCGCACGGCGTCGAGGGCTCGTGCGGCTTGCAGATCTCGAAGACGCTCGAGTCACGCGGACCCGCGCCGGGGGGGAAGAATCGCAACGAGACACCGTGATCGCGCGCGAATACCGCGCCGAACGAACGCTCGGCCTCGGGAACGGCGGGAGCCGCGGACAACAGCACGCTGCCGACCGACGTGCCACGCCGCGCCTGGCGGCGTGCCTCGAGCACCGCGTAGAATGGAGTCATGATCGCATGCAACTCGGTCGTGTCTTGCGCGGGCAGCGTGCGGCGGCGTCCCGCCCAGGCGACAGGATGCGGATCCGGATCGCCCTGGAGCACGGTCACGCCGCGCTCGAGCGGGGGGCCGGCGATTACTGCGTCGTGCAGCTCGTCGAACGCTCCTTCTTGGGGGAGCAACGATGCTTTTGAGCCGCGCTCCGCCAGACGCCGGGCCTCGGCGATCGCGCGCCCCAATGAGGTCTGCAACGCCCGCGACGCGGCCGTGACGCGCCGCTCGCGCAACGATGGCCAGCAACATTCGACGCGCCATATCTGGAAGGCGCCGCTGACCAGCACGACCCCCAGTACCAGACTGGCGAGGGCCGCAGCGATCGTGAGCAGTGGGCGCCGCGGGCGGGTGAGCGCAAGCGCGACCGCGGCGATTCCCGCCGCGCCCGCAAGCCAGGCCCAGATGCCCACGTCGCCGCGCAGCCACTCCGCAGCCGCGAGGCTCGCAGCACAGCCGGCGATTACGACGTGAGCTTGCCTCTGCATTTGAGCGTTCTCACCCCCGAGGCCGTCCGCATCGCCATCGCGCGCGATTCACGGCTCCTGGTGCCCGTCGGCACCTGCGAACAACATGGCCCTCATCTGCCGCTCGGCTGCGACACCATCATCGTCGAGCGGCTCGCCGATGATCTGTCCTCAACATTCGGCGTTTTGCGCGCGCCGACCGTATCCTACGGTGTGAATACTGCCACCAAACGCCCCTATCCCGGCAATGCCAGCGTGCGCCGAAAGACGCTGCACCGCTGGATGAACGATCTGCTCGGCTCCTGGGAGCAATGCGGCGTCGACCCTTTCATCATTCTCACGGCTCACGGCCACGACCCCCACCAGGAGGCTCTGTCTACGCTGCGCACGCGGCGCGCGCGCGTATTCACCGTCGATGTCTTCGCCCTCGATTTCACGGGCTTTCTCGAAGATCCCGCCGGTCCGACGCATGGCGGCGAGCTCGACACGTCGTTGATGCTCTACATCGCCCCGGAGCTCGTGCGCATGGACCTGGCACAGGACTTTCCCCTGACGGCCCGTCAGGTAGCCCGGTACCGCCGCCGTGCATCGGGATCTGTCCCGGCCCTTTCCCCTGGATCCGTTGGTCGCCCGACGCTTGCGTCTGCCGAAAAGGGGGCGCGCCTGTATAAGATGATTCATGACCGCATTGCCACGCGAGTGTTGGGTGGGGGAACCGTAGCCGCGTGACCGCCCTGCTCATCCTGGCACTCCTTCAGGTGGGGAATACTGTCGATGAAGGGGTGTTCGCCATCCGGGTAGATACGCTGGAAGTCGCCCGCGAGTCCTTCCGGTTAAGCCACGGCCGTTTATCGCGCGGCGACGCCGGCTGGAGTCTCGCCACCACGATCCGCTACGATCGTGCGCGTCCGGTCATCGTGCTCGCACCCATTCTCGAAGTAAACAGCGACACCATGCCCGTGACTCTGCAGTACGACGTCGCCGATCCCCGCCAGCCCTCGCGCATCCTCGGCGAGCTCGGACGCGGCCGGTTCACCGTCCGGTTCGTGGCCCGCACCATGGAGCGCGCGCGCGAATTCCCCATTGGACCGCGAACGGTCGTGCTCGACGACTCCGTTTTCGCTCTCTATGTCTTCGCCGCCTGGATGGCAGCGTCCGAAGTCGGTGAGGTCACGGCGATCCTGCCCCGTTCTTTGCGGCGCGAGACCATGCAAATCCAGGATCACGGACTGACCGCGACCACCGTCAATCATGACTCCGCCCGGCTCCGCCACATAACCGTGAGCGGCGGCGCCGCCGGAACCGTGCACCTCTGGCTCGATCCTGCGGGTCGGCTCATGAAACTCGAGATTCCCTCCCGACGTCTGAGCGCGGAGCGACTCGCCGGCAGTTGATCTCTTGCTGTCGTTGCTCCCCAGACTAGGTTCCTGTCGCAGGCCGAAACCGCCTTCTGTAGGTGCGCGTATGGGCTTCGACCTCACGACATATCTTTTAGCAAGGACGACCATGAAATACGTGTCGATCGCGGCAGGCCTCCTTGCGTGCCCTGCCGCCCTCGCTGCACAACAGCCCTCAGCACCTACCAAACCGACCGTCACCGCGGCGCTTTCACTCGCGGACGCGATAGCCGTGGCGCGGGATAACAACCCCACCTACCGCCAGGCCGTGAACAACGGCGGACCCGCGGCGTGGGGCGTGCGCAATGCCTACTCGAGCCTCCTGATTCCCACCCTGACCGCCTCCGGCGGCATGTCGTATACGGGGCCGGGCTCGCAGACCTTTTTGACACAGAGCTTCTCCCAGTCGGTGTCCACCGTCTCTTCATTCTATGATCTGGGGCTCTCCTGGCAGCTTTCGGGCACGACGTTGTCGCAGCCGGGGCTCGCCAAGGCGCAACAGCACGCCGCTGACGCGGACATCGCCGGCGCGCAGAATGTGCTCATCACCAGCGTCAAGCAGCAGTACCTCACCGTTCTGCAGGCACGCGCGCAGGCGGATCTCGCAAAGAAGACCCTACAGCGCAACGAGGAGTTCTTGAAGCTCGCGCAGGCGCGTTACAGCGTGGGCCAGGCGACGCTGATCGATGTCCGCCAAGCGCAGGTCGCACGCGGCCAGGCGGCAGTCGGGCTCTTGCGGGCGGAGACACAGGTGAGCGTTGAGAAGCTGCGGTTGTTCGAGCAGATGGGTGTGACACCACCGGTGGACGTCGCGTCCGTTCAGTTGACGGACTCGTTCGCGGTCGAAGCGCCGACATGGAACCTCGGGGAATTGCTGACGATGGCGGAGCAGCAGAATCCGGCGCTCAAAGCGTTGCGGGCGCGCGAGGGCGCGGCATCATGGGGTGTTCGCGCCGCAACCGCGAGCTACGGTCCCGCGGTCTCCGTCTCCGCGGGGTGGTCGGGATTCACCCAGCAATTCACCAACATTGATGCGATTCGGCGCAACGAGCAGTTACAGCTTCAGCAGCAGCTGACGGCGTGTAACGAGACAAATCAGATCCGACTCAATGCAGGGCTACCTGCTTTGGACTGCAGCATCTATCAATGGGGCTCGAGCTACGAGCAGACGCTGGTCTCACGCAACTCCGTCTTTCCGTTCCATTTCACGCAGCAGCCCTTCCAGGCGCGGCTGACCGTGACCCTGCCGATCTTTACAAACTTTGCGCAGGAGCTGCGTGTCTCACAGGCACGGACTCAGCGCAACAATCTCGACGAGCAGGCGCGGGCACGCGGTCTGGGTGTGCACACCGAAGTGAGCCAGGCGTTCCTCACGCTGCAGACGGCGTTCCGGACTGTGGGGTTGCAGGACACGAACCGCGCCGCCGCCCGCGAGCAGCTGCAGCTCGCCACGGAGCGCTACCGCGTGGGGTCGGGCACGTTTTTCGAGCTGTTGGATGCGCAAGTCGCGGCGCTGCGCGCGGAAAGCGACTACGTGAACGCGACGTACGACTACCACAAGGCCTTGGCCGCGCTCGAAGCCGCGGTCGGCCGCAGCTTGCGATAACCGAGAGGATCGAGTCGACATGTCCAAGCGGAACAAGGTGCTGTTGGGTGGCGGCGGGGCCGTACTCCTCGTCCTGCTGGTGATCGTCAGTGCCAGCGCCAAGCGCGAAAAGGGCGTCGAAGTGCGGTTCGAGACCGTCGGACGCCGCGATCTCGTCGCCGCCGTCACCGCCAGCGGAAAGATCCAGCCCAAGAAGCAGGTGGACGTCAGCGCCGACATCACGGGCCGAATCACTCGCATCGGGGTGCGCGAGGGCGACTTCGTACAGAAGGGTCAGTTCCTGCTGCAGATCGACCCGACCGTGTACGAGGCGAATCTCCAGCGCGCCAGCGCCGCGATGTCGTCGGCGCAGGCCGGCGCCGTCCAGGCGCGCGCCACGCGCGATCAGTCGCAGCGCGCGCTCCAGCGCACCAAAGAGCTGCGCGAGCAAAACCCCAACCTGATTTCGCCCGAGCAGATGGAGCAGGCGCAGACGGCCTTCGACGTCGCCGACGCGAATTTGACGGCGTCGCAACATCTCGTCGATCAGTCGCGCGCCGGGTTGCAAGAGGCGCGTGACCAGATGGCCAAGACGCATCTCGTCGCGCCGATGGCGGGACGCGTCACTCGACTCGCCGTCGAGGAAGGCGAAGTCGCGGTACCCGGCACGTTCTCGCGCGAGACCGGCCTGTTGCTCACGATCTCCGACCTGTCGGTGATCCAGGTGAAGGTGCAAGTCGACGAGACTGACGTGGTACGGCTGCACTTGGGGGATTCGGTGGACGTCACGATCGACGCCTTCCCCGACACGACGTTTGTCGGTCGAGTCACCAAGGTGTCCAACAGCGCGATCCTGACGGCGGCATCGGCCGCAACCGGGCAGAACGACCGCGCAGTCGACTATCAGGTCGAGATCACGCTCGCCAATCCCCCGTCCGAGGTCAGGCCGGATCTTTCCGCTACCGCGCGTATCGTGACGGACACTCGCAAGCAGGCGCTCGCGATTCCGATCATCGCGCTCACGGTGCGCGAGAACACGCCCGTGTCGACGGAGCTGCGATCAGCATCGACTTCCCCGCCGGCGGCCGAAGCAGCGACACCAGCAGACACATCAAAGCGAACGAAGAAGAAAGAGTCGGAAGGTGTGTTCATCGTGCACAACGGCGTCGCGACGTTCCGGCCCGTGAAGGTCGGCATCGCCGGCGAAGAGCACTTCGAAGTGGTAAATGGAGTCCATCAGGGTGACACCATCGTCGCCGGCCCGTACCAGGCGGTGCGCGATCTCAAGGAAGGCGCACGCGTGCGTCCCAGCCGGGAATCGAGCGACACGGCGAAGGCGAAACGCTCGTGAGCACGGTGCAGCAGTTCCGCACCGGGGACACGCCGCTCCCCGACGTCATCATCCTGGCCCACAAGCTGACGCGTGAATACGACATGGGCTCCGAGCTCGTGCGCGCGCTCCGCGGTGTGAGCGTGCAGATCCGCAAGAACGAGTATGTGGCGGTCATGGGGCCTTCGGGCTCCGGCAAGTCGACGTTGATGAACCTCGTCGGCTGCCTCGACACCCCTACGAGCGGCGAGTACTGGCTCAACGGCCAGAAAGTGAGTGACCTCGAGGACGACGAGCTGGCGCGCATTCGCAACAAGGAAATCGGGTTCGTCTTTCAGACGTTCAACTTGCTGCCCCGCGCCGACGCGCTGCACAACGTGGAGCTGCCGCTGATCTACGCCGGCCTCTCCGCGCGGAGCCGCCGCGCGCAGGCGGCGCGGGCCCTGGAGCGGGTCGGCCTCGCCGATCGCATGGATCACAAGCCGAACGAGCTGTCGGGCGGTCAACGGCAGCGCGTCGCGATCGCGCGCGCGCTCGTGAACGAGCCCAGCATCCTGCTCGCCGATGAGCCCACCGGCAATCTCGATTCCACGACCAGCTCGGAAATCATGGGCGTGTTCGCGGAGCTGCACCGCCAGGGTCAGACGGTCGTGATGGTGACGCACGAGCAGGACATCGCCGCGCACGCCGCCCGCGTCATCACGCTGCGGGACGGCCTCGTCGCCACCGATCAGCTGAAGGCCGCCTAAGTGCCGATTTTCGAAGCACTGCGTCTCGCCCTCCAAACGATTCGCGCGCAGAAGCTGAAGAGCGGATTCTCCCTCCTCGGGGTCTTCATCGGCGTGGCGTCGTTGATCGGCGCCTGGTCGATCGCCAACGGCGTCAACCGGTACATGACCGAGAAGTTCGCGCAGACGCTCTACGGCGTGAACACCTTTCAATTGCGGCGCCAGCCCATGTTCGTGCCGAACGTCCCGGACTCGGTGTGGCGGTCCTGGAGGCGGCGCCCGCGCATCCGTTTTAGTGACGCCGAGGCGATCAGCGAAGGCCTGACGGTTCCCGTGATCACCGCGTGGCAGTCGAGCGATAACGTCACGGTCTCGTTCGCCAACAAAGAGGCGCGAGACATCGACCTCACGGCGGCGAGTGAGCGCTACTTCGAAATCAAGAATCTGCGCATCGCGGTCGGCCGAGCCTTCACGGGCCAGGAGAATCGGTCGGGGGTGCCGGTGGCAGTGCTGGGTGACGCCGTGGCGCAACGCCTGTTCGTCGATCGCCCCCCGTTGGGTCGCAACGTACGCATTGGCGGCGTGCCCTATCGCGTGATCGGCGTCGTCGAGAAGCAGGGCAGCCTAATGGGATTCCCGCTCGATCGTTTTGTCGTCGTGCCCGCACTCTCGCCGGCCCAGAACCTCGTGAATCCCCCCGGGATTCTCGATGCCTTCCTCGTGAAGGCGCGCTCGGACCCCGAGATGCGTGAAGCGATGTCGCAGGCGGAAGGCATCATGCGCAGCCGCCGCCACCTGCGTCCGCGACAGGACGACAACTTCGTGCTGGACACATCGGAAGGCATCCAGCGCTTCTGGGCGGGGATCAGCCGCATCCTCATGATCGTCATGCCCGGGATCGTGATCGTCTCGCTGGTCATCGGTGGGATCGTGATCATGAACATCATGCTCATGGCCGTGGCGGAGCGGACGCGGGAGATCGGCCTGCGAAAATCGCTCGGTGCGCGCCGCCGCGACGTGCTGCGGCAGTTTCTCGCAGAGTCGACGGCGATCGCCGCGGTCGGCGCGGCCTTCGGTATCGTTGCCGGCATTGGTCTGACCGTGTTGATCAACGCGATCTCGCCGCTGCCGGCGAGCGTGTCGCCCACGTCCGTCATCCTCGGTGTCATCATGGGCGCGGGCGTCGGCGTCGTCGCCGGCGTCTATCCCGCCACCCGAGCCGCGCGGCTCGATCCGATCGCCGCGCTGCGTCAGGAGTAACCCGTGACCGCGTTGTTCGAAGGCGTCGGGATCGCGCTCACGTCGCTGCGCGCGCACAAGATGCGCGCCGCGCTCACGATTCTGGGCGTCGCGATCGGAGTCACGGTCGTCATGGTCATCGGTGCCCTGATCAGCGGGTTCAACAAGGGCATCTCGGACATGCTGTCGTCGCTCGGCCCGAAAACGTTCTGGGTCGGGCGCTACTGGGGCGGGCAGAACGACCAGGACCCGGAAGATCCCAATCCATGGCGCCGGCGGCCGCCGATCACGATGGAAGAAGCCAATCGTCTGGCCCAACTCCCGACGATTGCGTTCGTCGTCGTGGACGAATTCACGAGGGCCGACATCGACTTCGAGGGCCACCGCCTCTCGACAATCGGCATCCGCGGTCGCAACGCCGATTGGCCGAAGATCGAAGGCGGCCAGATCAATCCCGGTCGTTCTTTTACCTACCTCGAGGATGCGGCGAACAGCCATGTCGCGGTCGTGAACGACAAGCTCGCCGAGAACCTGTTTGGGCAGCGCGACCCGATGAACCGGCGGATCAGGATCGGTGGGCTGCCGTATGACGTCGTTGGCGTCTACAATCCCCCGCCCCGTCTCTTCGGCGAAGCCGATCGCCCGGAAGTCATGATTCCGCACGGCACCTTCGTGAAGGATCTGCAATTCTGGCCCGGATGGATGAGCATGTTCGTCGTGCCGCAGGATTCGGTCTCCCTGCAACGCGCGATGGACGATGTGACGATGGCCATGCGGACGATGCGAGGCTTGCGTCCCGGCCAAAAAAGCAACTTCGACGCCATCAGCCAGGACGTGTACGTGCAGGCCATCAACAGCTTCACGCGCGTCGCGCGCGTGCTGATGATCGCGCTGTCGATGGTGGGCCTGATGGTGGGTGGCATCGGTGTCGTGGCGATCATGATGATTTCGGTCACGGAGCGCACCCGCGAGATTGGGGTCCGCAAGGCCCTGGGAGCGACGCGGCGCGAAGTCATGTGGCAATTCCTCGTCGAGGCGGCGACCCTGACGCTCGTCGGCGGCTTCGTCGGCATGGTGTTCGGTTGGCTGATCGCGATCTTGCTGCACAGCTTCACGCCGGTGCCCGCCTACGTGCCGATCGGCTCGATCGTCGTCGCGCTGACCGCTGCGGCCGTCACGGGGCTCCTGTTCGGCATTTATCCCGCGAGTAAAGCTGCGCGACTCGATCCGGTGGAGGCGCTGCGGTACGAATAGGGCGGCAATGGCGGCAAAGGCGGCACGGCCTTCCCGCCCCTGCCGCCCCTGCCGCCTTAAGTTTGAAGGCCATGCCTCTCCTCGAAGCCCTCCGTCTCGCCCTGCAAACGGTCTGGAGCCACAAGCTCCGCTCGTTCTTCACGCTGCTGGGCATCATCGTCTCGGTCGCATTCCTCGTGGCCGTCGTCGCCGTCATTCAGGGCATGAACGCCTACGTGCGCGAGCGCCTGGCGGGGGCAATCGTCGGCGTCAACGCGTTTCAGATCCGTCGCGATCCCATTCAGGTCGGCTTCATCGACGACGAGGCGTGGAAGCAGATCCAGCGCCGGCCGATCATTGCGCGCGAAGACGTGGCGTATATCGCACGCGCGGTGCCCGACGCGGAGGCGATCGCCCTGCAGTCAGGCTGGCCGACACCGATGGCCGACGTGCAATGGCGCAATCGCACGACGGGCGACGTCTTCATCTTCGGCGTGACGGCACCCTATGTGCTCGTGCAGGACTACGCCTTTGCCGCGGGCGCGCCGCTCACGGATATCGACGTGCAACAGCGGCGCTACGTCGCGGTGCTGGGCTACGACGTCGCCGAAAAGCTGTTCGGTGAAGCGGCGGCGGCGGTCGGACAGATGATCCGCGTGCACGGCATGCAGCTCATCGTGAAGGGCGTGATCGCGCGCAAGGGCACGGTCCTGGGCCAGTCGTGGGATGGGTTTGTCATGCTGCCGTTGACGACGTTCGAGGCGATGTACGGGCGACGGCAGACGATGGTGATCTCCGTGAAAATGGCGACGGCAACGGGTGTCGCTCCGGCGATGTTGCGGGCGGAAGAGGCGATGCGTATCGCGCACCGTTTGCGGCCGGGAACGGATAACGACTTCACCGTGGACACGGGCGAAGGGTTGATCGCTTTCTGGGGGAAGCTCACGCGCGTCATTTTCACCGTGGTGCCCGCGGTGGTCGTCATTGGGATCGTGGTCGGCGGGATCGTCATCATGAACATCATGCTCATGAGCGTCACGGAGCGCACGCGCGAGATCGGCATTCGCAAGGCGTTGGGCGCCGCGCGCCGCGATATCCGCCGCCAGTTCTTTGCCGAGGCGCTGACGCTGTCGCTGCTGGGCGGGATCGCGGGGCTCGCGGTCGGAGCCGGCCTGGCCGGACTCGTGCAGATCCTTTCCCCGTTGCCGGCTCGCGTGACCGCGTGGTCAATCGGCCTGGCGCTGCTCCTGGGCATCGTCGTCGGCGTGGCGTTCGGCGTTTATCCGGCCCATCGGGCCTCGCGCCTCGATCCGATCGACGCCCTCCGCCAGGAATAGATGGCCCTTCACTCGGTTCGCGAGGGTTGGCGCATCGCCTTCGAGCAGCTTCGCGCCAACAAGCTTCGCTCCGCGCTCACGGTGCTGGGCGTGGTGATCGGCATTGCGACGGTGATGGCGATGGCGTCCATCGTCGCGGGATTCCGCGAGCAAATCGTGAATACGCTCGAGGTCGTCGGGCCGACGACGTTCCGTGTGCTCCGCTACTTCTCGACGACCGGTGTGAATCCCGACGCGGTGCCGCGCGAAGTGCGCATCCGG
>Ga0137391_10002175_pt1 | contig 14616 bp, 9 predicted proteins | sample 15con2h24BmetaG_FD_101399 | JGI IMG/M metagenome (GOLD analysis project Ga0137391, IMG submission 101399) | Vadose zone soil microbial communities from Angelo Coast Range Reserve, California, USA - 15con2h2.4B metaG | ecosystem: Environmental > Terrestrial > Soil > Vadose zone > Saprolite...
ACAGAAAATCGCGAAACACGCTGATCCGCTTCGACGAGCGCAGCTCCTCCGGATAGACGAAATAGGCCTCATTCGGCGGCCCGGACAGCTCCGGGAGGACGCGTACCAGACTGCTGTTCTCGGCGGCGACAAAATCGGGCAACGAGGCAAGACCAAGGCCGCTATTTACCGCCCGCAGCTTGCCGTAGGTGTTGTTGACGGCGAGGATCGGCCGGCGGTCGCGCCCCGGCTTGGCGCCGGTATCGAGCAGCCAGTTCACGCCCGGCGACGGCGGTCGGGCATCCTCGCCGTAAACGATCAGGCGATGATCATCGAGATCCTCGGCGCGTTGCGGCGTGCCGAATTTCTTGAGGTATTCGGGCGCGCCGTAAATATGCACCTGGACGCTGACGAGATGGCGCTGGATCAGGTCGGGCTGGCGCGGCGGGGTCATGCGGATCGCCACATCGGCCTCGCGCATCGACAGGTCGAGCTCCGTATCGTCGACGACGAGGCTGACCTGGATCTCGGGGTAGAGGTCGAGAAATTCGCGGATGCGCGGGGTCAGCCAGATCGAGCCGAAATCGACGGTCGTCGTGATCTTCAACGGTCCCTTCGGCCGGTCCTTCGATTCCGAAATCAGGCTTTCCGACATCGCCAGCTTGGCGAAGACCTCGCGCGCGGTGCGGAACAATAATTCGCCCTGCTCGGTCAGGATGAGACCCCGCGCATGCCGGTGAAACAGCGGCACGCTAAGGCTTTCCTCAAGCGCGCTGATCTGCCGGCTGACCGCGGACTGGCTCAGATTGAGCGCCTCGCCGGCATGGGTGAAGCTGCCCGCCTCGGCGACCGCATGAAACACCCGCAACTTGTCCCAATCCATCGCCATTTGCTTGCCTTCCGGGAGTCCCCTCCCCGCGCGCCCGCCCGCTTCGCAACCCCTATTCGGCGGCGCGCGCTGCCGCAGTATCCTCCTGGGCGGCGAGAAACTTCTCTGCCTCCAACGCCGCCATGCAGCCCAGCCCCGCGGCGGTCACCGCCTGACGGAACACCTTGTCCTTGACGTCACCAGCGGCGAACAACCCCGGGACCGTCGTCGCCGTCGAATCGGGCTCGGTCAGGATGTAGCCCTCCGCATCGAGCGGCACCCGGCCGCCGACCAGCTCGGTGACCGGGGTGTGGCCGATCGCGATGAAGACGCCGTCGCAGGCTCGTTCGCTGACCGCGCCGGTGCGCAAGTTGCGTAGCCTGACACCGGTGACCTGCGGCGGCTCGGGTACGCCAAGAATTTCCTCGAGCACGGTGTCCCAGATAACGCTGATCTTCGGATTGCGGAACAGCCGGTCCTGCAGGATCTTCTCGGCGCGCAACGCGTCGCGCCGATGCACCAGCGTCACCCGCCGGGCGTGATTGGTCAGATAGATCGCCTCCTCGACCGCCGTGTTGCCGCCGCCGACGATAAACACCTCCTGGTCGCGAAAGAAGAAGCCATCGCAGGTGGCGCAGGCCGACACGCCAAAGCCGCGGTATGTCTCCTCCCCCGGCACGCCGAGCCAACGTGCCTGCGCACCGGTCGCGATAATCACTGTCTCGCCGACGTAGCGATCGCCCGAATCGCCGATGGCCAGGAACGGGCGCCGGTCGAGATCGAGCGCGACGATGTGGTCGCCGATAATGCGGGTGCCGACATGCTCCGCTTGGAGCTGCATCTGCTCCATCAGCCAAGGTCCCTGGATGATGTCGGCAAACCCGGGGTAATTTTCGACATCGGTCGTGATCGTCAGCTGGCCCCCGGGCTGAATTCCGGTCACCAGGATCGGATGAAGGTTCGCGCGCGCGGCATAGATCGCCGCCGTATAGCCGGCCGGGCCGGCCCCGATGATCAAGACCTTGCTGTTGTGCTGCTCCGGCATCGCGTGAATCTCAAATCCCTGGGGCCGATCAATTCGACAGGATTATATAGCATTTTTTGCACGCTGCGCGGACGGCAGCGCAGTCACCCTTCGGCGTCCCCGTCAGAACCCGAACATATGGTCGAGGCTGAACGCGCCGCCCCGGCCCAACAGCCCGTGATAGCCGAAGAGCCGGCAGGTCGGGTCGCGGATGACGGCGTAGGCGCCGGCGCCGGCGCGCGCCCGGACGGCCTCGTCAAACAGCGCGTGATAGCGCAGGAGCCGCGATCCGGATTGGGGAATCGCCAGCGCGGCGCGGGCGATTTCGGCCCCCTGGCGGTTGTGGAGGATGATCTCGGTGGCGCTGGTCGGCCGCCACGGGCGCGACGCCGGATAGATCAGGTGGCAGATTGTGTCGTACTCCCCCTCGCCGAGGCGCAGGAAAAGCCGGGTCGAGAGCCCGGGCGGAGGACCGGTATAGGATTGAGGCTCGCCGCGGTAGGTGAGGAGCGTGTTGAAGACATGGGCGCCAAAGCTGGTCTCGGCGGCGTGATTGCTGCGGCGATGGCGATAGCGGAAGAGCGCATGCAGCCAGCCATCGCCGCTCCCGCCATTGGCGAAGTCGTAAACCAGCTCGACATGGCCATAGGCGGTGCCAATTCCATCCGCGGCGTCGAGCGACAGTGCGGTGGCGTGGTCGCGCGCGAGGCGGCCGAGCGGCACACGGGCGATCTCGCAGCCATCGGCATCGTAGACCAGCACGGCGACCGGCAATTCCTGTTGCGAGAGCGCCATCGGGGTCGGCAACAGGAGGCTTTCCCACTCCTCGCGCGGCAGGATCGGCGCAGGCAGCAGATAGGCCTTGCCGAGCAGCCCGAAGAGCCCGGGCAGCTGCGGGTCAGGCTCTAGATCGGCGCGTTCGACATTGACGTGCGCGATGCGGCGCCGGTCCCCGGCGATGACCTCATAGCGCGGGCGCACGACGTGCTTGCCGGCGCGCAACTCGATCTGCCGCGGCCAGGCGAGGCCCGGCAGCAACGCGGCGACATCGATGGCGCGGCTGGCAAACGGGCCGATCGCCTCCGGGATCGTGACGACGTTCTCCTCGCCCATCGGGGTGAGCCCGATTGCGCCCGCCGGGATCGGGGTCGGGTGACTGTTCTGGACCCAGAGGATGACCCGCTCGCCGGGGCCCGGCGCGGGGAGCCCGGCATAGCGGTCGGCGGGCCAGGCATTGGCGTCATGGGTGCAGGAGAGAGCGCCGTCGCGGGCTGCGCCCGGCTCGCCAAACGTGTCGAGCGCGTATTTGACGACGTCGTGACCGGCCGCGCCGACGACGTGAATGAACAGCTGGCCGGCGAATTCGCCGAGACCGAATTGCTCACGCACCCGGCGGCTGTCGATCGAGATCGCGCCGCCCTGATTGCCGCAGCTCTCGGCCCATTCGGCGATCACCACGCCATCGCCGTCGAACAGGGTCAGCCAGCAGGTCACATCAGGCGACCCATAGCCGGACCAGTAATTCACCGTGACGAGGCGCGTGTGCAGCGCGTCGGTGTCGCGAAACAGCGCAAAATTGGTCGCGAAGTTGAGCGGGTCGAGATAGGCGCGGTGATTGGTCAGCCTCGCCTCCGGGATGCGCATCGAATCGAGGCTGAAGATTTGCGCACCTTTCGGCAGATAAGGCTGGAGCTGGCCGATCAGCCGCTCAGCGCCAAACCCGGCGACAAGCACCGAACGCGTACTGCACTCGGCCAGCGTAGTGATCGGCAGCGCATGGCATCCCAGCACTGTGGCGCCAACGCGCGAGACATCCTGGACATAGATCCCGGCAATCTCGACTCCATCGAGTCCGAAAATCTCGGCGAACCCTTCCGCCGCGCAATCCGGATCGACGATCGCGGTCGGCGCCGCCCCGCCCAGCCGGGCCAGCAGCGCCCGCGCCGGCTGTGCCGCATGCGGGTGGGTTAGCGCCTTATAGAGCGTGTTGCCGCCGCGGAGATTGTCGAAGGTATCGATGCGCAGCGCCATGATCAGCTCGATACTACACCGGCGGCCGAATCGCGAGGTGCGTTAAGACCAGTTCGCGCAGCGCCGCGCCGGCCCGCGCCGTATCGTCGGGCGGCTTGTAGGACCAGCGCTCGATCTCGCCGGTGAACGGACGGGTGATCCCGGCTTTGCGCATCGTCTCGTGAAACCGGGCGAATTTGGCGTCCCCCCCGTCGAGGCCGAGAATGTGCACGGGCTTCCCGGTCGCCGCCGCTTCGCTGACCATCGACACCGAATCGGCGGTGACCAGCAACGCGTCGGCGGTCGCGAGATAGGCGTAATACGGATTGTCGCCTGCGCCGTCCCAGATGGCCCCAGGCAGGCCGGCAAGCCGCTCGCGCAACACCGCAAGGCCCGGCTGGCCGGTGCGCCGCGATGGCGTCACCACGGCCGACCCGCCGGTCCGCCGCAACGCCGCTGCGATCATCTCGGCGATCTCGCCGAGCCGGCGCAAATCGAGCCGATAGGTTCGGTTCGCGCCGCCGATCAAGACGCCGAGGACCGGCCGCGCCAGCGCGTCGAGCGCCGGGAACCGCCGCCGCTCGGCAGCCAGCCGTTCGGGCGTCACGCGATGAATCGCACCACTTGTCAGCACAATGCGCGGCCCGCGCAGCCGGTCGTGCTCGGGGACGAACAGCATGTCGAATTCGTCGCGCCCGAATTGCGGGTCCTGGATTTGCGCCGCCAGCGTGTGGCCGCCGCCGGCGCGGCGGATCGCCAGCGCCGGGCGCACCGTGTTGCGGCCGCAGCCGATCACCAGATCGGGCCAGGGCGGCGCCAAGGACAGCCCCGCCCCCTTCGGCGCGGCGAGCGGGGCAAGCCAGAGAAGCGGCGGCAGCCGAGCCCAGGGGCGGCGGATCGACAACGGCTTTTCGCTAAAGGGGAACCCGGTGGCTTCGGCAAGTCCGAGCGCTTGGCTCGCCATGCCCGGCTTGCCATCATGCAAGACCCAAACGCTCGGGGAGAATGGCGCGACCATCCGCCCGGTTTACGGAAAGCTGGGCGCAGCGGCAAGGAGGCCGCACAATCGCGCAACAAAATTGCGTGCCCGCGGCAAAATTCCTATTCTTCCGTCGCGAACCGAAACGGAATTGCGTATGCGCGGGCCAAGGCTCGACCGGATCGACCGCCGTATCCTGCAGCTGTTGCAGGCCAATGGGCGTATGACCAATATCGCGCTGGCGCGGCGAGTCGGGATCTCGCCGCCGCCCTGTCTGCGTCGCATGCGCGCGCTCGAAGCGGCCGGCCTGATCCGCGGCTATCATGCCGATCTCGCGCCGGAGGCGCTCGGCTTCGCGGTCACCGTCTTCGCCCAGATCGGGCTGGCGAGCCAGGCCGAGAGGGACCTCAAGGCCTTCGAGGATCTGGTCGTTTCCTGGCCCGAAGTGCGCGAAGCGCACATGCTCGCCGGGGAAACCGATTTCCTGCTGAAGATCGTCGCACCCGACTGGGACAGTTATCAGCGCTTCCTCAGCGCCAAGCTGACTGCGGCCCCCAATGTCGCACATGTCAAATCGGCGCTGGTGCTGCGCGCCTCCAAATCCGCCCCGGGCGTGCCCCTCAACGATAGCGATGAAGCAAACGCCCCTCACCCTATCCCTCTCCCCGCGAGCGGGGAGAGGGTACGCGGCTGAACCGGCGAGCAAAACGGCCGAAGGTTGTGCAGGATGCCGCCGCAGCTCTCCCTCTCCCCGCGTGCGGGGAGAGGGCCGGGGTGAGGGGCTGGCTCAGACGAAAGCGACGGTGACGATCTCGTAGGATTTGGCGCCGCGCGGGGTCGAGACCTCGACACTATCGCCCTTGCCTTTGCCAATGAGGGCGCGCGCCAGGGGCGAGGTCACCGAGAGCCTTCCGTCCTTGATGTCGGCTTCATCCTCGCCGACGATCCTAAAGGTCTGCTCCTCGTCGGTTTCCTCATCGGCGAGGGTGACCGTCGCGCCGAATTTGACCGCCGATCCCGACAGCTTGGAGACGTCGATGACCTCGGCGCGGGCGATCTTGTCCTCCAGCTCGCCGAGGCGGCCCTCGATAAAGCTCTGGCGCTCGCGCGCCGCGTGATATTCGGCGTTCTCCGCGATATCGCCATGCGTGCGCGCCTCGGCGATGGCGCGGATCACCGCGGGACGGTCGACCGATTTGAGGCGCTTCGCCTCCTCCTGCAGCCGCTGGTAACCGTCCACGGTCATCGGGATCTTGTTCATCAGACCGAATTCGTGCCTTGTTAGCGCGACAGGCGATCAAAAATAGGATTGCAGCGGGGCGACTTCAAGGCAGCCCTTGCGCAGCGCCCCGATTGCCTGCACGGCGGCGCGCGCTCCGGCCACCGTCGTGTAGTACGGGATGTTGTGGGTCAGCGCGGTGCGCCGCAGGCTGAAGCTGTCGGCGATGGCCTGGACACCCTCGGTGGTGTTGAACACCAGCTGGATCCGGCCGCTACGCATCTCGTCGACGATATCCGGCCGGCCCTCCCGCACCTTGTTGACCGAGCTGACCGGTAGGTTCTCCTCGCTCAACTTCTGCGCCGTGCCGCTTGTGGCAATCAGCTCGAACCCCCAGGCGACGAGCTGACGGCACGGCTCGACGAGCGCCGCCTTGTCGGAGTCGCGCACCGAGACGAAGACACAACCGGAGAGCGGCAGGTCGGTGCCGCTGCCGAGTTGCGACTTGGCGAAGGCCCGCCCGAAATCGACGTCCAATCCCATGACCTCGCCCGTGGATTTCATCTCCGGCCCGAGGATCAAATCGACGCCCGGGAAGCGCGCGAACGGAAACACCGCCTCCTTGACCGCGACATGCCCGGCGCCGGGCCGCGGGCCGCGCGAACCGACGGGGAGCAGCGACGCCAGGCTCTCGCCGGCCATCACCCGCGCCGCGATCTTGGCGATCGGCACGCCGGTCGCCTTGGCGACGAAGGGCACGGTGCGCGAGGCGCGCGGGTTGACTTCGAGCACGTACACCTCGCCATCCTTGACGGCGAACTGCACGTTCATCAGCCCGACGACATCGAGCGCGCGGGCCAGCGCGACGGTCTGCCGCTCGATCTCGGCGATTGTCTCGGGATCGAGGCTGTAGGGCGGCAAGGAGCAGGCGCTGTCACCGGAATGAATTCCGGCTTCCTCGATATGCTCCATGATGCCGGCGACGTAGACCTCGGTGCCGTCGGCGACGGCATCGACATCGACCTCGATGGCATTCTGCAGATAGCGGTCGATCAAGACCGGGCTGGTGCCCGAGACAATGACGGCGCGGCGGATATAGCGCCGGAGCCCCGATGTGTCATGGACGATCTCCATCGCCCGGCCGCCCAGCACATACGAGGGTCGGATCACCACCGGATAGCCGATATCCTGAGCGATAGCCTCGGCCTCCTCCGGCGAATAGGCCGTGCCGTTGTCGGCCTGGCGCAGCCCGAGGCTGCGCAGCAGCAGCTGGAAACGCTGGCGATCCTCGGCCAGGTCGATCGCATCGGGCGAGGTGCCGAGGATCGGGATCCGGGCGCGCTCGAGCGCCTTGGCGAGGTTGAGCGGGGTCTGCCCGCCGAGCTGCACGATTACCCCTAGGAGGCGGCCGCGCGAGGCTTCGACCCGCACGATCTCGGTCACGTCCTCGGCGGTCAGCGGCTCGAAATAGAGCCGGTCGGAGGTGTCGTAATCGGTCGAGACGGTCTCCGGGTTGCAATTGACCATGATCGTCTCGATGCCGGCCTCGGAGAGGCTGTACGCGGCGTGGACGCAGCAATAGTCGAACTCGATCCCCTGGCCGATCCGGTTGGGGCCGCCGCCGAGGATGATCACCTTGTCGCGATCGCTGGGGTCGGCCTCGCATTCGGGCGGGCTCAGCCCGTCGCCCTCGTAGCACGCGTACATGTACGGGGTCAGCGAGGGGAACTCGGCGGCGCAGGTGTCGATGCGCTTGTAGACCGGGTGCACCCCGAGGCGATGCCGCAACGCCGCGGCCTTCTCCTCGCTGATGCCGGCGAGGCGGGCTAGACGGGCATCGGAAAACCCCATCTGCTTCAGGCGCAACAGCGCGGTGGGATCGCCCGGCAGCCCATCCTGGCGCACCCGCTCCTCGACCTCGACGATCTCGCGAACGCGTTCGAGGAACCAGCTGTCGTAGCGGCAGGCGGCGTGGATTTCTTGTGTCGTAAGCCCGTGCCGGTAGGCCTGCGCAATCAGCAGAAGCCGGTCGGGCGAGGGTTTGGCGAGCGCCGCCTTGACCGCGTCCTTGACCACCGCTGCGCCGGCGCCTTCGACGCCCTCGACCGCCACCTCGTCAAACCCATCGAGCCCGGTGTCCATCGAGCGCAACGCTTTCTGCACCGATTCGGCGAAGCTGCGGCCAATCGCCATGGCTTCGCCCACCGATTTCATCGAGGTCGACAACAGCGGCTCGGCCCCGGGGAATTTCTCGAACGTAAAGCGCGGCATCTTGGTGACGACGTAATCGATCGTCGGCTCGAACGAGGCCGGGGTGATGCGGGTGATCTCGTTGTCGAGCTCGTCGAGCGTGTAGCCGACCGCGAGCTTGGCGGCGATCTTGGCGATCGGAAACCCGGTGGCTTTCGACGCCAAGGCCGACGAGCGCGACACCCGCGGGTTCATCTCGATGATGACGAGCCTGCCATCCTCGGGATTGACCGCGAACTGCACATTCGACCCGCCGGTGTCGACGCCGATCTCGCGCAGCACCGCGATCGCGGCGTTGCGCATCAGCTGATATTCCTTGTCGGTCAGCGTCAGGGCGGGAGCGACCGTCACCGAATCGCCGGTGTGCACCCCCATCGGGTCAACGTTCTCGATCGAGCAGATGACGATGCAGTTGTCGTTCTTGTCGCGCACGACTTCGAGTTCGTATTCCTTCCAGCCGAGCACCGATTCCTCGATCAGCACCTCACTCAGCGGTGAGGCGCGCAGGCCGCCGCGGACGATTTCCTCGAATTCTTCCGTGTTGTAGGCGATGCCGCCGCCGGTGCCACCCAGGGTGAAGGACGGCCGGATGATCGCCGGGAGCCCGATCGTTGCGAGCGCCTCGACCGCGGCCTCGAGCGAGCCGACGAGCCGGCTCTTCGGCGATATGAGGCCGATTTTGTCCATTGCCTGGCGGAACAAATTGCGGTCTTCGGCCTTGGCGATCGCCGCTTCGCTGGCGCCGATCAGTTTGACCCCGTAGCGCGCGAGGACGCCCGAGCGGGCGAGCGCCATCGTCGTGTTGAGCGCGGTTTGGCCGCCCATCGTCGGCAACAGCGCATCGGGGCGCTCGCGGGCGATGATCTGCTCGACGATGTCCGGCGTGATCGGCTCGATATAGGTGGCGTCGGCCAGGTCCGGGTCGGTCATGATCGTCGCCGGGTTCGAATTGACCAGCACGATCCGGTAGCCTTCCGCCTTCAGCGCCTTGCACGCCTGGGCGCCGGAATAATCGAATTCGCAGGCCTGCCCGATCACGATCGGCCCGGCGCCGATGATCAGGATGCTGTGGATATCGGTGCGCTTAGGCACAGGCGCCGCCATCCAACAATCCGTCATGCCCGGACTTGATCCGGGCATCCACGGCTTCCTCCCCCGTCAGGCCCGTGGATGGCCGGGTCAAGCCCGGCCATGACGTCAAAGGAGCGGCTCCCACAATAATAAAAGGTATAGGTTGAAACAAATTACACCCTAAAGATCATCTAATTTGATGGGTTTCGGTGCTATAGCACCGTCAGCTAACCGACTTACCAGTACCTCCCAATCTTGATCAACCAATTTCGATGGCGAAAATACGGTCGTTGCCTGTATGGGTAGGGCGTGACCGAAATTCCTGTGGTTTAATGCACGAAGCGTCGGCAGCTCCTCCATTACTGCATCTTTGGGAAATTGTTTATTTGGTGTGCCGAGTGGGTGTATCTTGAAAGGTAGAACCCATTCCTCAGGCCAGATGTTGCCTATAACAGCTTGCGTGTCAGCCTTTGAATATACGACAAACGGGGTTGTAAGGCCTTGTGTTTCCGCGCAATAAAGAATTCCAAGCGCGCCTATCTTCATATTTTTAGCTTTAGTAACTCTTGTCTTGTGGAAGCCTTGATCTTCTGATTTAGACACTGCCCAAAGGCCAGCGCCTATGCCCGCCCATATGTTGGTCAAGTTTTTGGACGAGAAGACGAAAATTGCCATCGCTATTTCTCTTTCGCCATCAAATCGACGAAGCGCTCGAACAGATGGTGGCTGTCCTGTGGGCCGGGGCTGGCTTCGGGGTGGTGCTGCACCGAAAAGACCGGCGCGCCATTAACCCGCAGCCCCTCGCTGGTCTTGTCGAACAGCGAGACATGGGTCGCCTCGATCCCCGCCGGTAGGCTCGCGAGATCGACGACAAAGCCGTGGTTCTGGCTGGTGATCTCGACTTTGCCGGTCGCCTCGTCGCGGACCGGATGGTTGGCGCCGCGGTGCCCGCGCTCCATCTTGCGGGTCGTGCCGCCCAATGCCAGCGCCAGCATCTGATGCCCGAGGCAGATGCCGAAGATCGGCTTGCCGCTAGCGATCAGGTCGCGCAGCACCGGCACGGCATATTCGCCGGTCGCCGCCGGATCGCCCGGCCCGTTCGACAGAAAGATGCCGTCGGGCTGGTGCCGCAGGATGTCCTCGGTCGAGGCGGTCGCCGGCACGATGGTGACGCGGCAACCGTGCGTGGCAAGCATCCGCAGGATGTTGCGCTTGGCGCCGTAATCGATGGCGACGACGTGAAAGCGCGGCGCGTCCTGGCTTCCATACCCGCTCTCGCGCTGCCACACCGTCTCGGTCCACGGATAGCTCTGCAGGCAGGTAACCTCGCGGGCGAGGTCCATCCCTTCGAGCCCCGGCCAGGCCAGCGCTTCCGCGCGCAATTCGGCGACGTCGAGCCTCCCGTCAGGGCGGTAGGCGATGACCCCGTTGGGGGCGCCCTTGTCGCGGATAAGCCGGGTCAGCCGCCTTGTATCAACCCCCGAGAGCCCGATGATGCCGTGCGATTTGAGCCAGGAATCGAGCGACTGCTCGGCGCGGTAATTGGCCGGTTCGGTCGGCGCCGTCCGCACGATCATGCCGCGGGCGGCCGGCGTCGTCGTTTCGATATCCTCGCGATTGGCGCCGACATTGCCGATATGGGGAAAGGTAAAGGTAATGATTTGCCCGGCATAAGACGGGTCGGTCAAAATCTCCTGATACCCGGTGATCGCGGTGTTGAAGCAGACTTCGCCGACCGCTTGTCCCGCCGCCCCGACGCCGTGCCCCCAAAATACCGTGCCGTCCGCCAACACCAGGGCCGCGTTGCAGTCGAGCGGTCGCGGCGAGGGCCAGGCCGCGGTCGGTTCTTTCATCGAAGCTATTCCCAGAGGCGTGATCCGGGCCGCCCGCTCGGCGCGGCAGCAACGGCCGGAAGGCGATTCGCCTACTGCGCCGAAGATACGCCTTCATCGGTGTTTGTCAACACACCTGGGATCGAACTTCTCGTGTTTCCAATGGTTTAGAAATATACCCTGCGAATTTGCCGCGGCGAAACAAAGCGGGTAGGCTCAGGGACGAGCCGCGAACTCGGGAGGATGGAATGCGCGAGGCCTTTACCGAGCGGCTCAGGACGGCGATGCGGGCGAAGGATACCCGCACCCTCTCGACCGTGCGCCTCGTCCTCGCCGGCTTGAAGGAGCGCGACGTCGCCGCCCGCGGCGCCGGCAACCCGGCGGGAATCGCCGATTCGGAGATCCTGCGCATGCTGCAAGGCATGGTGAAGCAGCGCCGCGAATCGATCGCGCTCTACCGGCAGGGCAACCGCCCCGAGCTGGCGCAACAGGAAGAGGAGGAGATCGCCATCATCGAAAGCTTCCTGCCGCGCCAGATGAGCGACGAGGAGATCGCCATCGCGGCCAAGGCCGCGATCACCGACACCGGGGCCACCGGGCCAAAGGATATGGGCCGGGTGATGGCGGCCTTGCGCGAGCGCCACGCGGGGGTACTGGATATGGCCAAGGCCGGCGCGGCAGTGAAGCAGCTGCTGGGATGAGCGACCCCAGATATAGCAGATACCCCTTGCCCGGGCTTGACCCGGCCACCCAGGTCTTTTCTCGCTCGGGAAAGAAAGACGTGGAAGCCCGGGACAAGCCCGGGCAAGGGGATTAACGGGTAATGGCCTTCCCGCCCGGCTTTCTCGACGAGCTGCGCAGCCGGATCCCGCTCGGCGATCTGGTCGGGCGGCGGGTTCGGCTGACAAGACGCGGCCGTGAGCAGGCTGGCCTCTGCCCGTTCCACAACGAGAAGACGCCATCCTTCTATGTCGTGGAGGACAAGGGGTTCTTCCATTGCTTTGGCTGCGGCGCGCATGGCGACGCGATCGGCTTTGTCATGCGCGCCGACAATCTTGACTTCATCGAGGCGGTCGAGCGCTTGGCCGGCGAGGCCGGGATCGCGGTGCCGCAGCAGACCCCGCAGGATCGCGAGCGGGCGCAGCGCCAGAAGACGCTGCTCGAAGCACTGGCCGCCGCCGCCGATTTCTACGAAGCGCAGCTGTGGGCTCCCGCTGGCGGCCGCGCCCGCGAATACCTGACGGCGCGCGGGCTCGACGAAGAGACGACGCGGCGCTTCCGGCTCGGCTGGGCTGGCGACGATCGGCAGGCGCTGCGCCGCGCTCTCGCGGGCGATTTCCCGGAAGCGCTGCTGCAGGAGGCCGGGCTGCTGCGCACCCCCGAGGATGGCGGCAACCCCTACGATTATTTCCGCGGGCGCGTGATGTTCCCGATCGGCGACCGCGCCGGACGGGTCATCGCCTTTGGCGCGCGGACGCTGGGCGACGACCAGCCGAAATATCTCAATTCGCCCGACACCCCGGTCTTCGAAAAGGGCCGGGTGCTCTATGCCTGGGCGGCGGCCCGAGCCGGCCTCGCGCGGCAAGACTTGCGTGACGCAAACCTGGCGGATGGCGCGGCGGCGGCTATCGTCGTCGAAGGCTACATGGACGTGATCGCGCTCTACCGCGCCGGATTCGAGACCGCGGTGGCGCCGCTTGGCACCGCTTTGACCGAGATGCAGCTCGCCGAGCTGTGGCGGCTCTCGCCCGAGCCGGTCCTGTGCTTCGATGGCGATACAGCGGGACAACGCGCCGCACTGCGCGCGCTCGACCGCGCCCTGCCGCTCCTGCAGCCGGGCCGCAGCCTGCGGTTTGCCTGCCTGCCTCCGGGCGAGGATCCGGATTCACTGATTCGCGGCGCCGGACGGCCCGCCGTTGCCGCGATACTCGCGGCCGCCCGGCCCCTGTCGGAGATGCTGTGGCAGGCCGAGCTGGCGGCCCGCCCGATCGATACCCCGGAGCGGCGGGCCGATCTCGAAGGCCGGCTGATGGCGCAGGCCGGGGTGATCGCCGATCGCACGGTGCAGAACGAATACCGCCGCTTTCTGCGCGACCGGCTGTTTCAGCTGGGCCGCGTCGGTCGGCCCGCCCCGGGCTCGGCCCGGGGATCCCGGCGCGGTGCGGTCCCTTCGGCTCTGGAGCGGGAGGGACCGCCGCCCCCGCTGCCGGGCTCGCCCGGGCGACGCAATCGCGAGGTTTTTCTCGCTGTGTTCGTCCGTTGGCCGGGGATGATCGAGGAATGGATCGAGGAGATTGCGGCGATCGATGTTCCGGAGCCGGAGCTTGACAGCCTGCGACGCGCGATTCTAGAGATCGCGCATGCACATCCGGGGCTTGACGCCGGCGGGCTTCAACAACACTTAGCCAATTGCGGCCACGCAGAAATTCTAAGCGCTTTGACGGTCACCGTCGCAAGACACGCCGGATTCGCGGCGCGCGGAGGAGACGATCCTGAAGTGATTAGGCTCGGCCTAACCGAGACGCTCCAGCTGCTGCGGGCACAGCACCCAAGCGACCGGGAAGCCGCTTCCCGCGCCTTTGGGGCAGATATGTCGGACGAGAACTGGCAACGGCTGAAGGCGCTGAAGGATCGTGAAGCGCAGGATGGCCCGGTCGGCGGATTTGGATAGAAGGCCGACGATGGCAGATAAAAGAAAAATACACAGCGAATGGGTAGGGTGACCGTTCTACGGCATACGGGCGTAACCCTCGTGATCAATTAAGGGAATACGGCATGGCGAGCAAAGCGGCTACTGCGGCGGATACGGCTGAAACCCGGGAGGATGCGGCCGAAACTCCGCTCCTCGACACAATTGCCCTCGCCATCAAGAAGATGGTGCTGCGCGGCAAGGAGCGCGGCTACCTGACCTATGACGAGCTGAACGCCGCGTTGCCGCAGGACCAGGTGTCGTCCGAGCAGATCGAAGACACGATGACGATGCTGTCCGAGCTCGGCATCAACGTCATCGAGAGCGAGGAGAGCGAGGAGCCCGCCGAAGCAGAGGTCGAGGACGGCGAAAGCGAAGTCCGCGGCAATGTCGATGACGACGATATCGGCCGCACCGACGACCCCGTGCGCATGTACCTGCGCGAGATGGGCTCGGTCGAGCTGTTGTCGCGCGAGGGCGAGATCGCCATCGCCAAGCGGATCGAGGCCGGCCGCGACATGATGATCGGCGGCATCTGCGAGAACCCGCTGACCGTGCGCGCGCTCTTGTTGTGGCGCGACGCGCTCAACGAAAACAAGATGCTGCTGCGCGACATCATCGATCTCGACGCGACCTACGGCAGCGCCATCCTCGATGAGGCCGAGGCGGCGATGATCAAGGCCGCGGCCGAAGCC
>Ga0137391_10002181_pt1 | contig 14588 bp, 11 predicted proteins | sample 15con2h24BmetaG_FD_101399 | JGI IMG/M metagenome (GOLD analysis project Ga0137391, IMG submission 101399) | Vadose zone soil microbial communities from Angelo Coast Range Reserve, California, USA - 15con2h2.4B metaG | ecosystem: Environmental > Terrestrial > Soil > Vadose zone > Saprolite...
AGCGGACAAAAGGGCCAAACCTCGCAAGGCCTTGCGCGGCACACTCATTGCTTCGGATAGACCCCTCAAGTTCGAGTTTCTCATTTCGCTTCCTTCCCCAAATCGGCGAACTATTCAGCTCCAAGGTTTCAACTGCGGCTTGTTGTGCGCGGGCTGGTTTTCCCCAGAGACGGAGTGGCCTAGCTCCCCCTGCCTCCACAGAAAGTCTAGCCCGATAGAAGAACTCCTCGCCACTGGCTAAATAGCCCATTTACGTACAGGTGTGCATCCTGTACTTTTGGCTTCAGCCAGGACAGGAATTGGGGAGTTTGGGCCCGGAGGCATAGGCAGCAGAGTCTAGCGCGGTGACCCCGCTGGGCGAACTAAGCTATTCATATTCAGGGAGATAGCCGATACCCAGCAAAGCTGCGTCAGATAGGGCGGAGGCCGCGGCGGCGGAACTCCCGTATTTCCGCGATGGTCGGAAACGTGAAATACGTACCTTTTGAATTGTCCAAGGGCTTCGGTACTTCGGTGTTTGATTCCAATTGGTGAAGCACGCGCGCCATGCAACCGGCGCCATGACGCTTCGATCTCTGGATCAGCTCGTGTAAGGTCTCTCCGGTCTTGATCTGCATTGTTTCTTGCAACAGCACAGCGCCCTTATCCACCTTTGCCGTCATAAAGTGTACTGTTACGCCCACGGATTTTTCACCGTGGAACATCTGCCAAAACGTTGGCATCATGCCCTTGAAGCGCGGCAATGGTGCATGGTGAATGTTGACGCAACCCCTCGGGGGGATCGAGAGAAGCGTGTTCTTCAAAATATAAGGGCAGGCGACGGACACCAGGACATCCGCCGAGCGGCGCTTTACAGCTTCGACAAATTCAGCGGCGTTTGGATTACCGATTTTCGAGAAGGCTATGCCGTACGCCTTCGCGATCTGAGCCAAACCGTGATAACGGGCGGCATCGCGTTTCATTGGAAACTTGCTCAGAGCGCGCGACACCGCCACTCTGCTGACGAGTCTTGCCACGCCAAATGGCCCATAAAGCGCGGTCAGTTCCCTAACCATCTGAACGCGTGAACGTTTGCCCATGATAGAGGAACACGAGATACGAAGAATCTCAAATTCGGATGAGTGACTGCGAAGAAATTCCTCGAAGAAGGGAAGAATATAGAGTGGATCGTCCTGAGTTAAGAATTCGATGCGCATACAGCGCTAGCCCCTGACTGTTTCCCAAGTGACGTATTTCTTTCCACGCACAACTTCGATGATGCTGCGGAACGCCGCCGCGTTCAGCGTGCAGAAATAGAGCGGAATGCAGAGAGGCTTCCACAAGCGATGCAACGGAAGCAGCAGCGTCAGCAGCGCAAAAGCGTAAAAAGAGACTTGCAGGGCAAACAAGATGTTGTAGCCGGGCTTATTCCAAAGCACCGCATTCGTAACAAACAAAGTGAGCAGCATAAAAGGGACGAACCAGCGCAGTACCTTGTGTGAAAGAAGCTGCAGGCTGACCCATCCATACCTGAATGGGTTCAACAGAGTGGAAACGCTCAGGATTCCGCGGATACCGCGAGTCACGACTCGCACGCGCATCGAGAACTCTTCCTTCGACGACTTGGTTGTCTCCTCGTAAGCGAGCGCTCGATCCTCGAATACGACGCGGTAGCCTTTTTGAATCGCCCATAGCGGCTGTACCAAGTCGCTGATGACGTCTGGATGCAGCGCGGTGTACACGGCGCGCCGAACAGAGTAGATACATCCACAACATCCGGAAATGGTGTGAATGCGAGACTGCATCATCTTGATGAAGTTCTCGTAGTTCCAGAAAGCAATCATTCCTGAGCCAGTCGGAGACTTCTCTTCCGGATCGAAGTACTGATAGCGCCCACTGACAGCGCCGACGCCGGCATCGGCATAATTGCAAGCGAGATACTGAAGAGCGAGGGGATGGTAGACGGTAGTGGCGTCAGAGAAGATGAGGATCTCGCCTTTGGCGATTTCCACTCCGAGATTTTGTGCGTTAGTTTTCCCTTTCCTCCGTGGAGCGCGAAACAAAGTTATACGCTGATCTGCAAACGAGTTGACGATTTCGTCCGTCCGGTCCGTCGAGCAATCCGAAAGAACAATGATCTCCATTTTCTCCGCGGGATAATCAAGCGCCAGTGTATCTTCGATTTTTTTCCGAATTCCGGCCTCTTCGTTGTATGCCGCGATTAAAACCGAGATCGTAGGCTGGTACCCCAATGGGGCGGGCCGGCGCCTCGCGAACACACCACAAAGGGTCAGAAGTATCGGATACCCGGCATATATGTAAACGAGAAGGCCTACACTGATCCACACCACAACTTTGGCCAACAATAAAACGGGCTCAAGCATTTCTTGCCGCCAGGAGCTCGCTGTATAGACTCGTCAATCGCCTCATCATCTCCTCCATGCTAAACCGCGTCTCAACTGTGGCCCGCGCTTCCCTTCCCATGCGCAAGGCCATCTCACGCTGGCTCAAGAGCAAGAGTATCTGGCGAGCCATTGCTTCCGCATCCTCGCTAGCTACCAAAAAGCCCTCCTTGCCCTCGCGAACTGCTTCGGGATTGCCGCCCACTCGAGTCGCTACGACAGGGAGTCCACACCCCATCGCTTCGATCAAGGCATTGGAAAACCCTTCACTGCGAGACGGCAGGCAGAAGACATTGCTGGCACGCAGAACCGGGTAAGGATTCTCGCGCGGGCAGAGAAAGTGCACGTTGTCACCGAGATTGAGTTCTTTCACTAATGATTCCAGCTCCGCCATCGTTTTGGATTCGAGAGTCCGCCCAACGATCAAGAATTTTGCGTCTGGAACTTGTCTGCAGACGATTGAAGCGGTCCGCAGCAGAACATCGATTCCCTTTACCTTGCGGATATTCGCCAGTGTAGAAATCACTGGCGTCTGAGGCGGTAGTCCCAGAAGCGCGCGTGCGTCGAATTCCAGCGCCTTGGCATCGAGTTCGGCGAGGTCTACCCCATTGTAGAGAGTCTCAATTCGAGATGGAGGTACCCGGTCGTGGCTGATTCCATAGAAACGAACCTCATCTGAGACGGCAAGCACCCGATGGAATATCGGGTTGACCCAAGAGTAGGCGAGATGGTGCTTGTGGGTGCGGAGAATGCCCATATCTCTCCGGCTTGAGACGATTACTGGAACACCGCTCAGTTTCGCGATCGGCGCCGCCCAAAGATCGGAAGTTTCAAAAAAAGTGTGCACGACGCTCACATTTTCTTTGCGAATCACTTTGTGCAAGCGAAACGCCATCTTTAGAGCTGAGAAATCATAGGTTTTTCGGAGGGGTAGGACATGCAAGGGAACCGCCAGCGTCTCCAAAGCACTTATCTGCAAATCCGATTTAAAGGTGGCCACGCTGCAACGAAAGCGATCGCGTGGCATGCGCCGCACGATCTCCAGCAGGACGCGCTCGGCGCCTCCCAATTGGCAAAGCTGGTCGATAACAAACAAAACGTGCGGAACCGCCCTGCTTGACGCCGGATCGACCCTCAACTGCTTTTTCGGCCGATCCGTCTCGGGTGAAACCGGTGCGATCCGAGAGTCCGGCGGATTCGCTGTGTCGGAACTGGTCCTCATGCACAGCTCTCATCGGCGGGAACAGCGAGAAGGCTTTGAATCCGCGGTTGGCGTTGACGGTCGATGTACATCTGGTACCAGACTTCAAGCATCAAAAGGCCCCAGATTTTGATGGCGTTGTCGCGGCGGCCCTCAAAATGATCCTGAATGAGTTGCTTGACACCTTCGGGCCGGAACATTCCCCGACGTTCGATCGCTTCCGCGGAGAGAAGGCTGGCAATAAGAGGTTTGAGTTCCTTACTGATCCACTCCGGCAATGGAGGGTTAAATCCCATCTTTTTCTTTCGGAGGACACTGGCAGGCAACAAATCTTTCATCGCCTCACGAACGATTCGCTTTGTCTTACCGGGTTGGTACTTCCAGGCGAAGGGAATCGAGAGACCAAATTCGATTAGGTGATGGTCCGTGAAGGGGCAACGCACCTCAAGAGAGTTCGCCATGGACATGCGGTCAGCGTATTCGAGGCAGTTGCCCGCTAAGAATGATGCCATGTCAACGTAACCCAGCCTGTTGAGTGGATCGAGCGCCGCGCCGCGGCGAAACAAATCTCTCATGAAATCGCCGGAATCGTGAGCACCGACCTTTACGGCATATTCGGGAGTATAGAGCGCGAATTTCTCTTGCTCGGAAAAATAGCCGATCCATTGCAGATACATCTCTTCTTGCGGCATCCAAGCAGACTGAAGAAATTCGCGCACGCGACGATAGCCATGGCGACCGGAATTGTCGTCATGTAACAGACCAGACATACGTGCGATTAGCCCGCGAGTAACGAACGACGGTAGGGCACGATACTTTTGAGCCATCCACGCGCCCGCATAGCGCACATAGCCGCCAAACGCTTCGTCGCCACCATCTCCGGAAAGAGCAACGGTCACATGTTCGCGCATGTGCTTGGTGAGGATGTATTCCAGAATCGCCGTCGGATTTCCAAAGGGTTCATCAAAGTGGCGCACTACGGTCTCAATGTGGCCGATACAGTCAGCGTCTACGTGCAGAACCCGGTGATCGGTTCCAAAACGATGCGCAACCTCGTTCGCCTGCTCAATCTCGTCAAAGTGTTTGCAGTTTCGGAATCCGATGCTAAAGGTCTTGACGGGAGCGGAGCTATTCTTCGAGGCAAAGGCAGTAATGGTTCCGGAATCGAGGCCACCGCTCAAAAATACTCCCAGCGGCACGTCGCTCATCAGCCGTACCCGCACGGATTGATCCATCAGTTCGCGCGCACGATCGACGGCCTGCTCCCATGTGAATTCATTCGCAGATCCAGCTGCTTCGACGGGATTCCAAAACGTCCTTTGGCGTTGCACGAGCCGTCCATCCTGTGTCACTTGTACGGAAAGGATAGTTGCGGGCGGCAACTTGCGGATGTTTTCAAACGCGGTTCGTGGTGCAGGAAAATACATATAGGTCAAATAGTCGTGAAGAGCGACGAAATCGGGATCGGCTGCTACTTCTCCAGATGCGAGAATCGATTTGATTTCAGAACCGAAGAAGAATTTATCGTTCTCGCAGTAGTAAAAGACCGGTTTTTTTCCGATGCGGTCGCGCGCAATCAGGAGTCTTCTTTGCTTTGCGTCCCAAATCGCCAGGGCGAACATTCCGCGTAACCGCGGAACAATCTCTTCCCCCCACTCTTCATAACCGTGAATTATCGTCTCAGTGTCCGTCTTCGAGCGGAATTGATGTCCAGCAGCAGCGAGTTGCACGCGCAATTCTTCGAAGTTGTAGATCTCGCCGTTAAAAATGATCCAGACAGTATCATTCTCATTAGACATCGGCTGATGTCCCGCCGGCGACAAGTCAATGATCGAAAGGCGGCGATGGACAAGAGATACAAGCTTATTTGCGCCTGCTACCGGGAATACCTGTGCTCCAGCATCGTCTGGCCCACGGTGCCGAATCGAGAGGCCGGATTCAGCGCGGGCCGGCTTATCCGAAATTTGTCCGTAAATTCCACACATGTCTTGTTTCCTCTAAAATGCCGTCGTTCTCTGTTTCGGGTAAGAATCCCGCGATGGCGGATCTTTACGCTTACTCTGGCGGTCCATGGGAATTGCCAAGTTGTCGCGCATGCGAAACCCTCGCAGCAGCGGCTGGGCCTCGGGAAAACTCTCGGGCTGTGATTCGCCCGCGGCCATATCATGTTGCGCCAGTAACATTGAGCGGGCCACCAAACCCAGCAACACCCAGAGGAAGCCGTTCACTTGCAAGTAGGACCACCGGTCCCCAAAGAAATTCACGATCGCCGCAGTACATAACATAACGAACGTCGCGCAGCCTAGTCCGCTTAGCAAAGAGTCCTTCGAGTTCCGGAACAGTCGCCAAGTCATTTTCCAGCAAATGCCAAGCATCGCGAGAAACAACAACAGTCCGACGGCGCCGAGCTCCAGCAACACTTTCACATAGTAGTTGTGCGTATCCTTGTAGTCGCTTACTCGTCCCATGTACGCATAGGAGTTGAAGCCTGACCCAAACACGGGGTCCTGCTGAATCACTTGCATCGCATCTTCCCAAATGCTTACGCGGTCCTGGGCGGAAGAATCCAAACCTTGCCCCTGATTATAGGTCATGAAGACCCGCTCGCGCACAGCGTTGGGAACGATCGCCTGCCAGGTCAACAACAGCGCAAACAAAATGAGGAGGAACTTTCGCTCTTTTATGAGTCCTAAAACCAGTAGGCCAACCAGAAATCCGAGATAGCCGCCGCGGGAGAGAGTGTAAAGCAACGAATAGATACAGGTGAACGCAACACACCAAATCGCCGCTCTCCAAATCCACTTCTTGACGAACGCCGCAAGAACGATCAGGAAGATTGCAAACTCGGCCTGGAACGCCGCCATACCGTTTTCACCTGCGAAACCCAAGGGACCCGCATCCCGAAGGGCGTACGAAAATTGAGAGAAATCGCGGCCGCTAATAGTGCTGTGATAGCTCCGATTAACCATTAGGACCGAGAGGCACATCAACCCGACGATAATCGCGACCTGCTTCGGAGTCCGAATGGCCGCAGCCGCCACAAAAAAGAAAAGCATCATCTCCACAAAATTCTTCCATTCCGAGAACCTGGGATCGGAAATCGAATAGGGAAGCGGTGCGTTCAGGTGAATCGCACCATGCCACAGCGAGACGTAGGTGAAGATGAAAAAACAGATCAGCAACTTGTTTAGAGAGGACTTGGCGAAAATAGGGCGTTCCGTGTGCAGGAAGACGCCAATTAGAACACTCAGCAAAGCACAATCCACGAGTTTTTCACCGAGCGGATATGCGTGCAGCCAGTAGCGCACAGTTTGCATGGGGAGCAAAGGCACTACGTAGTAGAGAGCGATTTGCGGCTTCCACGCGATCGAGAGGACACAAGCGATGATCGCCCCGACATAAAGGATCAGTGGTTGGTATCCCGCTAGGCCCAGATGAAACACTTTGCGATTTACTCTCCAGTGCTTGTGTATCTCCGCGCACGAATCGCCGGCAAAGTCCTTAGTCTACAATTTCGCGGAAATCTCTCGCGTTCTTCCGTCTATTCGCCGCCGCTATCACCCTGTCCCCGATGCTCTGCGCCAGCCAATTTCAGAAGGAGACGATGTATTTCCGTCAATGATCTGCCGCGAGTTGTCCAACCGAAATCTGCCGGCGCACAACGAGCCCGGCCGGCGTACCTCCAATCGATGTCTGCCTTGGCACCGAATTCCGGTAAGGCTCGCGCCACGAAAAACGCTGCGCCCTTAGGCTATATCTACTCCAGAAGAATCCCTGCCCGCAGCAGGCTGATTGTTGCCTGGCGGGCATACAACCGCCCTTTCAGATAGCTCTGCGCAGATCTCGCGAAGTTGACGCCCACGATTGGCCCAATTGAATTCCGTCATTACACGTGAAAGCCCAGCAGAGCCCATAGTTTTTCGCAGGTCCGCACTCCTGAATAGCTTCAGTAGCCGGTCAGCCACGTGTTCCGTGCTATTCGGATCCACAAGATATCCCGTTACGCCTTCAAGGATGGCCTCACTTGCTCCGCCGGACTTCCCACCAATAACTGGCTTTCCGACTGCGTTGGCCTCCGTGAAGACCATTCCGAAGCTCTCAACATCCCCTTCTGGTTCCAGTCGATTTGCCATGATGAATACATCACAAAGATTGTAAAACTCGCTGATGCGCTCGTGGGGCACGTCTCCAGCAAAAGTAACCGCATCATCCAGATTCAATTCCCTCACAATTTTCGCCAGGTTATTCCTCTCGGCGCCAGCACCTACGATTAAGTAGTGCAAATCTGGAATTTCTTGAAGAACTTTCGGCAGCGCTCGGATAACCACTTGGTGGCCCTTTCGAGGGACAAGCCGGGCGACGGTAAGCAGCACTTTTTTGCCTCTCAATCGGTATCGGTCGATCAATTCCAGACTCGGCGCAAGTGGTTGGAAGCGCTTGATGTCGACGCCGGGAGTCACCTTGTGAATCCGTTCTTCCGGGATTCCTATTCGCAAAAGACCTTCCTTGGCAAATTGATTTGCGGCGATTAAGGCGTCAGCATTCCGATAAATGAAATCGCGAACTTTCGGTTGGAGTCGCCGGTTGTCCGTTTGGGATATCTCGTCTCCATGGCAAAACACGAGCAAGGGGATTCCAGACAGCGCGCGAAGTATCACACCGTTCAGAGCTTGAGGAAATAGATCGCCACAATGCAGGCTGTCATACTTTCGGGCAAGCATTTGCAAGCCTGCTTGAAGAAAGGGCGGTACGAATTTTGGGAGCTGCGCGTAGCGCCAGCTAGGAAGCGGCTTGAACGCCCTCTTGACCCGAAATCGTTCAGTGCACACCCTCTGGTCGAATTCCTGCCAACCGGCAATTTTTTTTGTCAGTATCGTGACTGTATCTGGGAACTGAGCAAGCAAGCTCTCGTATAGATTCGCGTAGTAGACTCGCGAGCCACCGGAATGAGGAAGGAAGGAGTCGGCCGTCACCAAATAGTTCAGATGCTCCTCTGAGGAGGAGTGGAAAGCGCTGCTCTTTTTCGCAAGACTCATAGTTTGACCGAGCGCTGAAAGGATTCCAGCTATTGCGACCCGCGGCGGAGCAAGACGACCTTGACGGTCTCGAACAAGATCGCTATATCGACTAGCAGCGACAAATTTTTCAGATAGAAAAGATCCAGCTCTAATTTGCCTTTGGCATCGTCCAGGCTCGCTCCATAACGGAATCGCACTTGTGCCCAACCCGTCAGGCCCGGACGAACCGAGTGTCGAAGATTGAAGAAAGGAATTTTTTCTTCCAACAGCTCGCAAAATACGCGTCGTTCTGGGCGCGGTCCCACGAGGCTCATTTCGCCGCGGAAAACATTAAAAAGCTGCGGAATTTCGTCTAGGCGGGTTTTCCGTAAAGTGCGCCCCACCTCGGTGACGCGGCTGTCCTGCAGAGTGGCCCACTGCGGTCCGTCTTTTTCGGCGTCCTGCACCATGGAACGGAATTTGAGAAGTTCAAACTCATGCCCTCTATGGCCAACACGCTTCTGCCGAAAAAAAACCGGGCGTCCAGATTCAATAAAAATCGCCAGAGCGATCAGCGGTAGCAGAGGTGAAACAAGCAAGAGAAGAATAGAAGAAACTAGGATATCCACGGTTCGCTTCACTACTAGCGAAAGGGGTGATTTCTTGAAACCGTCTGAAAGAATCAACCAGCTCGGAGACAGGTGCTCCACGGCAATCCGCCCGGAGAGCCGTTCGAAGCAACTGTGAACATCCTCGACACCCACACCAGCAAACTTCAGATTCAGCAGTTGCCGCACCGGAGTACCGCCTCGGCGTTCTTTCAGGGAAAGGATGACGCGATCGACTTTCTCGCGTGCCACGACGTCTTCTAGCTCAGCCGTGGCGCCGATAATCCGGGGGTTGACAAGCGATTTACCTATGTCTTGGCCATTCTCGTCCAGAAATCCAACAATCTTCATGTTGTACTCGGGATGACCTAGGATGTGCCGAACCAGTGATATCCCGGCATCGCCCGTACCCATCACGAGAACGCGTTCATCTCCCCCCGCAAGCAGGTTCGCAGCATTTGCCGAAAGCCGCCAGCTCAGCAAGATCATCAAAATCAGAGGAGAGGCTATAAGAGCGATGCCTCGTCCCAAGGTCGACTCTGGAGCGAGGAAATAAATCAGAGCCAGTGCTAGACAGCTCGCTCCTATCGCTTGCATTACGTGTACGAGGAGATTGGTTCGGCGGCGCACAACCTGAAAATCATATAGATCGCTGAAGTAGAGGGACAACCAGCAGACCACCGTCACCAGACCGATCTTGGCCCAGAAAAAGCCGCTTTGGAGGTCCCCTTCAAAGGCCCGCGTCAACCGTAGGGCTGTGGCCACTAGAAGGGCGGAGATGATCCCAACTATATCCACACCCACCAGCAGAAGGGTTCTTGTCGGGACCTGATGTGATCCGATTCGCGGCATTTTTCCATCTGGACCCGTAGCCTCAATTAGAAGAAGAATTCGGCAGGAACGGGACCTTCGCTAAACCTCGCGACGAGGAATAAAAAGCAATCATGCCGCCAGACAAATGAACGATAAGTCCTTTGTTTTCAGCGATGAAATCCGCCCATCGCTCACAACTCACGGGATCGGGGAAAACTTCTTCTCTTTTTTGCCCAGCTAGCGTCTCCCCTTCATTTTCAAAATTCATCCAATTTGGTAAGGATTTCTGAGGGATCACACGCTCGAAGAAGTTTCTCCTTCGGAGGAGGCGTAACCGTCATAGTAATAACCCCCATAGACCCGTACATCCTCCACAGCATTCAAAACCACGCCTATGACGTTTCTCTCCTGCAATTCCTGACGAGCCTTTTGTGCCAGCGCGAGTGGCGTTGAGGCTGCACGGACCACAAGCAACACCCCATCGCAATGATCGGCCAATACGAGTGAATCCGAAACCGGCACACACGGAGGGGAATCGACAATGATCCAGTCGAAAACGGGTGCCAGCCGCTCAAGCAGATCCTTGAGCTTCCCGTTCGAGAGCAACTCGCTGGGATCAGAAACCAGACTGCCGGCAGGGATGAAGCAAAGATTCTCTTTCTGTCCATGCTGGATGATGGACATCTCCTGCGCTTCTCCTCGAAGGTATTCGGAAAGTCCCGGCGACTGTGGCGCCCCCAATTGCATATGAAGCCGGGAGCGGCGCAGGTCAGCATCAATTAACAGAACCCGGCGGTCCTGCTGGCGGGCGATGGCTTGCGCGAGGTTGCTGGAAACGAATGTCTTACCCTCGTCGCTGATGGCGCTGGTTATCAGGATGGTTTTCAAGGAACTCGTTTCACGTATTTGAGCGAGGCGCGAACGCAACGTGCGGAACTGCTCTGCACTGGACTTGGGCGTATTGGACTTGCCAAATACAACAGAATTCGGATCGAGGTTCCAGATTGGTTTGGAACAGTTCTTGACTATGTTTTCAAACCGCGGATCTTCCGCCGAAAGGCTGTCTCGTCCGGACTCGAGGACGGGTAACTGAGGCTCACTTAAGGTCTCTGTCGCCACGAGGTCTTGTTGGGGAACAGGGGACGGGGACGGTTCAACCTCTTCCACCGCCTGCTGGTTACCGCTCGGATAGTTCACCCCTCGTTGTTCCTGTGCCTTTTTCAATGCCTCGTGAATCTTACTCATGACTTCCTTTCCCTGCCGTTACCTGCGAGGGACTTGGGCTCATCCGAAGGGCGCAAAATGGTGAAGAGATCCCGAAGCAGCCCTTCCACTCGTTCCGAAGGCTCCTTGTTGATATCCGACCACGCCCCAGGGGGAGCGATGGGAGCGATTTCATCCAGTCGGAATTCTCGTGCAATCTCCTCGACGACCTTCACCGTGACCGGCTTTGTCTCTTCCACGAACGAATTGATCAGTGCGTGTTCGGAAAGAAGATTCACGACTCGCTGAACGCCGCATGAATATCGGTAAATGACATCCATCGCCTCTTTGGAAAAGATGGGCTGGCCATTGGAACCGGCGATCCGAAGCCGCTCGTGAATGTAACCATAGGTTTCCTCCCTGGAGAGGGCGGCCGTTTTGCAACGGAACATGATACGTTGGCGCAACTGGCGGAGCTGAGGCTGGTTCAATTTTTCTTCCAATTCTGGCTGGCCCGACAACACAATTTGCAAGAGCTTCTCGCGCGAGGTCTCCAGATTCGTGAGCAAGCGAATCTCTTCCAGTGCCTGCTCGGAAAGATTCTGTGCTTCATCCACGATCAGTACTGAAGTCTTTCCGGCGCGATAGCGATCAAGGAGCCATTGGTTCAGTTTCAACAGGACTTGGCTCTTCTCCCGCGATTCGCAGGGAATCTCGAAATCCGCCATGATGAAATCGAAGAGATGGTTCACACTAGGCATCTGAGAATTGAATACAAAAGCGGTTGCGACTTGCTGCTCGCGCAACCAATCCAGCAGGCGGTTCAAGAGCGTGGTCTTCCCGGTGCCTACCTCGCCCGTGAGCAGAATGAACCCCGTTCGGCTCTGAATTCCGTAAGTCAGGGCCGACAGCGCCTCCTGCGTGGTCTTCGTCCAATACAGATAACGAGGGTCGGGGCTAACTTTGAAAGGCGAGGCTTTGAGCCCAAAGAATTTCTTATACATTCCCGCTTAGACCCCAATGCCTAATTTGGCAGTTTCGGCTGACGGCTTGATATTGCCATTTCCAATACCATTGCTGCCTCGATTCCCTCTGCCTGCCTGAACCACCGGAATGAGCGCCAATACGGGTAATTTCAGTAAGAGTTGGACGTCCCGGTCGGTGCGAAGGCTGGTATCTCGCGCTTCCAAGAGCAAGGCAACACTCAGACCTATACCTAGCCCAGCCATCAGTCCACCAAGGCCAAAGACGGGCCGGTTCGGAAATGTGGGCTTCTGGGGAAGACTTGGAGGATCGAGTACGCGGAATTGCTCGCCTTGTTGCCGCCGTTCCAATTCTGTGGAAACCCCTGCGTCAGTCTGCTTCTTGAGGAAGTCGTTGTAAAAGTTAAGCGCAGTTTGGTAATCCCGCGTCAGGGCTTTGTACTGTTGCGCGATCGCCGGGCTTAGCTGCAATCTTGCCTGCACCCTGCTGACGCTCTGCTGGAGCCGCCCTTGTTCCGCCGTTCTTTCCCGGATAGTGACATCAATCTGGTGAAGTTGCGAGCGGAGTTGCTGAACCTGGGGAGCCTCACTGGACAAACCGACCTGATCCGGCTTGCTCGACCCTGCAGCATATGCTGTCGCGGATTGTTGCGCCTGTATTTTTTTCTGGACCTGCGCGATGGCGTTCTTGAGTTTGACAATGTCCGGATACTCATCCGTATAGCGGCCCTGCATCGTGCTCAGTTGATTCTGAAGACTGTTGAGTTCCTGTGTCAGCCGGTCCGGATTCTCTCCCGTTACTGACAACTTGCTCGCGACTATCTGCTGGCTGAGCATAGACTCCACAAAGATCTTGTCCTGCTGCGCGCGGTTGAGCGCCTGGTTCACAGATTCCAACTGAGAACTCAGCCCTGTCAGCAGGCTGAAATTGGTCTGCATCTCGTCGGGGAGTTCGCCCATGTAACGCCGTTGAAAATCTGCCAGTTTGGCATCTTGTTCATCGAGCTTGGCCTTGGCTTCCTGTAACTGTTTGCTGATGAAATCGTTTGTATCATCGGTGCGCCGCGCTCGAAACAGTATGTTTTGCTGCATGAAGATGGCGGTAATCTCTGTGCAGATCTGCTGCGCCAGTTGTGCTTGGCTCGCCACTACGCTCACCGTGAAACCGGGCAAGCCGTTGTAGCGGGTTTCCGCCATCGGCCGGACGGGGCTTACCTCGATAGAGTTTCGCAGCCGGGCTACTAGTTCCTCTGTCGAACGCTTTCCCTCATCCTCTCGGAACAAGCCGAACTTTTCGATCATTTGCTGGAGCCGGGTGCGGCTGAGAATCTGCTCTCTCATGGTGGCCAACCGTTGGTTCAAATCCCCGCTGATAATCGGTTTCACAATGCTATCCGGCACTGCCGGTTCCTCGACAAGGACAACCGTCTCAGAGGTCCATTTGCTGGGTAAGAACAACGAAACAGTGTAAGCACCGGCCGCGCAAACCACTGCCGGTATTACCAGTAGCCAAATGCGCCGCCGCAGAATCGACAGATAGTCATCAATCGTCATTTCATGCTGAGCAATCATTCTGCTATTTCCTCTCTTCTCATCGTCGCGCTCGACGCTTCATTCCAGTATGACCGGCCGGAATCCCCAGTTGTAACCTATTGAAACCGTCTGGGGCGTACTCGTTCTGCATGCAGGCAGCGTACAAACGGCCGCAAGGCTCGACTGTCCCGAGACATTGTAAGCGACGAACAAGCTCCCATAACGAACGAAATGCCGGCTCGCTTGAGCCGTCGCGAACCAACCTTGCGGTGTAATTGCATTGGCATTAACTGTCGTCTGTTCTAGGGCCCGATTTCTCGAATACCCCGCCGAGACTGACCCTTCCCAGTTTCCAAATGCCCGGTTGAGATGTCCAGAAAACATGTCTGTTTCTGCGCCGCGGAGCACCCCGCTGCCACCCGTCAGGGAATGGCTGTAATTGAACCTGGCTCCCACGCGTCGAAACTTATAATTGAGCGCGCTGCTGAGCACCCAGCCGACGACAGTGCCGGGCCCGGCTACTGGCAAGCGGTAGATCTGAACATCGGGACCAGCACCAATTTGGAAGCTCAACCGCTCGGTAATCCGGCGCGCGAAGAACAATTGGACAGTGTGATCGTCGGATCCTTGCGGCAAATTCGATAACATCAAACGGCTAAATCGATAGGAAATCGACATAGAATTCAGTGCACTTAGCAGGTAGTTGTAGCCGCCCGAGAAGGATGCGCTGCTGCTATCCTGGAAGCCACCGTCAATGAAGTGCAGGACTTCGTACGAGCCGCCGAAAGTTAGCGAAGAACGGTAGCCCAGCGCATAGCTGGTCTGAGAAATTATTGCGTTGCCGATCCGCCGCGCTCCATTCGTCATAA